>Ga0190275_10000740_pt1 | contig 26185 bp, 19 predicted proteins | sample Popmic550T_FD_133745 | JGI IMG/M metagenome (GOLD analysis project Ga0190275, IMG submission 133745) | Populus adjacent soil microbial communities from riparian zone of Yellowstone River, Montana, USA - 550 T | ecosystem: Environmental > Terrestrial > Soil > Riparian zone > Trees stand | place...
ATCCGGCTTCAGCTTCTGGACCTCCGTCCATTGCGCGAGCGCCTCTGCCCACTTGTTCTCCAGCGAGTACGCCCAGCCCAGCTCCCAGCGGCAGTCCACCCGCGTTGGCGCGGCCTCCACGCAGGAGGAGAGCGCAGCGATGGCGGTCTTGGCATCCCGCGCCTTGAGGGCCTCGACGCCACGGACGAACGAGTCATCCGCGACGGCAGCAGCGGGATCTACGGGAGCAACGGCGGGATCTGCAGAGGGATCCGGCAAGGCAAAGAGCGCCAGGAGCAAGAGGACGGACGAGGGCATGGCCCGCGCATATTACGGATCTCCCGACGCACCTGAGAGAAACCTGCGGGCCCTCCGAGCGGCCGCCCACCACCCAGGCGGGCTGCCAGCGGCCAGGGTGCACAGAGCGGTGGTCCGCTTACTCAGGATGCTTCCTGGAGCGCCGCCTTGCCCGTGGGGACAGCCTCCCGGATGACGCGCAGCAGGTGGTCCAGCTCGAACGGCTTCATCACGTAGCCGTACGCGCCCTCGCCCATGCAGCGGGTCGCGGTCTCATCGGAGGCGTAGGCCGTGACGACGATCACCGGCATGCCGGGATGGAGCTGCTTCAGCCCCATCAGCGTCTCGACGCCCCCCATCAGCGGCATCCGGAGATCCGTCAGCACCAGGTCGAAGCGCCGGGACTTCGCTCGCTCGAGGGCCACCAGGCCATTCTCGGCCGTGGTGACTTCATATCCCTCCAGCGAGAGCAGCCTCCCCAAGCCCTCGCGCACGTCCCGCTCATCATCGACCACGAGGATGTGCTCGCCCCGCCTTCTGGCCGTCGTGTCTTCTTCCTCGAAGAGATCCAGGATGCTCATTGGACAGTGGCCTCCAAGCCCAGCAAGGACGGCATCTCGATGACAGGCGTGGCGGGGAGCCACATCCGCACCGTGGTTCCACGGCCCGGCTCACTGTCGATGTGCAGGTTCCCTCCGTGCGCGTCGATGAACCGGTACGTCATCGCCAGCCCGAGCCCGAGCCCCTCTCCTGGCGGCTTCGTGGTGAAGAATGGCTCGATGACGTGCGGCAGCATGTCCTGGGGAATGCCCGGGCCATTGTCGAACACTGCCACCTCCACACCCTGCGCTCCCTCGCGCACCAGGGCCTGCGCCTCGATCGTCACCGTGGCTCCCTCCTGGCTGGCCTCCAGTGCGTTCATCACCACGTTGAGCAAGGCCGCCTCCATCTCGGCGGTATGGAGGTAGACCCGCGGCAGGCGGGCGTCACTGAGCCGCTGATCGATGTTCACACTCCGCCGGGCCAGCGGGCGTCCTGCCAGCTCGATGACCCGTGTCACCACCGCCCTCACATCACACGGCTCGCGGACAACGGCAGGGCGGCTCGAGAACTCGAGCAGCGCCTTCACCAGGCTCGCACAGCGCCGGGACTGACGATCGATCACCTCCAGCGTCATGCGCTGTTCCTCCGTGGCGAGCGCACGCCGGGACATCAGGTCGATGTTCATGCGAATGGCCGCCATCGGGTTGTTCAGCTCGTGGCAGAGGCCCGACACCAAGGAGCCCACGGCGGCCATCTTGCCTTTCTGCAAGAGCTGCTCTTGAACCGCTCGCAGCTTCAGCAGTGAGTCCTCCAGCTCGTGCTTCCCCACCTCGAGCTTCTGATAGAGCGCGTGCATGCGCACGGCCGCGCGAACCCGGGCCCGGAGCTCTGCCGCACTGAACGGCTTGCCCAGGTAGTCGTCCGCCCCGCCCTCCAGCCCACCCACCACCTCCTCGCGGCTGGCCTTGGCCGTCAGCAAGAGGATGGGGATGTCCCTGTACAGGACGCTCGCCTTGAGCCGGGAGACCAGCTCGGTCCCATCCATCTCGGGCATCATCACATCCGAGACGATGACATCCGGCCGCTGCCGCTCCACCGCCTCCCAGGCCTGCCGGCCCGTCTCCACCAGCTCGAGCTCGTACTCCTCGCCCAACAGGCTCGCCAGGTAGGCGCGCATGTCCGCGTTGTCGTCGGCGATGAGCAGCCGAGGCCCCGCCGGGCCGAGCCTTCGAGGCGCTCGGACGGAGGCGGCCGGGACGTCAGGCAGCTGCTCGAAGTACCCCCTGCTCGAGCGCACCGGCACCGAGCTCGCCAGTCCATGTGCCATGAGCCGATCGGCACCCCTCGGCAAGCGGACGGTGAAGCGCGCACCGGCACCGAGCTCGCTGTCCACCGAGACCTGGCCTCCCATCAGCTCGGTGAACTCCTTCACGATGGCCAGCCCCATGCCGGTCCCCTCGTGCTTTCGCATGGTGGAGCTGTCGATCTGCTGGAACCGCTGGAAGAGCAGGCCCTGCTTGGAGGTGGGGATGCCCGCCCCCGTGTCCATCACCGAGAGCTCGATCTTCGAGTCCACCGCTCGCAGGGCCACGGTGATCGTGCCGCCCTCAGGGGTGAACTTGAGGGCGTTGCCCAGGAGGTTCAGGACGATCTTCTCGAACTTGCGCCGGTCCAGGGGCACCACGCCCAGGCCAGGGCCGGCCTCGAAGCGCACCTCGATTCGCCGGGAGGCTGCCGCCGAGCGGGCATCGTCCACGATGTGGGCCGTGAGGCCCGTGATCTCCGCGGGCTCCCAGTCGGCCTCCATCCGGCCTGCCTCCACCTTCTGGTGGTCCAGGATGTCGTCCACGAGCCGGAAGAGCCGCTCGGCATTGCGGTGGATGCGCTCCAGGTCCGCGCGCACGCGGCCGGGAAGCTCGCCTGGGCGAGAGGAGAGCAGGATCCCCAATGGACCCAGGATCAACGTCAGCGGGGTGCGCAGCTCGTGGCTCATCACGGTGAGGAACTCGCTCTTCGCCCGAGCCGCCGCCTCGGCCACCTCCTTCGCCCTCTGCAGCTCCACCTCCATCCGCTTGCGCTCGGTGATGTCCGCGTAGATGCCCAGCAGGCCCATGACCTGGCCCGCCTCATCCCGGAGGGGGACCTTGCTGGTCATCAGCGTGCGCTGCGAGCCATCGGCACGCAGGATCGGCTCCTCGAGCTCGAGGATCGGCGTGCCGCTCTCCATCACCTGGCGGTCGATCTTGACGAAGAAGTCCGCGTCTTCCCGCTTCCAGAGATCGTAGTCCGTCTTCCCGACGAGGTTCTCCAGCGTCCCCATGCCCGCGTCATTGATGAAGTTCTGGTTGCCCCCGAGGAAGCGCCCCTGGTGGTCCTTCCAGAAGATGGCGTGGGGTACGTTGGCGATGACGTACCGGAGCACCGCCTGCTGCCGCTCGAAGTCTCGCAGCCGCTCCTCGGTCTTGTGCTCCTGGGTGATGTCGCGCAAGAAGAGCCACACCTGCTCGCGCTGAGGACGCAGGCGGATCTCCAGCCACTGGCTGGCCGCGGCGCGGTGCTCAATGAGCTTCCCAGGCACCTGCTCGGCCAGCGCACGCCGGCAGCCCTCGAGCAGCTCGGGCGAGGGCCCCTGCGCTCCCAGGAGCGAGCCCAGCGCGCGGCCCAGCAGCTCGGCTCGTGACAACCCCAGGAGCTGCTCGGCGGCCGTGTTCACGGCTCGGACCGCGAGGGAGGCGTCCACGGCGAGGAACCCCTCTTCCAGGGCTTCCATGGCCTCCACCGCCGAGAATCCCGCCAGCTCGCGACGCGGTGGCTCGGCTGGGGGCAGCGCCTCTTCGGGATGGAGTCCCATCGACCCTCCTCGGGTGATAGTGAAAAATTATAGCGTTACGAGAGTCCCATGACCAGCTGCTGCACCTTTAGCGGGCCGATCTGGAAGCCTGGGTCCACCTCTACCCAGGTGGAGTATGGCGCTCGGAGCGCGGTGGGTCCATCAAGGCGGCGACCTCGGGCGCATACCCACCCGGGCCCGCCCCGTGAACGATCAGAGGGGGGTGCACCTTCAGCCCGCGATCACTGTCCCTCAGGGAGTGGACGAGGAAGCGCGTGGCGGGAGAGCCCACCCGCGCGTGGACGAGGCGCAGCGCGCGTGGGAACAGCCGCGCCGCCGTGAGCAGCCCGAGCACCTCCGTCAGCCGTGCAGCCGGGTACACCAGGCTCACGCCACCCCCGGGGGCCAGTGCATGTCGCGCCGCTGCCACCACCGCCGCCGCGTCACATGCCAGCTCCTCCTTGGAGAGGGCGCGCTCCTCGTCCGGGCTGCGAACTCCTCCGCCGCTCCGCCGGAAGGGAGGATTCGAGACGACGAGCGTGTAGGCCCCAGGCGAGAGCAGCGTCCGGGCCTCGCGCAGGTCTCCGAGCAACGGTCTCACCCGGCCCTCCAGTCCGTTGAGCGCCACGCCCCGAACCAGCCGCGCGTGCACCGCCGGCTGCAGTTCCAGCGCGTCGATGGGTCCTCGACCGAGCTGCCGCGCGAGCAGGAAGGCCACCACCCCACTGCCCGCGCCGAGCTCCAGCACGGGCCCCTCTCCAGCGCCCTCCGAGGCAGCGAACCCCGCCAGCAGCACCGCGTCCAGGGTGAAGCGGTAGCCGCTCCGGCGCTGCAGCACTCTCACGCCCGCCGTGCCAATGGAGTCGAGCGTCTCGTCCGGGCCGGGGGCTTCCAGCACAGGGCTCACCGCTTCGCGGCCAGGCGCTCCGCCAGATCGATGATGGGCATCTCCACACAGCATCCATTCAGCGCGTCGATCTCCGCCAGGCCCGTGGGGCTCGTCACGTTCACCTCGGTGAGGAAGTCTCCGAGCGTGTCGATGCCCACCAGCAGCAGCCCGCGCTCCTGCAGCTTCGGCTTCAGCCGGGCGCAGATCTGCTTCTCCCGCTCCGTCAGCGTCGTCTTCACCGGCGTGCCGCCCGCGGCCATGTTGCCCCGGTGATCGTCCTCCGAGGGCACGCGCAGCACCGCTCCCACGGGCTCACCGTCCACGAGGATGATGCGCTTGTCCCCCTGGCGGCTCTGCGGCACGTACGCCTGGGCGATGACGGACTCGCGGCCATGGGAAGTCATGATCTCCAGGAGCGAGCGCGTGTTGCGGTCCCCAGGGCTGACGAAGACGATGCCCTTGCCCCCAAAGCCGTCGATGGGCTTGAGGATGGTGCCGCCCGGGTGCTGGCGGATGAAGTCCTGGAGCACGGACTTGTCGCGGGCCACGCAGGTCTCCGGCATCAGGTCGGGGAAGTTCAGGGTGAAGAGCTTCTCGTTGGCGTCCCGGATGCCCTGCGGGCTGTTGATGAAGACGGGCGGCCGCCCGGCACACAGCTCCACCAGCTGCGTGGCGTGCAGGAACTCCACGTCCACCGGCGGATCCTTGCGCAGGAAGAGGGCATCCAGGCTGGAGATCGGCCGCACCGACTCCTCCAGGACATCGAAGTGCCGCCCGGGCTCGCGGCGCACTTTGACGGTGCGCATGCGGGCCTCGGCGCACGTGCCGGTGTAGCTCAGCCAGCTCTGCTCCAGGTAGCGCACCGTGTGGCCGCGCCGCTGCGCCTCCAGCATCAGCGCGAACGTGGAGTCGTGATCCACCCGGACGTGCTCGAGCGGATCCATCAAGAAGCCAAGAGTGAGCGGAGCCATCGCGGTGCCAGTGTCCGAAGTGGGGGCCCCGGAGTCATGGGGCACGCAGGGGTTCGAGAGTCCGAGGCTAGCGCGCCTCGGGGATATCGTTGAGGGAGAACCGGTGCATGGCCGTCTTCCCGGCCTCGATGGGCACCGACAGCATCCGCTGCTTCTTGTCCGGCCCCACGATGCGCAGCCGGTGCGTCCCCACCGGCAGCGGCGTGTTGAACAGCGGCGTCTTCCCCAGCGAGCGCTTGTTGAAGAACACGTCCGCCTCCGGGTTGATGATGAGCGTCATCTTCCCCTGCGGAGCGCGGGGGGACTTCGAGGGCTTGTCGTCCTCCTTCGTGTCCGCCGCCGCCGTGGCGCTCGCAGGGACGCCTCCGTCAGCAGTCGCGCTCGCAGGGACTGCGGGTTGCCCGGGCTCCTGGAATAGCTTGAGCTGTGGGTCATTGTACGTCTGCAGGGTGGGCTCGGGCGTCACTCCCGCGTCCAGCGTAGGTGTCAGCGTCATCACCAGATAGCCTCCGCCCAGGACGATGGCCGCCAGCACCGCCACCCACAGCACGGTGTTCAGCGTCCGGCTCTCCTGAGGGGCGTCCCTCACGGTGGGTGGAGGCACCCGGGTGCCAGCGTTCTGCACCTGCTCGTGGACTGCCGTGTCCCCCTTCAGCAGGGAGGACGGGTCCTCTTGGACCGCCCGACCCCCTCGTGCGACGCCAGGCTGCGCTGGCCCCCTCCTTTGAGGAGGCTCGGCCTTGGGTGTGGGCTCGGCCTTGGGTGTGGGCTCGGCGGCGCTCTCCAGCAGTGAGCGCGTGGCGGCCATCTTCTTCTCGAAGAGCTCCCGCATCACCCCCGCGCGCTGATCCCCGTCGAACAGCAGGGCGCCCGCGGCTTGCTCGAGCGCCCGTGCCAGCTCCTTGGCGCTCTGGAAACGATGGTTCGGATCCCGCTCGAGCGCCTGCAAGACGACCGCCGAGAGCGCCTCGGGCACTGACTCCGACGGGTGCCGCAGAGGAGGAATGGGCGCCTCGACGATGCGGGCCAGCTCCTCGCGCTCCGTCTTGCCCGCGAAGAGCCGCCCACCCGTGATGAGCTCCCAGAGCACCACACCCGCGGAGAACAGATCACTCCGCCCGTCGAGCGGCTGGCCCCGCACCTGCTCTGGAGACATATATCCCGCCGTCCCCTTCACCGTGCCCGCGCGCGTCCGCTCGAGGCTGTTGCGCGCCTTCGCGATGCCGAAGTCCAGCAGCTTCACCACCCCGTCGTACGTCACCATCACGTTCTTCTGGGCGACGTCGCGGTGGACGATGGCACTGGGCCGGCCCGAGGGATCCGTGAAGCTGTGCGCGTAGTGCAGCGCCAGGCACACGTCGCGCATCACCGCCACGCTCAACCCCAGGGGGATGGGCGCATTGCGGCGCCGGTACGCGGCGGTGAGCTGATCCAGGTTCTGCCCGGCGATGAACTCCATGGCCAGGAACAGCCCGTCCTCCTCCCGGCCCAGCTCGTACACCTGGGCGATGTTGGGGTGGTTGAAGGCGGCGGTGATGCGCGCCTCGTCCAGGAACATGCGCTCGAAGGCTTCGTTGCTGCGCACGTCCGGGAGGATGCGCTTGATGGCTACGTACTTGCGAAAGCCACCAGGCCCGGAGGTGAAGCCGAGGAACAGCTCGGCCATGCCTCCCACGGACAGCTGGGTGATGATCTGGTACTTGCCGATCTGCTCGCCCCGGTGGAAGTCATTGGACGACCCGCTCTCCATGGGCGCGGAGGATAGCTGTGGATGTCCTGTGGGCGACAGAACCAAGACTGTGGACAATCCGTCCCCCCACGGAGGCACTGTGGGAGGCTGGGGGAAAACGCCAACTTGTCCACATGTAGCAAGCGGGGTTTTCCTTTATGATCCCAAGCGCTTGCAGACTTACCCCCAACTCCGGGACGCCTACTGTCACTACTACTTAGATCCTCTCTACTTACAGTCTAGTAGAGGTAGCAGTCGGATCCGGATCAGGCGTGTGGGTGCAGCCAGGTCAACCCGGTGAGCATCAGTCGCGAGCGCGGATCATCCATCTCCACGCTCACCGCGCAGCCGGCCACCTCCATCCGCAGGGCGTAGGTGTAGCCGCGCGTGCGGCCCGCGCGCTCCTGGGTGGTGAGCGAGGCGAGGCGGAACAGCTCGGCCAGCACTTGCTGGCGGACCTCTGCGGGCAGGGCATTCACGATGGGCTGCAGCCCCCGAGGGATGAGCACGGTGAAGGCCTGCGGCCGTGGCAGGGCGGCATCCGCGACATCGAGAGAGTTGACGTGGTCCATGCGCTGCTGGGCTTGCCAGAAGCGTACCCTCCAGGGGTTCAGTGATTCCAAGCACTTGTCCGTGCCATTGGCCGACCGGGCTGTAGAAATGACGGCCCTGGGCAAGCCCGGAGGAGCTGATCACTGGTGGCAGCAAGTGATCCACCCTGAATCCTCGGGACACGAGGAGTGTCTGGCCGACATGCGGGCAAGGGTGCGAGCACGGGAGCCCTCGCGCTCGGCGGCTGGGAGGACTATACGCCTCCAGGCGAGGTTCACCGATGGGATGCTCGAAGACAGCGGTTGGAACCCCGTGGGGCCCGCTCCTCGCGGGTCTGATGGCGGCGGTGCTCGGCGCTGGCTGTCATGACGATCCCCAGCTGGTCGGCGCGCAGGGCCGGCTTCGCCTGTCGGTGGAGGCAGTGGCATTTCCGCCGACCTACGTGGGGGTGACGCGCGAGGAGACGGTGCGAGTCTTCAACGCGGGCCGAGCGCCGCTGATCGTGACGTGGACGCAGGTGGACGCGCCCTTCACGGTGGAAGGACTGCCGGAGCGGTTGAACACGGGCGAGGTGGAGGTCCGGGTGCGGTTCGCGCCTTCGGCACCGGGTCCGTCATCCGCCGCCCTGACGGGCACGGCCGCGGGGGGTGGCATGGTGACGCTGTCGCTCATGGGGGAGGGCGTGGCCATCCCCGCGTGCCCTACGCCCGTGGCATGTCATGGCACCGGCTTCGATCTGGCGACGGAGAAGTGCGTGGAGACGCAGCTGCCGGATGGCACGGTGTGCGATCCGGGGAACGCATGCCTGGTGGAGGCCACCTGCACGGCGGGACGATGCAAGGGCCGCGAGCGGGTGTGTGACGACGGCAATGCGTGCACCACGGACGTGTGCAACCCGCTGGATGGGTGTCAGGCCGTGCCTGCGCCGCCGTGCCCGGGGGATGGGGCCTGCAAGGTGGGCGTGTGCGATCCGGCGACAGGCTGCGGGCTGGCGAGGGCTCCGGACGGCACCTTCTGCGGAGAGCGGCGCGGGTGCGAGGTGGCGGACGTGTGCGTGGACGGAGCGTGCACGGTGCAGAATTTGCCGGACGGCTTCGTGTGTGCGTCGGCCACGCCATGCCAGGCCGAGGGCCGGTGCGATGGCCCGGTGTGCGCACGCCCTCCGCCCACGGTGCTGGTGCCCGACTGGACGTTCGACGCCGACGCGTTAGCACTGGATCTGCATGACCTGATGATCTGGCCGGATGGGACGGTGACGCTGGCGGGCTTCTTCGGCAGGCCGCTGCAGGACGCGGCGGGCGATCTGCCTCTGCAAGCGACAGACACGTCTCGGCGCTGCATGCTGTGGAACGAGCGCCTGCTGTGCATGGACTTTCCGCGGCAGGGGCAGGTGTCGCTGCTGGAGAAGACGACGGGCCTGGCGCGGTGGAGCTTCACGCTGGCCTCGGCCCGGCCGGACCTGGAGGAGAAGAGCAACGGTACGCTCTTCATGGCGCGGCTGGCGGTGATGGCGCCGGATCGGCTGGCGGCGCTCTTCGAGGCGTACCCGGCGGGCCAGGAGAACTCGACGCTGTGCCGGGCGTACTTCCTGGTGGTGCTGGATGCGAAGGGGGGGCTGGTGTCTTCGGCGCACCTCACGGATCCGCTGCTGGAGGAGTGCAACCACCCGCACCCGTTCGGGCTGGTGTCGGATGTGGCCGGGGACCTGTACGTGACGTTCTCTCCGACGGTGAACTCGGGGGCGCCGCTGCTGCCGGGCTCGCCGACGCTGGTGCTCGCTTACTCGTCGGACGGGGTGGAGCGGTGGCGGCGGTTGTTGTCCATCCCGGGTGGCGAGCTGGGCCTGGTGCGGGGGCTGCTGCTGCCCGAGCGCGCCAGCACGGCGCTGCGGACTCAGGACGGGGCAGAGGTGGGCACGCTGCCCGTGCTGGGGCGAGCCGTGGCGACGCGGCAGGTGGTGGTGCCGAGCCCGGAGGGCACCACGGTAAATCCAGATGCGGGCGTCGCCACCTCTTCCGAGCTGAAGGGGTACACGGTGCCGGAGCTCGCGCCGGCGTGGACGTACCGGCTGGGGGAGGGGCAGAGCTTCGCGTCGAAGGAGCTGCGCCTGGCGGAGACATACCCAGGGGGCAGCGAGGGAGTGGAGACGCTGGTGCTGGGCTTCATGGCGAACGGCTCGAAGCCGACGCTGGTGGGAGTGAGGGCGAAGGACGGCTCGGAGGCATTCCAGTGCACGCTGGCGTACACGCCACGCACGGTGCCGCAGCTCTTTGAGCTGGGCCCGGAGAGCCTGGTGCTGATGGACGGGGCGACGACGTGCGGGGAGTGCGATCCGCCGTTTGCGTACAGCCGAGCGCGCTTCCAGCGCTTCCCGCTCGAGGGGCTGCGTCCGGCGGAGGCGCCCTGGCCGGGCACCTTCGGTGGGCCAGGACACGGACACCACGAGAGCCCGGTGCGAGGCCCGTCAGCACCCTGAGAGGAGGGTTCTCGGGTCACCTACCTGGGAGGTGGCCGGCCGGCCCCGCTCCTGGCGAGCAGCAAGCCGCAGCCGGACTCAACGGGGAGGGTATGGAAAGAGCCACCCATGAGGTAGGGTAGGGCAGCGCGGGCGGAGCTTGCTGCTCGCGGTGTCAGGAGGGCTCTCATGAAGAAGGGTTGGACAAGGCTCGCTCTGGCAGCCTGGGTCCTGGCGACGCTGTCGGCGTGTGACGGGTGCCAGGAACGGTTGCAGAGCCTGGGGAGACAGGCGAGCACTGCCCCCAGCGAACAGAGGTCCGGTGGCGTCGGGCCCGCAGGGGATGTGCCGAGCGAGAAGGTGGAGCTGGCCGGTGGACCGCGCTTGTGGGAGCTGGCGGGCCGGGTGGATGCCATCAATCGCTACCCGTCCGTCGTCCTCATTACGGTGGAGTTCGGTCAGAAACGCAGAGCCGTGTGCAGCGGGTCCATCATCGGGAGACAGCTCATCCTGACCGCGGGCCATTGCGTGTGCCAGCGACGGCAGGTCGCGTCCGAGCCCGGTGGCGCCCGGGACATCATTGACGGCACAGCCTGTGCGAAGACCGCGGAGGTGCGGACGATCCTCTACGAGCCCGCAGTGCTCATGGTGGAAGAGGAGGTGCCCGCGCGCAGGAACTACTTCGAAGGCGAGGTGAAGCCCCATCCGGAGCTGAGGGTGCTGCTGGATGAGCACGGCCAGGTGGCCTCCAGCCACGCGGATCTCGCCGTCATCACGTTGAAGGAGCCGCTCGGAGAAGAGTTCCGGCCGCTGCCCCTGGCGGACAGGGACGTGGAGCTCAACGAGTCCATTGTCATCGTCGGCTCCGGCTATGACGAGCTGAACCGCCGGTACGATGGAGAGCGGCGCGCCAGCAGGAACCGGGTCACCGAGGAGCTGTCCTCAGGCAGCGGGCGGATGCGCATCGAGCAGCCCGGAGGCCACCACTACAAAGGTGACAGCGGCGGACCGTGCCTGCGCGAGGGCCCTGGGGGAGCTGCGCTCGTGGGCACCTCCAGCCGCAACCTCGGGGAGGGGGAAGCCATCACCAGCACCTACGAGCACCGGGACTGGCTGCTCGGCGAGATTCAACGCGCTGAGGAGGACAAGCCCTCGACGCGTGTGCAGTAAAGGGGGTCGGCACCCAGGGCCAGGATGAGGCCGACAAGCTCTTGCACCGCGCCTCCGCTGTAACTCCCGGGTCGCTCGCGCGTACTGAGAGTCATGGACCTACGACGAAAGTGGTGGTGGGCAGGCCTGCTCGTGATTCCCCTGGTGGCCATCGCCGCTGGCGCGGGCGAGAAGTCTCCGAGCGCGCCGAAGACAACCGCCCCGGCTCAGGAGTCCCAGGCGCCGAGCGCCGCCTCGGGGAAGGTCTCCAAGACAGACGCGGAGTGGAAGAAGCAGCTCACGCCCGAGCAGTTCCGCATCCTGCGCGAGAAGGGCACCGAGCGTGCCTTCACCGGCAAGTACTGGGACCATCACGAGGAGGGCACGTACCACTGCGCCGGTTGCGGCCAGGCACTCTTCGCCTCCGGCACCAAGTTCGACTCGGGGACGGGCTGGCCCAGCTTCTGGCAGCCCGTCGCGCCCTCCGCGGTGGAGGTGCACGAGGACAAGAGCTTCTTCATGACGCGAGTGGAGGTGGTGTGCTCGCGCTGCGGCGGGCACCTGGGCCACGTCTTCACGGACGGCCCCGAGCCCACGGGCCTGCGCTACTGCATGAACTCGGCGTCGCTCACCTTCGAGAAGAAGTGAGGCCTCCCAGCCTCAGGTGGCCAGGCCGAGCTCGCGGGCCTTGCGGATGATGTAGGTGGGATCCTTGCCGAGCCGCTTCTCCATGTCTGGGGCGACTGAGTCCACGCTCTTGTGTACGGACAGGAAGCCATCGTACGTGCGCGTCACGATGATCATCCCGGAGATGATGACGCGCTGCAGGCTGTTCTGAAGCTCGCTGCCCTCGATGACGAGGTGAGCCACCTCGCAGAAGGCGCGTCCCTCGGCCACCAGGTAGCTGAGGAGGTTTCGCTCCTCGGCGTTGGGGATCTTCGACTTCGAGTCGATCATGCCCACATAGAGCAGAGGCTTGCCCAGCCGCTCACGGTGCGTCGCCATGAGCTGGAGGACCGCGTTGACGTTTTCCTTGGAGGGCGGGTTGGGGTACCGGGCGAACATGACCCGGTCGATGACCTCAACTTTGAAAACAGTGCTCACTGTCTCCTCCGCTCCTCACTCGTGCAGGCACATCCCTGGAGGGAATGCTCGGCATCCAGGCATTCTCTAATAGCACGGGAAGGGGAGGAAGGAATGAGACGGTGCACTGCGGGGCAAGGCCTCAGGCACTCGATGGCAGCAGGGCCCGCGCGGGGGCTTCCTCGGTCCTCGTCGCCGCCGGCATGTGGATGAGACGACGCAGCTCTTCCCGGAGTTGCTCGATCGCGGCGCCACGCGAGGCCCCGTAGACGTACCGATCGGGCCGGACGACGGCCACATCTGCTTGATACTGGACGAACCACGCGGTCAGCTTGCCCGAGACGTCCACCACGTCTCCGGCCCGCGCCTCCCCGGTCCGCGCGGCGGGCAGGATCCTCAGACACAGGCCTCCGACTTCCCGGGCGAGCGCCTCGGCCGACTGTCGCACCGTGTCGGGGGCATCCTCCAGCGTGAACACCGTGAAGCCACGACTGGAGACGTCGTCCAGCCGCACCGTTTCCCCTCCCGCCACCTCCACCCGTGGCTGGGGGAAGTACGAGCCCTCGGCGACATTCCCCTTGCGGCGCCGCCCGCCGGAGATGAGCCCCTGGCTCACCAGCGACTTGGGCTTGAATTCGTAGTTGCGCATGAAGCGCCGGGTGCGAGGGATGCGGAACAGCAGCCTCAGCAGGGCGTTGCGCAGCGCCGCCACGAGCCGGTTGCGGGCCAGGAGCACCTTGCCCATGACGATGGTGGTATTGACCATGTCCACCGCGTGCGGGTGGCGCTCCTGCTCATAGGTGTCCAGCAGGGCCTCTCCGGCGGCCCCGCGCGAGACGAGCGCCAGCTTCCACGACAGGTTCATCGCGTCGCGGATGCCGGAGCACAGTCCCTGCCCCGCGAAGGGCGGCATCACGTGCGCGGCGTCCCCGAGCAGGAACACCCGCTTGTCCCTCCAGCGCTCGGCCACCTTGGCCTGGAAGGTGAAGACCGAGGCCCGCTGGAGCTGGATCTTCTTCGGGTCGACATACGGAGCCAGGAGCGCATCGACGACCTCCTGGCGCTCCATGATCTCGGTGCGCTCGTTCTCTTTCAGCAGGAAGTCCATGCGCACTTCGTTGTACACGCCCCGCGTGACGAAGCCGGGCCGCTTCGGATCGCACACGTAGTAGGTGAAGTCCGGCTCGGGTGTCGTCGTCGTGCCGGAGATGGCGATCCACGGCTCCTCGTAGGAGGTGCCGAGCATGCTCACCCCCATCTGCGCGCGCACGGTGCTGTGCGAGCCGTCGCAGCCCAGCAGGTAGCGGGCGCGCACCTCCCTGGAGCGCCCGGTGCGCCGGTCCTTGATCTGGGTGGTGACGAAGTCCTCATCCTGGGTGAAGGACACCAGCTCGTGGCCGAGCCGGAGCTCGGCGTGGGGGAAACGCTCCAGGCCCTTGCGCAGCACCGTCTCGAGCTGGGGCTGGTTGAAGAAGGAGATGGCCGGGTGGCTCACCCCGAAGTCCAGCTCGCCCATGGCCACCGTGCCCAGCACGCGCTGGGAGCCGTCGATGTAGTCCATGCTCTTGCAGGGCCACAGGTCCACGGCCAGGGCGCCCTCGAGCCCGGCCGCCTGGAAGTTGCGCTGGGCCTCGTCATCACAGGAGAAGGCCCGCGGCTGGATGAAGACGGAGAGGTCGCGCTCGATGACGAGCGTGCGCAGCCCGTGCAGGCCCAGGTAGTTGGCGGCAATCCCACCCACGGGGCCGCACCCCACCACGATGACATCGACGACTTCAGCGGACATCTCGGCCATCCCGGAGAAGAACCTGATACGGGGGTGATCACCAGGAGTCTAGCGTATGACAGGGCTTCGTCATGGGACGCAGAGTGACAGCGTGCGTCACGGGGCCTGTTCGGGCCGGGCGCTCCAGAGCGCCACGTCGCTCACGTAGCTGTCCCACTGGCGCAGCGTGGCGTCCACGCTCACGCGCAGCAGGGCCAGGAAGCCCCGCAGCTGCGGCTCGGTGCGCAGGTAGCGTGCCAGCAGCGTCAGGTTGCCCTGCCAGTGCCCATCGTCGCCGCCGTCGAACTCGATGTGCGAGCCCAGGAAGTGCGTGGCCTTCTGCGGCTCCTTCACCCCCCACGCGCTCACCAGCGCGTTCATCTTGTCCATGAAGAGCTGGCCCAGGTGGCCGCTGACGCCCTCGGCTGCCAGCGGTGCCGCCAGCATCAGCACCGGATCATTGTAGAAGGCGATGGCGCTCTCCTGCGTGCACATGAACTCGCGCGTCGGCAGGTTGGGCTGCGCCACCTGCTTCACGTAGGTAGGGTCCTCGCCCAGGTGCTGCAGATCCCGCTCGATGATGATCTCGTGGTTGATCTCACCCTTGAGGTGGTGGATGAAGTGGGTGCGCAGCTCGGTGTCGTTGGAGGCACCCACGCACCGGCCCAGCAGGCGCGTGGTGTAGCGGACGAACTGGTGCAGCTGCGTGAGCGTGTACACGTACTGCTCGCGCGTGAGCGTGCCGGCATCCACCGCCTGGAAGAAGCTGCTCTGCCCCACCTTGTCCAGGAAGAGGTGGTTGATGGTGTCGAGCACCTCCGCCACCAGGAAGGAGGGCTCCAGGGGCTGGCCCGCCTTCGAGGCCTCCTCCGAGGCCTGGTAGAGCATCAGGTCCAACCGCTGCGCCTTGGCGCGGAAGGCACCGGTGCCGGCCAGGTCCAGCCGGGGCACGTTCTGCAGCAGCGTGAGGCCGTAGCGGCGCGCAGTGGGCGTGTCGTCATCCGCCATGAGGAAGGCGGCCATGCTCCGGCCCCAGCCGCGGGCCTGGCGCAGGGCGGCGTACAGCAGCACGGCCTGAGCGCCCGCGGGTGCGGACGGCGAGAGGTAGACGCGGGTGAGCCAGGCCGCCTGCTCCAGCGCCTTCGAGGAGAGGCCCGTGCGCTTCTGGAACTCGGAGCCCTCCGCGCTCAGCACACTGGCGAAGGCCAGGCACTGGCCCGAGGCGCGATCCACCAGCGCCACGTCGTAGCCCTGTGCGCCCGAGGGATTCTCGGGTGCGAGAAACTCGAGAGAGCGCGCGGTGGGCTGGGCGGCCAGCGGCGCGAGCAGGGCGGGCTGGGCCTGCGGTACCCGGTCGATGACGGCGTCCCAGGTGGAGGTGATCTGCTGGGTGGTGACTTGCGGCCGTGGCCGGCTCTGCCAGAGGGAGGAGGTCTTCGGGGCGGGGGCAGTCATCGGGCACTCCGGGGAACGAGAAAGCTCCCGCGCGTCTCTAGATGGGTTGGATCCACGAAGGTCATTATTCCTGCGTTCCCTGTGGGGATCTCAACGGAGGTAGAATGCCCACATGCGCCGCCCAAGTGGGAAGGCTGAGGGCTGCCTGGCGCGGTGGAGGGGAAGCGGATGGCGATCGAGTTTCCTGTGAAACCCGTGACGGTGGGCCCCATCGTAGGACACACCACGGCCACGACGGTGCGGCTGTGGGGCCGAGGCTCGACTCCTCCCCCGCTGGGCGGGCTGCAGTGCTACGGCGTGGCGCAGCTGCTCGAGGCGGGCTCCACCACGCCCGCGCAGGCCCGCTACTTCAAGCTGCTGCCCGAGGATGACTACACCGGCAGTGTGGACTTCGCGGGGCTGGCGCCGGGGCGCACCTACGCATATCGCATGGGCTACTTCTTCTCGGGACGGGAGCTGCTGCAACTCCAGCCGCCCACCGGGTTGGAGCTGCAAGGCGCCAGCGCGAGCGTCTTCCGGACCGTGGGCGCGCCGGGCAGCCCGGCGCTCTCGCTGGTGGTAGGCTCCTGCCGCCACCCCACTCCGGGCCTCGAGGAGCTCGTCAACACGGGGCTGCCGGACCGGGGTGACCGCATCTTCCGCACCATCCTTGATCAGGTGGAGGGCGGCATGCCCACGGACCTGCTGATGATGGCGGGCGATCAGATCTACGCCGACATGGGCGCGTCCAGTCAGTCGTTCGCGCAGTACTGCGCCAGCTACCAGCGCTCCTTCACCCAGCCGAACCTGCGGCGCCTCATGTCCCGTGTGCCCACGTACATGACGCTGGACGACCATGAGATCGCCGACAACTGGTCCATGGATCGGCTCAATGATCCGAGGCTGGGGGACAAGGAGCTCGCCGCCAACAAGCGGCGCTTCATGGCCGCGCTCGAGGCCTACCGCTGCTACCAGGTGGTGCACGGGCCGGCGCTGCAGCGCAGGAACGAGCCGGGGCTCACCAACGCCCTCACCCGCTACTGGTACACCTTCGAGGCGGGCCCGGCGCGCTTCTTCGTGCTGGATGTTCGCACGGAGCGCTACCACCGGGCCCAGCCGCCCGAGCTGATCGGCGCGCGGCAGCTGCACGCGCTCCGGGAGTGGATGCAGGCGGATCGGGGCGGGCTGAAGTTCGTCGTGTCCGCGGTGCCCTTCTTCCCGGACCTGACGCTCGCGGGCTGGGCCCTGGGCGAGCGCAACGACAAGTGGGCGGGCTTCCAGCTCCAGCGCCAGAAGCTGCTGGACTTCATGCGGGACGAGGGCGTGCACCGCACGGTGTTCCTCTCCGGGGATGTGCACGTGTCGCTCTGGAGCGAGCTGAAGAGCACCTCGCGGCCGGACTTTCGCGTGCACTCCATCATCTCCTCCGCCTTCAACGCCCCCGCCCTCAGTGCGCCGGAGTTCCTCTTCGAGCTGGAGGGCCTCCTCGACGGGCAGACGGACTACACGCTCACCCGCCATGGCGGCTACACGCAGGTGAGCAACTTCACCCGGCTGACGTGGAAGGAGCCCACGCTCCGGGTGGAGATCTTCGATCGCAAGGGCAAGCGCCTGCACGAGACGTCGCTGAACCTCGACGGGTGAGGCGCCCGCCGCGGGCTACTTCTTGCGGAAGACGACGGACGAGCCGCCGGAGGAGGAGACCTCCCGCTGGGCCGGCGAGCTGTCCACGTGGACGACGCAGCCGCCGGACAGGTCCGCCTCGATGCGATCGGTGGGGCTGGCCTCCACCACGGTGCCGCCGCTGGCGTCCACGTCCAGCTCCTTGTGGTTCAGCTCCTGGGCATCCACCTGGACGCCGCCGCTGCCGTCCACCTCGACCTTGTCCGCACGGCCCTTCAGCGTCACCGCCGCGCCGCCGCTGGCGTCCACCCTGACCTTCTTCGCGTCCAGGTTGCGCACGGAGACCGCGCCGCCACCGCTGGCATCCACGGTAAAGGTCTCCGCGGCCGTGGCCTCCGCGTCCACCCGGGCGCCACCGCTGGCCCCCACGCTCGTCATCTGGGGGCTGGAGATGGTGACCTCGATGCCCCGGCTGGAGCTGGAGCCGAACCACGAGTTGTTCTTCTCCATCCGCACCACCAGCTTGCCGTCCACCACCTCGGTGCGAACCTTGCTCACCAGCTTCTCGTCCCCAGAGACGCGCACGGACTTGGGGCCCACCGTCACCTTGGCCTTCAAGCCCTGGCTTACCTCCACGCCATGGAAGTCCGGTACCTCGCGCGCCGAGCCCGTCTCGGCCTGCGCAAACGCGGAGGCGGACAGCAGCAGCGTGGGGACGATGAGGGCGACTCGAAGGCTCTTCATGGCGGTGCTCTCCCAGAGAAGGATGGAGGCTCGGGGCCTCGGGGCACCGGGGGTTACGCACGAGCCTGGAAACCATTGCCGGCCCCGCCGGCCAGGGAGCTATTCCCGAGCGAGCTCGTCCAGCGCGAGCTTCAAGGCCGTGGTCTCGCCGGGCTTGATCTCCACCGGCACCCGCAGGGTCCGCCCATCCGCGACCACGAGACTCAGCAAGTGCTTGCCCGAGGGGAGGCTGATCTTGAAGAGCGGCGTATCCCCCAGGTAGCGCTTACCCAGGTACACCTTGGCGTAGGGATCGGTGGCGAGCGTGAGCCCACCCCCGCCTGCAGTCGCCGAGGCCGAGGAGGCGTCGTCGGGGAAGGCCTCGATGTCCACGGAGCTGCTCGTCTTCGCCGCGTCCCGCCGCGTGCGCTTGGGAGGGCGGGTCGTCTTCTTCGTCGGCTGGGGTGGGTCCGCGTCCGGGATGTTCAGGGCGGCCTCCGTCACCGGGGCGGGAGCCTCGGCCTCAGGTGCCGCTGCCAGCGCCACCATCGGCGGGGGCGGTGTCCCTTCAGCCGGAGTGTCGGAGGGCACAGTGGCCGGGGCCGAGGCACCGGGCGTCGAAGGCTCAGGTGGCGCGGGAGCGGCGGAGGCTGGGGCTGCCGCGGGCTCGGGCGGGGGGGGCTTCACCTGGGGAGCTGGTGGAGGCTGGGCAGGCGGAGCCGGGGTGCCTGTCCTGGGGATGGGCTGCATGCGTCCCAGATCCTCCACAGAGGTAGGTGGGGGCGATACCAGCTCCATCAAGCGCCCGCCATCCAACCCGAGCGCCACCACCGTGCCGAGCCCACCCAGCAGCAGCACCACTCCGGCCAGTACCACCACCCCCAGCCCGCTCCGCTGCCGCTTCCGCTGCGGGGCGATGCGGACGCCCGGCATCGTAACGATGGTGGGGCCGTCCTCGACGTCAGGGTCGTCGGGGAGGAGGGTCTCGTTGGTGTCTGGGGAGGGCCCCAGCTCGGGAGCCATTGCCGCGCGGACAGGCTGGGTGGTGAACTCCGTCTGCAGGTCCGCTGGGGTGAGCTCCTCATCCACCGGAGGCGGCGTGGGCTCCCGGCGCCGGGGAGCACGCGCGCCGGGATTGGAGGTGCGCGGGTTGGGGGGCGGCGCGATCGAGCGGATCACCAGGGAGGTCTTCACCTCCTGCGCGTCCTCTTCATCCGGCAAGGGCTCGTCTGGGACGGGCGGGCCGCGGAGGTTCGGCGGCGCGTCGGTCCACGGGATCGTCCCCATGGAGTGGAGATCCAACCGGCTGGGGCGCGTCCGCGGCTCGCTCCGAGGCAGCTCCTTGGCCTCGGCAGGCGCGTGCGCCTCGAGCAGAGCGGCGCGGGTGCCCTCCCCGTCCGCCCCATCAGGAGGACGCTTGTCGCGGATGTTGTCGCCCGGCTGCGTGCGATCCGTATTCTCCTGCGCAGAGGGAGCGGGCGGGATGGCCTCGTGGCCGGTCGCGGTGCTCGTGCGCTTCTGGGGCAGCGGCTCGAACACCGGCCGGCGAACGGGGGCGGGCTCCGAGGGCGGCAGCGCCCGCGTCCCTGTGGCGCTCGAGCGGCGCATGGGCGCACCCCGAGGCGGCGTCGGGGGCTTCGCTTGCGTCTCCGGCAGGGGCTGCGCAGCAGGAGGACTCACCACGGGCATCGCCGCCATCGAGAGGCGCGGCGTCGGGGGCCTGGCCTGCGCCGCCTCGGGGGCGGGTGGCTTCACCACCGGCATTGCCATCAGCGAGGCGCGGGGCGCCGGAGGCAGCGTGGGGGTGATCTGTGGCAGACCCGGCGTCGTCCCCGGCTCGGGCGGCAGCGCAGGGGCCGACGGGAGCGTGGTGGGGGCGAAGAGCTTCGCCACGTTCACCTGGCCGGTGGACTCCCCGCTCAGGGCCCGCTCGGCCATGAGGAGCTGCCGCGTCTGCTCGCGCCGATCGAAGAAGTGCCGCCGGATCAGCTCCCCGCTCTGCTCCGGGTGCCAGATGAGGGGGCCCACCGCGCGCTCCATGGCGCGCGCGAACTCCAGCGTCGTCGTGTACCGATCCTCCCGCGGGCGCGCCAGCGCCTTGAGCACGATGGCGTCCAGCTCCGGCGGGATGGCCTTGTTCACCCGCGAGGGAGGAGGAATCTGGCCGTGCAGCACCGCGCCCGCGCCGGCCTGGGGCGTCTTGCCGTGGAACAGGCGCAGGCCCGTGAGGCACTCGTGCAGCACCACGCCCAGGCTGAACAGATCACTCCGGGGATCCAGCGGCTCGCCCAGGATCTGCTCCGGGGACATGTAGCCGCTGGTGCCCTTCACCATGCCCACCTGCGTGCGGCCCTTGCGCGCCAGGCTCTTGGCGATGCCGAAGTCCAGCAGCTTGGTGACGCCCTCGTACGTCACCATGACGTTCTTCTCGGCCACGTCCCGGTGGATGATGGACGAGGGCCGGCCGAGCGGATCCGTGAAGGTGTGCGCGTAGTGCAGCGCCAGCGCCGTGTCGCGCACCGCCTCCAGGCTGAAGCCGATGGGGATGGGCTCGTTGACCGCCCGGCACGCCTTGGCCACCTCCACCAGGGTGGCCCCCTCGACGAACTCCATCGCCAGGAACAGCTCACCCTCGGCCACGTCCAGGTCAAACACCTGGGCGATGTGGGGGTGGTTGAAGGCCGCCGTCACCTTCGCCTCGTCCAGGAACATCTGGACGAACTCCTCCTCGCCCGCGATGTCCGGGAGGATCTGCTTGAGCACCACCAGCTTGCGGAACCCGGCCAGGCCACGCTGCGACGCGAGGAAGATCTCTGCCATCCCGCCCGTCGACAGGCGGCAAAGCACCTCGTATTTGCCCAGCTTCCGGCCGCTGTAGGCGTCCGGTGCGAGCGGCAGCGTAGAACCACCCATTTGAGAAAATCGAGTCTACACCGCGAAACTCTCGTGATCGAAGGACCGACACGGGAATTCTCCACCCTGGGGGCTGCGCTGCTTCTTACCGCGAAAGCCCTGAACTAGATTTCCCAGAACAGGCGGTTAAATCCGAAGAACTGGCTTTTTCGTAGGCTGGCCTCGGGTGAGGAGGGCCAGTTGTGGACGCTACAAGTGCGCCTACCGACTCGGATTACCCGGGACTTTCCAGAATGACACAGTGCGGAATGATCAAGACTCACCACGCTCTCGGGAAGCAGGTGCGCCAGAGGGAAGGGCTGGTCACCCTCTGAGAAAGAAATTTCCTTTGGGGAAGTCTAGCGGAACCGTGGTATGAAATTGTTCTGCTATTTACGTAAAGTTTCTTTGCGCGACGGAGTCTCCCATGCAGTCGGATAACCGGATGTCGACCCGCGAGGCGATCCTGGGCTACCGGATGGGAACGGACCTGTCGGCAGTGGCGTCTTTCGGGGACGCGCACGACTCTCAAGGCCGGCTGGTGCAGCTGTCGCTGGAGCACCTGACGCTGCACCTGGCCTCGTGCGCGGAGCTGCGTCCCGGCCAGGCGGCCTCGGTGCTGCTGGGGCTGGGCGAGCGGTGGACGACGTCTCTGCAGGCGGAGGTGACGGACATCTCCTCCGGCAGCCCCGAGGCGCCGCCCGAGCTGCGCCTGCGCTTCGTGGCCCCGCCGCTGGAGGCGGGCCGGAAGATCGTCTCCGCGCTGGAGTCGCTGCGGGAGAACGGGCACCTGCTGACGCCCGAGGCGCGCCCGGTGTGGAAGGAATCCATCACCCGCCCGGAGCGCATCCTGCGCATCTGCGAGGCGCTGGCCACGCGCACCACCCGGGGCGTGGCGCGGGCGGAGGACGGCTCGCGCATGGAGGTGCGGGCCGAGCACTTCGACAAGTATGACGGGGTGATTGGCTGGAAGGCCGACGGCCCGCTGCCGGCGCTGCCCTTCGCCATGGAGGCCTTCGGCTACAGCTCGGTGCTCTACTTCAAGGTAGAGAAGGCCTGGATGGATCAGGGCCTGTGGATGATGTCGCTGCCGCAGGAGCTGACGCGCTACCGGCACCGGTGGCTGCGCCGCGCGCCCACCACCATCGAGTGCCACCTCGCCTTTGATCACCCGCTGTGGTCGCAGGTCCGCGTGCAGCGCAACGTGCTGGACGTGTCCTACGAGGGCCTGTCCTTCATCACGGAGCCGGGTGAGGACCTGCTCTACCCCGGCATGCGCATCCCGGCGATGGAGGTGGAGATGCCGGGCCGCGCTCCGGTGAAGCTCTTCGCGGAGGTGCGCAACATCTCCAGCTCCCAGAGGGGCCGCCGCTGCGGCATGTGGGTCAGCCCCATCGGCCAGGAGCAGGTGCTGGCCTGGCGCGAGCTGGTGGAAGATCAGATGCACCCGCGCACCCGCGTCTCGGGTGACTGGCACCAGGGCACGTGGGAGCTCTTCGAGAAGTCCGGCTACTTCCGCCTCTCGGGCAAGGAGCCGACGAAGTTCTCCGCCTTGAAGGGGCAGTTCTACGAGGCGCAGCGCAAGCTGGAGGGGCAGCTGCGCATCGGCTACCGGGCCGTGAAGCCGATGGCGGGCGGCGTGGAGGCGACGCTCTCGGGGCTCAAGCCGTACGCGGGCAGCTGGCTGGCCCATCAGCTGGCGCGCCAGCAGTCCTCGAACGCCGAGGCCAAGAAGGTGAGCGCCCGCGAGGCGCTGCGCGACATCTACCTGCGCGCCTTCGAGCCGGCGCAGATGGACTCGGACGTGAAGTGGTTCTTCGCCTACTGCGAGGCCAACGTCCGGTGGATCCGCTTCATCAACTTCGACTTCGCCCAGTGGTACGAGCACACCGGCCAGTCGGCCGTGCTGCCCTTCCGCCTCATGGAAGGGGATGTGGACAACGCGTGGCCGGCCATCCCTGAGGGCATCGAGGTCGGCGACATCACCGCCGAGGAGAGCCAGCAGCTCTTCACGCACCTGGAGAAGACGAGGCCCGAGGCGTACCGCGAGGCGCTGGACCTGGTGCCGGAGCGGTTCGATCTGGCCGCCACCCGGGCCCTGTGGGAGACGGCGCAGCTGACGCGCGAGCGCGGGGTGATGGTGGCTCGCTCCAAGGGCAAGGCCGTGGCGGTGGCCATCCTGGAGACGGCGCACCTGGGGCTCAACCTGTTCCACGTGCTGGACGGGGTGCGCATCATCCCCCTTCAGGACGAGTCGCTGCCCGAGGTGCAGGACGCGATGCTCGCGCTGCTGACGCGCGCCGCGGAGTGGTACAAGGCGCGAGGCCGCTCGGTGTTCGTGCACTACGTCGAGGCCCAGGTGGTGGAATACGCGGAGCGCGCGGCCCTGGCGGACCTGGGCGAGGGCAAGCTGTGGATCATCTCCCACACGCTGCTGCCCGAGTTCCTCGAGCACCTCTGCGAGTCGTCCACGCCGCGCACCGAGTAACGGGTCGTCTGGTGGCTCCTCCTCCCTCCAAGGCAAGACGCGGAGTGTAAGGGGCGTTGGACCCATCCCTAGCTTGAACGGTGGACGGGTCATCGACCCCCTTGCCGGAGTCCACCTATGAAGTCGATCTCGCTGAGGTCATTCCGCCGTGCAGCCGCGCTGGTGCCTGCCTTCGGTCTGCTGCTCGCTCCCTTGGCAGCGCAATCGAGAGAGCGGGAAGACCCCAATCGGGATCGCGCGGGAGAGTTCAACGTGGAGGAGGGCGTGGGTGGCCGCGCGGGAATCATCGAGGAGTTCAACTTCGGTCCCCTCGGCACGGACATCATGCTCAACCGGGAAGACCGGCGGGACGAGGGAGGCACACGCCTGCTCTCGGGCCGGGTCGTCGAGATCCGCGGCCGGACGCTCTACGTGGAGCGCCAGGGCGTGGTGGTGCCGCTGGACATGAGTGCGCTGCGCATCAAGAAGCAGCCGAAGGTGGGCCAGGAGGTCATCGCCGAGTACCAGGTGTCTCGGACGCAGAACGTCGCCCTGTCCCTGGCAGGCGAGGTGCCACCGCCGGCAGTGGAGTGAGGGGTCAGCCCTCCGAGCCTTGCCTCACTGGGGTGGGGCTCGGACCTCGTTGAGCAGGAGCAGGTCCACCAGCCCGGAGACGTCCTCCGTGGCGAGATAGCCCAGCTCCTTCGCGTGCCGGGCCGTCTCCGCCAGCGCGCTCTGCTCCGGATCGAGGCTCGGCTCCAGCCGGGAGAAGGCTTCTTTGAGGATGGCGGGCGCCAGCGGCTTGCTGGCGAGCTTGCCGAACGCGGCGTTGACGGCGGCCGCGAAGCCGTCTGGATCGGCGCGCCAGCGCTCGGTGAGCCGGACATGCGCGCGCAGCAGGGCGGCGATCTGGGGCCGGCGTGTCTCCAGCACCTTCCTTGTCGTCACGATGACGGTGGTGGGGAAGCGGCCCTCCGGCCAGAGGGTGCGCTCATCCACGAGGATTTGACCGCCGCCGTCGGCCACCATGCGCGCGCCCCAGGGCTCGGGCACCCAGGCGCCCTCGATCGCGCCGTTGACGTACTGCGCGAGGATGTCCGGGTTGCTCAGCGGAATGACCTGCACATCCGCGCCAGGCTCGCTGGCCGCGGCGAGGCCCTGCTGCTTGAGCCAGTGCCTCAGGGCGATGTCCTGCGTGTTGCCAATCTGAGGGCTGGCCACCTTCTTCCCCTTCAGCTCGGCGGCGGACTTCGCCGTGCGGGTGACGAGCACCGCGCCTCCATTCACCGCGCCGGCGATGATGCGCAGCTCGCGGCCTGCCTTGAGGTAGGTGTTGATGGCCGGGCCCGGACCCACGTACGCGACGTCCAGCGAGCCTGCCACCAGCGCCTCCATGGCCGCGGGGCCGGCGTTGAACTGCTTCACGTCGAGCCGGCCGATGCCGGGCTCCGCGGAGAAGGCGCCCTCGGTGTGGCCCACGAGGGCCTGCGAGTGGGTGATGTTGGGGAAGAAGCCCAGGCGGAGCGGAGCGTTGGCGTCTCCCCCCGCGTCCCCTCCAGACTTCTTGCAACCGAGGCCGGTGGCCGCCACCAGGACGAACAGTCCTAGGAATTGCCCGAGGGAGAGCCCCAGGCCTGACCGAGAGCGAGACAGGTTCATGCGCTCGGTAATGGGGCGCATCCGCGCGCGGGGCAATGCTCCTCTGGGTGGGCCGTCCGCCACTTCACATGGAGGGCATCAGGCCCCAGCGCCGCCGCACACGCAGCTCCACCGTCTGGAAGAGGACGCGATCCACGAGGATGCCGATGGCGATGATGGCCACCATCACCGCCATCACCTGCGGCACGTCCATCAGCTCGCGGCCCAGGGTGAGCAGCTGGCCCAGGCCGCCCGAGACGAAGAGCAGCTCTCCGGCCAGCAGCGCGCGCCACGCGAAGCTCCAGCCCAGCTTCAGGCCGGTGACGATGCCTGGGAGCGCCGCGGGCAGCAGCACCCCGAAGGAGAAGCGCGGGCCGCGCACCCCCAGGGTGTGGGCCACGCGGATGAGCTGCGGATCAATCCCGTTGACGCCGTCCTCGGTGGCGATGGCGATGGAGAGCACGCTGCCCATCACCACCACGAAGAGGATGGCGGAGTCGTTCAGGCCGAACCACAAGAGCGCCAGCGGCAGCCAGCAGATGGAGGGCAGCGCCTGCAGGCCCATCACCACCGGCTTCACCGCGTTGCGGAAGAAGGCGAGCCGCGCGTTGGCCAGTCCCAGGGGCAGGCCGATGCCCACCGAGATGAGGTACGCGCGCCCCAGCCTCCCCATCGAGCGCAGCACCGCGGCGCCCAGGCGCCCATCGGCCACCAGGGCGGAGAGGCTCTTCGCCACTGTCACCGGCCCTGGAAACAGGTGGGGTGACCAGAGGCCGAGCCGTGCCAGGCCCTCCCACACCGCCAGCAGCAGCACCAGCACGCCCAGCTTCTGCCCCCATCGCTTCATGTCCACCCCTCCCTCAGTGCTGCAGGCCCACCTCTTCGCCCGCGCGCGGGCGTGCGCGTGGCAGCTCCCCCGGGGGATCCTCCACCTTGCGCATCAGCACTCGGAGGTAGCGGGCCATCTCGTCCAGCCGCGCGTCCTCCGCCGAGCGAGGCATGGGCAGGTGGATCTCCAGGTCCTTCACGATGCGGCCCGGCCTGGGCGCCATCACCACCACGCGGGTGCCGAGCATCAGCGCCTCGTGCACGTCGTGGGTGACGAACACCACCGTCTTCGAGCTGTGCAGCCAGATGGACTGGAGCAGCTCCTGCATGTGCACGCG
>Ga0190275_10000741_pt1 | contig 26160 bp, 28 predicted proteins | sample Popmic550T_FD_133745 | JGI IMG/M metagenome (GOLD analysis project Ga0190275, IMG submission 133745) | Populus adjacent soil microbial communities from riparian zone of Yellowstone River, Montana, USA - 550 T | ecosystem: Environmental > Terrestrial > Soil > Riparian zone > Trees stand | place...
AGGCGCTTGGCCTTCTCGATCACCATCTCGGCGACCTGGACGTGGCGCTGGGCGGGCTCGTCGAAGGTCGAGGAGATCACCTCGCCCTTCACCGAGCGCTGCATGTCGGTCACCTCCTCGGGCCGCTCGTCGACGAGCAGGACGAGCAGAAAGACCTCGGGATGGTTGTCGGTGATCGCCCGGGCGATGTTCTGAAGCAGCACGGTCTTGCCGGTCCTGGGCGGCGCGACGATCAGGGCGCGCTGGCCCTTGCCCTGCGGCGAGATGATATCGATCACCCGCGCGGACTTGTCCTTGACCGTCGGATCGGCGCTGTCGAGGGTCAGCTTCTCGTCGGGATAGAGCGGCGTGAGATTGTCGAAATTGACCCGGTGGCGGACCGCGTCGGGATCGTCGAAATTGACCTGGGAGACCTTCACAAGGCTGAAATAGCGCTCACCCTCCTTGGGGCCGCGGATCTCGCCTTCGACCGTGTCACCGGTCCTCAGGCCGAATTTACGGACCTGATTGGGCGAGACGTAGATGTCGTCGGGCCCGGCCAGATAATTGGACTGGGCCGAGCGCAGGAAGCCGAAGCCGTCCTGGAGCACTTCGATCGTGCCCATGCCCATGATCTCGCCGCCCTGATCGGCGCGGACCTTGAGGATCGAGAACATCAGCTCCTGCTTGCGCAGCGTCGAGGCGCCCTCGATGCCGAGCTCTTCGGCCATCGCCACCAGATCGGCGGGTTTCTTCTGCTTGAGATCGTTCAGATGCATGGGAAAACTCTTGGAAGGTACGAAAATCCGGGCGCGGGAGGGCTCGGAAACGTCAGGAATGTGAGCGCTTGAAACACCCGCGCGGACGGCAGGGCAACGACTAAGGGGCCGTTATGCTCCCCCTCAGGGAGTGTCAAGCGAGCGAAGGTGACTTGTCATCCCGGCGCAGGCCGGGACCCCAGGCCGAAAAGTCGCGGCGGTCTCCCCGAGACCCCGGCCTTCGCCGGGGTGACGGCCTGCCGGGGCCGTCAAAAGGGACGAACGATGACCAGCACGACGACCATGACCACGGCGACGCCGGGAATCTCGTTCATCAGCCGAAGCGCCCTGCCGCTGACCGGGCGGGTCCCCGCCTCGAGCTTTTTGCCATAGCCGACCATCCAGCCATGATAGCCCGACAAGGCGAACACGATCGCGAATTTGGCGAGAAACCAGGGTTCGCGAAGCAGCGCCTGGCCGTTCGCATAATGGTACCAGATCAGGCCGATCCCGAACGCCCAGACGAGGATCATCGCCGGCGTGATGATGATCTTGCGAAGCTTGCTCTCGCGCTCGATCCACCTCTTCTCCTCGTCCGATCCCGGCGCCGATTCCTGATGATAAATGTAGTAGCGCGGCAGCATGAACAGCCCCGCCACCCAGAAAATCACGAAGATGATGTGGCCGGCCTTAAGCCAGAGATAGAGCACGCTCAGGACCCATCCAATGCCAAGGATCACCGCCGCACCAGTTCGAGCAGCTGCTCGACATGGGCGATCGGCGTCTCCTTGATGATGCCGTGGCCGAGGTTGAAGATGTGCGGCCTCCCCTCGAAACAAGATAGGATGCGCCCCACCGCCTTTTCAAGCGCCGCGCCGCCGGCGAGCAAGGCCAGCGGATCGAGATTGCCCTGAAGCGGCAGCGTCTGCGGCAATTCGCGGGCCGCCCATTCCGGCTCGATCGTCTCGTCCAGGCCGAGCGCGTCGACCCCGGTCTCGCGCGCATAAGCGGGCAATTTGGCGCCGGCGCCCTTGGGAAAGCCGATGATCGGGACCTCGGGGTGCCGGGCTTTCAGCGCCGAGACGATCCGCGCGGTCGGCGCGATCACCCAGCGTTCGAACTGGTCGGGGGCGAGGCTGCCGGCCCAGCTATCGAACAATTGCACCGCATCGACCCCGGCCGCGATCTGCCCGGACAGGTAATCGACGGTCATCGTCGCGATCGCATCGATGATATCGGCGAACCCTTGCGGATCGGCATAAGCGTAGCGCCGGGCTTCGGCCTGTTCGCGGCTGCCCTGGCCCGCCACCATATAGGTCGCGACCGTCCAGGGGCTGCCGGCAAAGCCCAGAAAGGTGGTTTGGGGCGACAGCGCCGCCTTCACGTTCTCCACAGTGCGGTAGATCGGCTCCAGGCGGGCCGGAACCCGCGTCAATTGGTTAAGCGCGGCATCGCTCAGCGGCGGCGACAGGCGCGGCCCTTCACCGGCTTCGAAGCGCAGATCCTGACCGAGCGCGTAAGGCACGATCAGGATATCCGAAAACAGGATCGCACCGTCGAACGCGAAGCGGCGGAGCGGCTGGAGGGTGACCTCGGCCGCGGCGGCGGAATCGTAGACGAGCTCCAAGAAGCCGCCCTTATCGGCCCGAAGCGCGCGATACTCAGGCAGATAGCGGCCCGCCTGACGCATCAGCCAGATCGGCTTAACGCTTGGATTTCCGCCTCTTAGGACACTCAGCAAGGGTTTATCGGGGATCAGCGTCAAGGGCTCTTCGGCTCCGCTCTCTTACTCTTATAGAGTCTTATAAGAGAGTCTGTTGAGGTTAGTAGGGGGGCGATGAGCGGGGCTTATTGGCTCGCACAAATTTTGCCAACAGCTTGACTCCCCGGGACTCGCGGCTTTGTGCGGATTCGCGATACTCATCCCCATGATCCACATTGGAAGCGTGGATTTTTTCCGCTGTTGACCCGCTTGTGGATGGTTAAGCCCGATCCGGGGGCGAATCCTGTCCCTGAGTTCGCCCCGAGGGTTAAGCCAGCGATTTCCCCATCCTTTTCCACAGGCTCGGATTCGTTTGACGGCCGCGCATTCGAACCGCAAAACCCGCAGGCCACTTCTTGTACGAAAGCGCTCGGGTGAAACAACTCGATCTCCATCTTCTCTCGGATTCGACCGGCGAAACCCTCGACATGGTGGCGAGCGCCTGCCTGGCGCAGTTCGAAAAGGTCGAGGCCCATCGCCATTTCTGGCCGATGGTGCGCTCGGAAGGCCATCTCGAGCGGGTCCTCGACGATATCGAGAAGAAGCCGGGGCTGGTCCTCTACACCCTGGTCAACCCGACGATCCGCCGCGAGCTCGAGCGCAAATGCCGCCAGCGCGGGATTCACGCGGTGCCGGTGCTCGATCCGGTGATCCACGCGCTCTCGGCGCTGAGCGGCGAGCAGGCGCAGGGGCGGGCCGGGCGCCAGCATGTGCTCGACGCCGCCTATTTCGCCCGGGTCGATGCGATCCAGTTCACCATCGCCCATGACGACGGCCTCGGCACCGACAATTGGGAGGAGGCGGACATCGTCCTCGCCGGGGTGTCGCGCAGCTCGAAGACGCCGACCAGCATCTATCTCGCCAACCGCGGCTACAAGGTGGCGAACATCCCGCTGGTGCCCGAATCGCCGCCGCCGGCCGCTTTGTTCGGGCTCAAGCATCCGATGGTGGTTGGCCTCACCACCAATATCGAGCGGCTGATCCAGATCCGCCGCAACCGGCTGATCGCGCTGAACCAGGCGCCGGAAACCGACTATGTCGACGTCGAGGCGGTCAATGCCGAGCTCGCCTTCGCCCGGCGCATGTTCGCCGACAATGGCTGGCCGGTGATCGACGTTACCCGCCGCTCGATCGAGGAAACCGCGATCGCGATCGTCAAATTGTACGGCGAGCGGCAGGAGAAGGCGCCCGAATGAAGCTCCTGCTCGCTTCGAACAGCCCAACGCGGCGGCGCATGCTGGAGGCGGCCGGCGTCGCCTTCGAGCCGGTCGCGGCGGCGCTCGACGAGGAGGAGGCCAAAAAGGGGCTGGTCGCGGCCGGCTTCGAGCCGCGCGATCTGGCCGAAATGCTCGCCGAAATGAAGGCGAAGAGCGCCGCCGCGCCTGCCGATGCGCTGGTGATCGGCGCCGATCAGGTGCTCGAGCTCGACGACGGCACGATGCTGAGCAAGCCGGGCTCGCGCGCCGAGGCGCTGGCGCAGCTGAAGGCCCTGAGCGGCCAGACCCATTATCTCCATAGCGCCGCGGTGCTGGTCGAAAATGGCGAGCGCGTCTGGGGTGAGACCGAGACGGTGGCGATGGATGTGCGGCCGCTCGGCGACGCATTTCTGGAAGCCTATCTCGACGCCGAATATGAGGCGATCCGCCACAGCGTCGGCGGCTACCGGTTCGAAGGCCTTGGCGCGCAATTGTTCGACGAGGTCGCGGGCAGCCATTTCGCGATCCTCGGCCTGCCGCTCTTGCCCCTGCTCTTTTACCTGCGCGAGCGCGGGCTGCTGCCGAGCTGATGGGCATTCCCTACGCCGAGGTGATCGGCGACCCGGTCGCCCATTCCAAATCGCCGGTGATTCACAAGTTCTGGCTCGGCAAGCTCGGCATCGAGGGCGACTATCGGACGACGCGCGTCGAGGCGGCCGGGCTGGCCGATTATTTCGCCGCGCGGCGAACGGACCCGGCATGGCGCGGCTGCAACGTCACCATCCCGCACAAGCAGGCTGTGATCCCTCTCCTCGACGAGCTGACACACCCGGCCGAGGCGATCGGCGCGGTCAATATTGTCACCCTCACCGCGCGCCGCCGCAGGCTGGTCGGCCACAATAGCGACGGGCCGGGCTTTCTCGACTTGCTCAGCGGCTGGCCGGGCCTCGACCGCTTATATCGCCTGGCGAGTGTGATCGGCACGGGCGGCGGTGCCGCCGCGGTGACGTGGGCGTTGCTCCAGCACGGCATTTTCACTTTGGTCTACAGCCGCGACTACGCCCGCGCCGAGCGCCTTTTGCGGCGCCTCGGGGAGACGGACATGGATTTCGCACAGCTGCTCGAAGGGCTCGCGGCCGATGGCCCGGAGATGGCCGAACGTCCCGATTCGATCGACCTGCTGATCAATGCCTCGCCGCTCGGCATGCGCGGCTTTCCTCCCCTCGAGGTGAGCCTCAAGGGTTGGCCGCCCGACACGTTGGTTTGCGACCTGGTCTACGATCCCGTGGAAACGCCTTTGCTCCGCACGGCTCGCGAGCGCGGGCATCCGGTGCTAAGCGGGCTGGACATGCTGGTCGCACAAGCCGCCCGAGCCTTCTACCTCTTCTTCGAGGCCCATCCGCCGCGCCAGCACGATGCCGAACTCAGGGAGCTGCTGACGTCATGACCATCGTCCTGGGACTCACCGGCTCCATCGGCATGGGCAAATCGACCGTGGCGCGAATGTTCGCCGATGAGGGCGTGCCGGTGTTCGATGCCGACGCCGCCGTGCACCGCCTGCAGGGGCCGGAAGGCGTGCTGGTGGCGGAGATCGAGACGCATTTTCCCGGCACGACCGGTCCGGCCGGGGTCGATCGCAACAGCCTCGCCGAACGCGTGCTCGGCGAGCCGGACGAACTGGCCCGCCTCGAGGCTTTGATCCATCCGGCGGTGGCGCGCGAGCGCGAGGCATTTCTCGCGGCCCATGCGGAGGCGCCGGTGGTCGTGCTCGACGTGCCCTTGCTGTTCGAAAAGGGTCTGGCCGAGAGCGTCGACAAGGTCGCGGTGGTCTCCGCCGATCCCGAAACCCAGCGCCTGCGGACCATGGTCCGCCCGGGCATGACTCCCGAGAAATTCCTGCGCATCCTCTCTCACCAGCTGCCCGACGCGGAGAAGCGCAAGCGCGCCGACTTCATCATTCCCACCGATTCTTCCCTCGATGAGACAAGGGCCTCGGTGCGCGATATCCTCGCTTGCCTTGCCGCCGCGCCCGATTCATAGCTTCTCAAATGCGCGAGATCGTCTTCGATACCGAAACCACCGGGTTGAGCCCCTTTCAGGGCGACCGGATCGTCGAGATCGGCTGCGTCGAGATGTTCAACCGGGTCGAAACCGGCAAAAGCTTCCACGCTTATTTCAACCCCGGCCGGCCGATGCCGAGCGAGGCCGAGGCGGTGCACGGGCTTTCCGACCGTTTCCTGTCCGACAAGCCGCAATTCCACGAGCGCAGCGAGGAGCTGCTCGAATTCATCGCCGATTCGCCGATGATCGCGCACAATGCCGCCTTCGATTTCGGCTTCATCAATCATGAGCTCGGCAATTGCGGCCGGCCCGCGGTCTGCAAATCGCGCATGGTCTGTACCCTGACCATCGCCAGGCAGAAATTCCCCGGCGCCAAGCACAGCCTCGATGCGCTGTGTACGCGCTTCGGGGTCGATCGTTCGCAGCGGATCAAGCATGGCGCGCTGCTCGACGCGCAACTGCTCGCCCAAGTCTATGTCGAGCTGACCGGCGGTCGGCAGATCGGGCTCACCCTGGTCGCGGAGCTTATCGAGGAAAGCGCGGCGGCCGCAGGGGCAAGGCCCGACATCACGCCGGCGATGATCCGCCCGGCCCGTCCGCATGCGCCGAGCGCCGTCGAGCTGGCCCGGCACGCCGAGTTCATGAACCGGATCGCCGATCCGATCTGGAGCCGCATCGGCCGCGCCGGTTGACCTTCCCCCTGCGGGCGCCCAAATGCGCCACGCAATAGTGGAGGCGGCGATGGATATCCGGGTCTCGGGACACCAGATCGATACGGGCGAGGCGCTGCGCGGCCAGGTCGACGAGCGGATGCGGGGCATCGCCGACAAATATTTCTCCCGCGCGATTTCCGCCCAGGTGACCTTCGGTCGCGGCCCCCACGAGCACAGCTTCACCTGCGACATCGTCGCTCACGTCCCTCAGGGCGTGGTCCTGAAAGGATCCGCCGACGCCTCGCTCGCCCCGCAGGCGTTCGAGCGCGCGGCCGACCGCATCGAAACCCAGCTGCGGCGCTACAAAAGGCGACTCAAGGACCGCCACAGCCAGAGCGCCCACGCCGAGGCGCAGGATAATCTGGCGGAAGCCGGCTACACCGTCTTCGCGCCGCCCGCCGAGGAAGATGAGCCGGCCGACAATCCGCCCGTGGTCGTCGAGGCGAGGGTGGACATTCCGACCGCCAGCGTCTCGGATGCGGTGATGCTGCTCGATCTTCGCAACACCAACGCCCTGCTGTTCCGCAATGCCGCCAGCGGCGCCTACAATATGGTCTACCGACGAGGTGACGGCACGATCGGCTGGGTCGAGCCGCAACGCGACTGACGCGGCGCGACGCCAGGCGGGCTCCAAGCCCATTTCCACATTTTTCAGCGGCGCCGAGCGGGCGCCCATGGTGCACCAGATGAGCGATCTCAGCGATATCCTGACCCTCGAGGCGGTCGATGCCGATCTCGTCGCGAGCAACAAGAAGGGCCTGTTCCAGCAGCTCGGCGCGGCGGCGGCGCGGCAGACCGGGCTGCCCGCCAAGGAAATCGCGTCCTGCCTCAGCGCGCGCGAGAAGATCGGCTCGACCGGTTTCGGCGGCGGCACCGCGATCCCGCACGGCAAGCTCGAAGGGCTCGACCGGGTCTATGGCTATTTCGCCCGGCTCGTCCAGCCGGTCGATTTCCAGGCGATCGACAATATGCCGGTGGATCTCGTCTTCCTCTTGCTCTCGCCGCACGATGCCGGCGCCGACCATCTCAAAGCGCTGGCCACGGTCAGCCGCGTGTTCCGCGACAAAGCGGTGGTCGCCAAGCTGCGCGGCGCCCGTTCCAAGGACGCGCTCTTCGCGCTTCTCGCCGGCGTGGACGCGCGCGATGCCGCCTGAAGCCGGCGCCGCGGCGCACTTCCGGGCGCTCGAGTCGCTCTATCGCGCTGCGGCGATCAATCGCCTGTTCGACTCCGAGATCGAGATCGAGCCGGGGGTCGCGCGGATCCGCTTCGAGGTCGGCCCTCAGACCCACCACGCGGCGGGCGCGGCGCACGGCACGCTCTATTTCAAGATGATGGACGACGCCGCTTTCTACGCCTGCAATTCGCTGGTCAGCGACCGCTTCCTGCTGACCACCGCGTTCAACCTGATGTTCACCCGGCCGCTCCGGAACGGCCCGGTGATCGCCGAGGGCCGCTGGGTCTCCGGCAAACGCCGGGTGTTCGTCGGCGAGGTGCGGCTGCTCCTGCCCGACGGCGAGGAGGCGGCGCGCGGGACCGGCACGTTCATGCGCTCGCACATCCCGCTCAGCAGCCTGCCCGGCTATCGGCCGCGATGATCCCGCGCCTGACCAGCTCTGTGCTGGCCTCGGCGCTGCTTCGCCAGGCCGAATCGGCGGGCGGCTTCGGCGCGGTGCTCGCCAAGGGCGATTCGACGGCCGGTGCGATTGCGGTGATTCTCCTCGAGCGCGGGAAAAAAGCGTGCTTTCTCGAACGCTTACTGCAGCCCGACGGGCTCTATGCCTGGCAGGAGAATCGGCAAGACCTTGAGAACGAGGCCGAATTCGCGGCATTTCTCGAGCGCCGCCGCCGCTTCGATCCGGATTTATGGATCCTGGAACTGGATATCCCGTCCGCCGAACGGTTCGCCGCTGAAATGAACGACCAAGGTTGACCCTCGCGTCAAGCGGACGCAAGCCCCGACCAGCACTTCAAGCGTATGAGCGGGGGCCGCGATCTGTCTGTGACGAGGCAGGCGGCCACGCAAGTCGGGAGGCGATCGGGGGGATTTAGCACCATCCCCATTCGACGCGTCGACCGCACAGAACCGAGTTTCAATGCGACGCTCTCTTCGCGCCGCGGCCTTGACCGCGGTTGCCATTGCATTTTTCACGGCCGGCGGCCTTGCCGGCCCCTCGATCGCCTCGCAGGCCGCTCCCGCGGCGCCGGCCATCGCCTATAGCGAGCATGCAAGCGCGCCGCTCACGGTCGAATCGCTCGGCCTCAACGATCTCCAGGATCCGGCCGAGCCGGCCACCGAGACGATGCCGATCGCCGAACATGCCGTCGCCCGGGTCACCATCCCCAACGGCGACGAAGTGGTGACTCCGCTCAGGCCCCGCAGTCTCGCCGATCTGGTCGCCGATTATAGCGGCACGACGACTCCGGATGCCGAGACCGAGTGTCTCGCCCGCGCCGTCTATTGGGAATCGAAGGGCGAGCCGCTCACCGGCCAGCTCACCGTCGCCGAAGTGGTGATCAACCGCGCCCGTTCGGGCCGCTTCGCGCCGACGATTTGCGGCGTGGTTCGCCAGCCGAGCCAATTCTCCTTCGTTCGCCGGGGCACCATTCCGCAGCCGCCTTCGGCGTCGCGCGACTGGCGCACCGCGGTCGCGATCGCGCAGATCGCGATGCAGGAGCTGGCCGACGGCGGCGCGCCGCGCGCGCTCTTCTTTCACGCCCGCCACGCCCGCCCGGGCTGGCGTCGGACTCGGGTCGCGACGATCGGCAACCACGTCTTCTATCGCTGATCCGCTTTTCAGCGTTCCCGTTTCATTCTAGTCTGCCGGGCATGGCCAGCCTGCCCGAGTCGCCCTGCTTCGCCGAACTGCCGCTCGCCGCGCGCGATGTCGCGCGCGGGGTGACCCGATTGTTCTTCCGCGCCGACATGTTCGCGATTTGCGAGGCGCCTTTGCCCAATGGGCGGCGGGCCGACATGATGGCGATCGATGCCAAGGGTCGGCTGATCATCGTCGAGATCAAGGTCGCGCGCGCCGATCTGATGGGCGATGCCAAATGGTGCGACTATCTCGATTATTGCGATCTCTTTTACTGGGCGGTGCCGGCCGGCTTCGCGCTCGACCCGTTCGAGGGCGACAGCCACGGCCCGGATTGCGCGGGCCTGATCGTCGCCGACCGCTATGATGCCGAAATCGTCCGTCACGCCCCTTGCCGCCCGCTCGCAGCGGCACGGCGCAAGGCCGAGACGCTGCGCTTCGCCCGCCGTGCCGCGCGGCGGCTGGCGGGCGACCTCGACCCCGCTCTCGCCGGGCTCGATTATCGGGCCTGAGCTATTCGAGCTCGCGCAGGATCGCGGCGGCCCGGGGGTCCCGGCGCGCATAATCGAGCGCGGAATTGCCGGTGATATTGTCCGTTTGATTCGGATCGGCGCGCTGCGAAAGCAGCAACCGGACCATCGGCAGGTCGCGGCGCTGGACGGCGAAGATCAGCGGCGTCTCGCCCTGGCCATTGCCTAGATTCACATTGGCGCCGCGGGCGAGCAGCTGCTCGGCGCCGTCGCGCCAGCCGATCTGGGCGGCGAGGATCAGTGGGGTGGTGCCGTCCCCGGTCTGCAGATCGGGCCGGGCGCCCCGGCCGAGCATGAAGGCAAGCCAGGTAAGGTCGCGGCCGCGCACCAGTATGTGCAGCGGGCCCTCGCCGCTGGAAGGATCGCGATAGTGGATCGCGGTCGAACTCGGATTGGAGAGGATTCGCTCGACCGTCGTCGCGTCGCGCTCGCGCACGGCCTTCAAGAAGGTGAAGCCGTCCGAATAGCCCTGGGCGGCGAGGGGCGCCGCGATCAGCGCGAGAAAGGCGATGGCCAGCCTGGATCCGTGTTTCATGCGCTTGGTCTTCCCGCTGTTCGCTTAACGCTTGCTCGCGGCGCCTTAGCAAAGCAAGGCTGAGGCTGTCATGAACGAATGTACCCGCTTTTCAGCCCATTCGGCCCTGCTCGCCGCGCTGCTGCTCGGCGGCTGCGCCGCGCAGCCGTCGCAGGATCCGCCGCTCAAGGGCGCGACCATGGGCGGCGCCTTCACGCTGACCGGCGAGGACGGCCGGCCGGTCAGCGACAGCGCCTTCGCCGGCCGCTATCGGATCGTCTATTTCGGCTTCACTTTCTGCCCCGACATCTGCCCGACCGACATGGCCGCGCTCGGCGCGGGCCTGCGCCGCTTCGAAACGCAGGACGCGGAGCGCGCCGCCCGCGTCCAGCCGCTCTTCATCACCGTCGATCCCGCCCGTGACACGCCGCAGGTGCTGCGCCGCTTCACCGACGCCTTCCATCCGCGCTTCCTGGGCCTGACCGGAAGCGAGGCGCAGATCGCCGAGGTCGCCCGCCGCTATGCGATCTATTTCGAGCGCGGCGCGCCCAATGAAGCCGGCGGCTACAATGTCGATCATTTGCGGCAGGCCGTTCTGTACGGGCCGGACGGTGCGCCGGTCGTGATCCTGCCCGCCGACCAGGGGCCCGAGGCGGTCGCGGCCGAACTCGATCGCTGGGTGCGATGAGGGCGCGCTTCTGGGAGTTGCCGCTGGAGGCGCTGGATCGCACCGAGTGGGAAGCCTTGTGCGACGGCTGCGGCAAATGCTGCCTGCACAAGCTCGAGGACGGCGTGACCGGCGAGATGTACCCGACCAACGTCGCCTGCAAATTGCTCGACCGGCGCAGCTCGCGCTGCGCCGACTATCGCGATCGCCGCGCTTATGTCCCCGATTGCGTGCGGCTGACGCTCAAGAAGCTCGCTAAGATCGATTGGCTGCCCTCGACCTGCGCCTACCGGCTGCGCGCGGAAGGCCGGCCGCTCGAGTCCTGGCACTATCTGATCAGCGGCAGCCGCGAGACGGTGCACGAGGCGGGAATTTCGGTCAGGGGCTGGACGATTTCAGAAGATGAAGCGGGCGATCTGGAACATCATCTCGTCGACCGCATCCTCTAGGGCGGCCTTGGAGGGGGCGACGATCGGCGGTGCGCGGGTCACGATCCGCGTCAGCCCGCGCGCGCGCCGGATGCGGCTGCGGGTCGATCCCAAAACGCGCGGCGTGACCCTGACCGTACCGAAGCGAACCTCTCAGCGGCGCGCGCTCGCTTGGGCGGCCGGGCATCGCGAGTGGATCGCCGAGGCGCTCGCCGCGCTGCCGCCGGCGCAGCCGTTCGCGCCGGATGCGCCGGTCCCGCTGGAAGGGATTGCGCATCGGCTGGATTGGGATCCGGCACGGCCGCGGCGGATCGAGCGCGGCGATGGGCGGCTGCTCGCCGGCGGGCCGCGCGAGGGGCTGGAGCGCCGCGTCGAACGCTGGCTGAAGGCGCATGCGCTCGATCTGCTCGGCCGGGAGACCCGCGAATATGGCGAGAAAGCCGGCGTCATGGCGTCGCGCGTCGCGGTCGGCGATCCGGTGTCGCGCTGGGGGAGCTGCTCGTCGAGCGGTACCATCCGCTACTCGTGGCGGCTGATCCTCGCCCCGGAGTTCGTCCGCCGGGCGACGGTGGCGCACGAGGTCGCGCATCTCGTTCATCTCGATCACGGCCCGGATTTTCACGCTCTGGTCGAGACGCTGCTCGGCAGCGACCCGAAGCCCGCGCGCATTTGGCTGCGCCGCGAGGGCGCGTCGCTGCACCGGATCGGGCTGAGCGCCTAGGCTCGGACCTGATGACCTCCGTCACCCCAGCGAAATTGGCAGGTGCGCAGTGCCCCGCACTGCGCAGCCATGTCCGGGGGACATGGCGACCTGCCAATGGGGTCCAAACGGTGCCCGTGACGGTCTCCAAGTCGGCTTGGATGCCAGCCTTCGCTGGCATGACGAGTGCTTCAATCTGGAGTCAGCACACTCAGTAGGTGTCGCCGCGCCGTTCGCGCTCGCGCTCGCGCGGGCGGCGGAAGGGTGGCTCGCGCTCGTCGGGATATTCCGGGCGGAGGTCCTCCTCGCGGGGCCCCAGATCGTCGGGCTTCTCCTCGCGCGGCTCCGGGCGGCGAGGCTCGGGGGGCAGGCCGTCCTGGTCGACGAAGCCGTCGGAGCCGCCTTCATCGTCGGCGGGCGAATACCAGATGCCGTTGTCGGGCTCGGTCTGCCAATCGGGCGCCTGCACCTCTGTGGCAAACTCCTCGACCGGGCGGTTGGCAACCGCGCGGATCATGAAATCGTGGAAGGCGCGGGCCGGCGCCCGGCCGCCGGCGAGGCCGGGAAGCGCGCGATTGTCGTCGCGGCCCATCCACACGCCGGTGGTGATCCCGCTCGAAAAGCCGATGAACCAGGCGTCCTTGTTGGAGGTGGTGGTGCCGGTCTTGCCGGCGGTCGGGCGGCCGAGCTCGGCCGAGCGGCCGGTGCCGTTGGCGACCACCGACTGGAGCAGGTCGGTCATCTGCGCGGCCACCCAGGGCGCGACCAACACCCGGCCCTGTTCGGCGCCATGCTGATAGAGCACGGTCCCGTCGGCGGTGGTCACCCGGCGGATGCCGTAAGGCGTGACGCTGACCCCGCCGCGCGAGACCGCGGCATAGGCGCGGGTGATGTCGATCAGGCGGACCGAGGAGGAGCCCAGGGCCATGCTCGGATTGGTATCGACGCGAGTGGTGATGCCGAAGCGCTGCGCCATGTCGGCGACCGCGCGGGTCCCCGATTCCTGGGCGAGCCGGACCGCGACGGTGTTGATCGACAAAGCGAAGGCCTGGCGCAGCGAAACCGGGCCGGCGAAGCCGCCGCTATTGTTGCGCGGGCTCCAGCCGCCGATCGTGATCGGCGCGTCCTGGACCATATTGTCGGGGCGGTAGCCCGCCTCGATCGCGGTCAGATAGACGAAGAGCTTGAACGAAGAGCCCGGCTGGCGGGTCGCCTGGGTGGCGCGATTGTAGCTGGAGGTCAGATAGTCGCGCCCGCCGACCATCGCCCGCACCGCCCCGTCGCGGTCGAGCGAGATCAGGGCGCCTTGCGCGTTGCGCGGAGAGTGGGCGTTGATCGCGGCGACGCCGGAGCGCTGCAGGCTGAGATCGAGCGTGGTCCAGACGTCGATCGGCTGCACCGCCTCGTCGATCAACATGTCGAGCTGGGGCAGCACCCAATCGACGAAATAGCGGGTGATATTGTGGCGCTGCTGCGAAGGCGCAAACTCGATGTCCTCGGGATGCGCGGCCGCGGCCTGCGCCTGGGTGATCGTGCCGTTGCGGACCATCAGCTCGAGCACGACGCTGGCCCGGTCCCGTGCGGCCGACGCGTCGGCGGTCGGGGAATAGTTGGAGGGCGCCTTGACGAGGCCGGCGACGATCGCCGATTCGGGGAGAGACAGGGTCTTGGCGCTGTGCCCGAAGAAGCGCCGCGAGGCGGCGTCGATGCCATAGGCGCCACCGCCGAAATAGACCCGGTTGAGGTAGAGTTCGAGAATCTGGTCCTTGGAAAAACGCCATTCGAGCGCGAGCGCGAGAATCCCTTCGCGGACCTTGCGGGTGAAGCTGCGATCGTTGGTCAGGAAGATGTTGCGGGCGAGCTGCTGGGTGATCGTCGAAACGCCGCGCACCCGATCGCCGCCGGTCCAGCCCACCCAGATCCCGCGCACCGTGCTGATCGGATCGACCCCGGGGTGCGAGCGGAAGCGCCGGTCCTCGACCGCGACCATCGCCTCGCGCATGATCGGCGGAATCTCGTCATAGGTCAGCCATTCGCCGAAGCTGGGACCCATCGAATGGATCACGGTGCCGTCCGCGGCGCGCACCCGCACCGTCTGGCCGAGATCGTCGCGGCGAATGAGTTCGCCATAAGAAGGCAATTGGCTGACCGCGACCGAGACCGCGACGGCCAGCGCGATCAGGCTGATCACCAGCAGATAGGCGAAAACCTTGAGGCTGGTGACGACGATCCTGCGGAAGCGCGAGCGTACGGGAGGGGCTGCGGTGGCCATCGGGCGTCAGGGATAGAGTCGGGGAGTCATGGGAGCAAGCACAAGCGCGTGCCCCATGAACCCCGGCTTACTTCCCCTTGCCTTTCTCGAAATCGAGCGAGGCCGAATTGATGCAATAGCGCAGGCCGTCCGGCCCCGGGCCGTCGGGAAAGACATGGCCGAGATGGCTGTCGCAGCGCGCGCAGCGGACTTCGGTGCGGACCATGCCGTGGGCGTGGTCCTCGTGGAGGGTGACATGATCCTTCGCTGCCGGCGCGGTGAAGCTCGGCCAGCCAGAGCCGCTGTCGAACTTGGTGCCGCTGTCGAACAAGGCGTTGCCGCAGGCCGCGCAGCGATAGGCGCCTTCGTCATGATTGTCCCACAGGACGCCGGTGAAGGCGCGCTCGGTGCCGCCCTCGCGCAGCACATGATATTGGTCGCGGGTGAGGCGGCCGCGCCATTCGGCGTCGGGCAGATCGATCTTGTCCATGACATGGAATGTGGGAAGCGCGCCCGGGATCGTCAATCGCAAGTCGTCTGGCGCGACTTTCCCGGCTCGTGCTAGGAAGCACCATGTCCGAAATCGCCCGCCTCGCGCCGCGCCAGATCGACGAGCAGGAGGATCTCAGCCTGCCCGGCTGGGTCTATCGCGATCCCGAATATCATCGCGTGGAGATGGCGCGGCTGATCCGCCCGTCCTGGCAGATCGTCTGCCACGCCAACGAGATTTCGGGCGCCGGCGATTGGCGGACGCTCGAATTGCTCGGCGAATCCGTGCTCGTCATCCGCGGCGCCGACGCGATGGTGCGCGCGTTCTTCAACGTCTGCCGGCACCGGGGCTCGCGGCTGGTCGATGGTGAGGGCGGCTGCGCGAAGCGGCTGGCCTGCCCCTATCACGCCTGGACCTACGGCGCCGACGGCCGCCTGATCGGGGTGCCGATGAAGGCCGATTATCCGGGGCTGGATCAGGCCGCGCTCGGCCTCGTCCCGGTCGAGATGGAGATCTGGCGCGGCTTCGTCTTCGTCCGGCTGGAGGGCGATGGGCCAAGTGTCGCCGAGATGATGGCGCCGTATGAGGCGGAGATCGCGCCGCATTGCTTCGAGGCGCTGGAGGCGATCGGCCGAATCACGCTGCGGCCGCGCGACGTCAACTGGAAGAACGTCGCCGACAATTATTCGGACGGGCTGCACATAAATGTCGCCCATCCCGGCCTCACCCGCCTGTTCGGCGCGGGCTACGGGATCGAGGCGGGCGCCCATGTCGACCGGATGTGGGGCGATCTGCTCGAACGGCAGTCGAGCAATGTCTCCGAGCGCGCCTATCAGCGCTTCCTGCCTGAAGGGGCCGGGCGGCGCTGGCTCTATTTCAAGCTGTGGCCGAATGTCGCCTTCGACATCTATCCGGACCAGGTCGATTTCATGCATTTCGTGCCGGTCGGGCCGACGGAGACGCTGATCCGGGAGGTGAGCTACGCCGTCCCGGATGCGGGCCGCGAGATGAAGGCGGCGCGCTATCTCAACTGGCGGATCAACCGGCGGGTGAACGATGAGGATACGGCGCTGATCCGCCGGGTCCAGCAGGGGATGGGCTCGTCGGCCTACCGGCCCGGACCATTGGGCCGGAGCGAAGTCTGCCTGCGCAGCTTCGCGGGCAAGCTCAGGCGCCTGATCCCGGAGGCGCGGCTGGATCAGCCGCCGCCGCCGGGCTGGAGCGGCCTGCCCGGCGCATGAGCAGATAGACGGGCACGCCGGTCGCGAGCAGCACCGCGCCCCAGCCCGTCGCCTCCCTGCCCGCGCCGTAGAGCGTCCAGATCGAGTAGATCAGGCCGACCAGCGCCAGGACAGCGAGCAACGCGCCGCTGAGCATTCCCCGGGCGATCAGGCGAAGCGCGGTCAGCGAGGCGACCAGATAGAGGACGAGCGTCGCCGCGGTCGCGAGCAGGGCCATGAAGGCGAACAATTCGGTCAGCCCGCGGGTGTAATTGGCAGCGATCAGCCCGGTGGTGAGCACGCAGCCGGCGAGCTGCGCGCGGACGGGCACGCCACGCCGGTTCTCCGCGGCGAACCAGGCGGGGAAGACGCCGCGCTTGGCCAGCGCATAGGGCACTTCGGCCTGAAGCAGCACCCAGCCGTTGAGCGCGCCGAGGCAGGAGATGGCGGCGAACAGGGCGACCAGCGTCGCCGCGCCGCCGCCCCAATATTGGCCGACCAGATCCGCGAAGGGCGCGCTCGAGGCTGCCGCGACGGCCGGCGGGAGAAGCAGGAAGACGGCGCTCGACGCGGCCAGATAGAAGAGCCCGGCGATCAGCGTGCCGAGCAGGGTGGCGCGGGGGATGTTGCGCTCGGGGCAACGCACCTTGCCGATCGGCACCGTCGCGGATTCGAAGCCGAGCATCGCCCACAGGGTCAGCGCCGCCGCCCCCGAAATCCCGCCGACCGAGATCGGCGTCGGCGCGAAGACCGCGGTCTCGCCGCCGCTTCCGACCACCCAGATCGCGATCACGATCGCCGCGATCAGCGGCAGGAGCTTGAGTATGCTGGTGACGATCTGGACCCGGCCCGAGGTGCGGGCGCCGCGCAGCGCGATGGCGGTGAACAGGAGGACGAAGCCGACCGCTGCCAAGGGCGCGACGCCGGGCCGGGCGAACAGCGCCGGCGCGAGCGAACTCAAATAGCTGACCGCCGCGACCGAGATCGTCGCATTGGTCACCCAGGCCGAGATCCAATAGCTCCACATGACGAAAAAGCCGGCCGGCGCGCCGAAGGCGGTGCGGACATAATCGTAGGGCCCGGCGGCGTGCGGCATCGCCCGTGCGAGGCAGGCGAAGACGTAAGCGAGGCACAAAGCCCCGCCGATCGTCACCACCCAGCCGATCATCGCGTTGAGGCCGTAGGGGGCGAGGCTGGCGGGCAGCAGGAAGATGCCCGAGCCGATCATGTTGCCGACGACGAGCGCCAGGCACATCCAGAAGCCGAGCATCCGCTCGGGCGGCACCTCGGCCGCTACGACGATCTCTTCGGAAGCCCCCGCCATAAGCAGGTGATGCGCCATTCCGGCAGCTGGGGAAAGGATGAATTGGCGCGATGTCCCCCGGACATCGCGGTCAGGCCGCTGGCCTGACTGCCCAATTCATGGTGCGGTCGAGAAGACTCGAACTTCCACGGGCTTTCGCCCACAACGACCTCAACGTTGCGCGTCTACCAGTTCCGCCACGACCGCACATTTTGAACCGCCGGGAGAGCACCCGGCGCTGGTAAGGGGCGAGCCTCTAGCAGCGCTTATTCGCTTGGGCAACGCCCCCCTCAATAGAGGAACATCGGCATACCTTCGATCCGCTGCAGGCGGGCGCGATAGGCATGTCTGTCGTAGAGCGCCTCGACATCGACCGACTTGGTGCCGTTGAGCAAGGTGTCGATCGGGACATGGTCATATTGGCCGCCGGACAGCGTCACCATCCGCGCCGTCTCGCCACGCTCGAGCAGCTGGATGGCGAGCCCGCCAAAGGCGAAGCCGACCATCCGGTCCATCGCGTCGGGCTCGCCCGAGCGCATCAGATAAGCGAGCTCCTGGATCACCGTGCCGGCGCCCAGCCGCGCCTCGATTGCGCGGCCGAGGCGGTGGCCGACGCCCTCCTCGTCGCGCTGGGTGCCGGTGCGCGAGAGTTCCTGTGCCCCGGCCTTGCCTTCGATCGAGGCGCCTTCGGAGATCACGCACATCGCATAATGGGCGGGATTGGAGGCCTTGTCCTGGGCGAGCAAAGGCAGCAGCGCGTCGAGATCGGCCGGCACTTCGGCGATCACCGTGCGATCGACCTGGGCGAGGAAGCCCGCCAGCAGGGCGGTCTCGCCGCTGCGCCGCCCGAACAGTTCGACGACGCCGATCCGCTCGTGGCTCTCCACCGTGGTGCGAAGCGCGTTGATCGCCTCGACCGAGCGGCTGATCGCGGTCGAAAAGCCGATGCAATAATCGGTCCCGAAGACGTCATTGTCCATCGTCTTGGGGACCGAGATCACCGGCACGCCCTGCGCGGCGAGATGGGCGGAGAAGCGCAAGGTGCCGTCGCCTCCCAGCGTGATCATCGCGTCCACGCCGAGCTTTTGGAGCACGTCGACGACATGGCCGGTGCGGTCGCCGTCCGCCATCGTGCGCGGGTCGCGGCGCGAGGTATGGAGCATGGTGCCGCCGCTGCGGTCGATCCCGCGCACCGTCTCGCGGGTCAGCGGCAGGCTGTGCATGGCGACGCTCGCCGCATCGCCCGGCGCGATCCCCATCACCCCTTCCCAGCCACGGCGAAAGCCGATCGTCTCCCAGCCCAGATCGTCGGCCGAAAGCACGACCGAACGGATGCAGGCGTTGAGCCCGGGCACGTCGCCGCCGCCGGTGAGTATTCCGATCCGCATGGGGATTGTCTATCGGCGGCGGCCATGGATCACAACCGGACAGCGTTGAAAGCGGAGGCGGGGCGCATTTTGCGGCTTGCCTGGCCGATCATGCTGACCAGCCTCAACTGGACTTTGATGCACATCATCGACGTCGCGGTGGTGGGCCATTACGGCACCGACGAGCTGGCCGCGCTGGCGGCGAGCCGGACGCTGACCTTCATCGCCATCGTGATGGGCTTTTCGGGGCTGTCGGGCGTGCTCGTCTTCGCCTCGCGCGCCGACGGCGGCGGCCGGCTCGGGGAGACCGGCGAGATCTTCCGCTCCGGTTTGTTGCTCGGGGCGATGATCGGGCTGGCCTCGACGGGGCTGCTGATCGTCTTCGCCTATGATCTGCTCGGCCTGGTCGGGGTCGAGCCGGCGCTTTTGCGGCCCGGCGCGGACGTGGTGGAGGCGATGGCCTTGGCCTTCCCGGCGCAGCTGGTGCTCGCCGCCTCATCCTATTTTCTCGAAGGGATCAGCCGGCCGCGGCGGGTGATGACGGTCAACCTCCTGATGCTTCCGCTCAACGCCTTGCTCGCCTGGGCCTGGGTCGGCGGCCATCTCGGCCTGCCGGCGCTGGGCGCGGTCGGCGCGGCTTATGCGACCGCGACCGTTTCCTGGCTTGGCGCGGCGGCGATGGTGCTGCTGATCTGGCTGCTGCCTCGGGCGAAGGCGCGCTGCGTGCGCGATCTCAGCCCCGCGGCCTGGCGCCGCGCGATCAAGGGCGTGCCGGAGCTTGCCTGGTTCGGGCTGATGCCCGCGGTCGGCGCCTCGCTCGAGCTCGCCGGCTTCGCCTGGCTGATGGTGCTTTCGACCCAGCTCGGCAACGCCGCGGCGGGAGCCTTCCAGGCGATGCTTTCGCTGCACAATCTGGCCTTCGCTTTGTCGATGGGGCTGGGTTCGGCGGCCGGGGTACGGGTCGGCAATGCCGTCGGCGCTGGCGAGCGGCAGGAGGCGTGGCCGCGCGCGCTCATCGCGGGCGCGCTGTGTACGGGCATATTGGGCCTCTTCTCGCTCGTCCTGGTGATCTTCTCCGGCCCGCTGGTCCGGCCCTTCTCCGACGATCCGCAGGTGATCGCGCTGGCCGCGCCGATGCTCGCGATCATGGCCGCCTTCCTGATCTTCGACGGCCTGCAATATGTCTTCGGCGCCGCGCTGCGCTCGCTGGGCGAGCAGGTCTGGGCGAGCGTCAACGGGATCGTCGGCTTCTTCGTCGTGACCGGCGGGCTGGGCTGGCTCCTCGTCCAGCGCGGCTGGGGTCCGAACGGGCTCGCTTATGCGGCCGGCGGCGGCATGCTGGTCTGCGCCGTTCTCAATTTCGCGCGGCTGGCCTCGGCCCTCAGGAAATCGGGCCGAAGCTCAGGGTAAGCTGGCGGCCGCCCCTCGGCACGTCCATCTCGGCGCTGTCGAAGGTGACCCGGCCGCGCGGCTGCAATTCGCGGACCGGCGGGGCGATCTGCCAGGCATAGACGACCCGGCCCTGGCCGTCCTTCAGCTCGGCCTTGATCTGCGGGACGCGCTGGACGGCGTCGGTGCGGTTGGTGATCGCGCCGCGCACGGTGAGCAATTCGTTGCCGCTCTGCAGCCTCTGCCGGTCGGCCCCGCCCTCGATGTCCAGCGTGCTCATCGCATCGACCGGAATGCCGATCCGCTGCCCCCAATTGGGCATGCCCAGCACCTGCACCGCGGCGAAGGCGGCGATCATCAGCGCCGCGGCCACGATCGCGAGGATCGTCCACAGCTTCGCCGGATTGCGCCGCGCGCGATAGCCTTCGCCGCGCTGATAGGGCTGCTGCTCGGGCGGTTGCAGGATCGGAGGCTCGGGCGCGGGTGCGACCGCCGGCATGGCTGGAGCAGGCGAGGGTGCCGCCGGTCGCGCCGCCGGGGCGGGCGCCTGCAGGTCGAGCGGCGGCGGCTCCTGCACCCAGGAGAAGCGGCACGAGGCGCAGCGGACCTTGCGGCCGGTCGGTCCGATCGCGCTGTCCGGCACGACATAGCGGGTCTTGCAGGACGGGCAGGAGAGGATCATCGCAGACGCACACTCCCAAACAGGCTTGCTGGTCTCTAAGCACGGCTGACTCGTTCGTTGCAAGCATATGACGGCCCAAAAGGGCGAGACTCTTGAAGCGGATGCCGCGCTCATGCGATGGCTGACGCCCATTGGGTGCCGGGGAGGCGGGCGTTGAACGCGAGCGGGTCGATCGTCCAGTTCGAGAATGTCGGCCTGCGCTACGGCACCGGCGCCGAAACCCTGTCGGACTTAAGCTTCTCGCTGCGCGAGGGCGGCTTCTATTTTCTCACCGGCCCGTCCGGCGCCGGCAAGACGTCATTGCTGAAACTGCTCTATCTGGCGCTTCGCCCGAGCCGCGGCCTGATCCGCCTGTTCGGCGAGGATATCGTCACCATGCCGCGCGGGCGACTGCCCGGCTTTCGCCGGCGGATCGGCGTCGTCTTTCAGGATTTCCGGCTGGTGCCGCATCTGTCCACCTTCGACAATGTCGCGTTGCCGCTGCGCGTTTCCGGGGTCGAGGACAAGGATCTGGAGACGCCGGTGCGCGAGATGCTCGCCTGGGTCGGGCTCGCCGATCGGGCCAGCGCGCGCCCGGCGACGCTGTCTGGCGGCGAGCAGCAGCGCGTCGCCATCGCCCGCGCGGTGATCGGCAGGCCCGAGCTGCTCGTCGCCGACGAGCCCACCGGCAATGTCGATCCGGAGATGGCCCAGCGCCTGCTCCATCTCTTCGATTCGCTGAACAAGCTCGGCACCACCGTGGTCATGGCGACCCACGATCTCCATCTCTTCGCCCGCATCCAGCGCGCCGAGATGCTGCGGCTCGATCGCGGCCAGATCGCGGACCCGACCGGATCGCTGAAGCATCCGCCGCGAAGGCAGGACGCATGAAGGGCGGCGTGCGCAAATTCGGCCGGGCCGAGCGCGGCCTGCTGCCCGAGGGGCGGCTCGCCGGGCCGATGCCCTGGGTGATTGCGATCATGATGTTCCTGACCGTGCTCGCCGCCGCCGCCGGGCTTGGCCTCGGCGGGGCCGCGGCGCGCCTGGATGCGCAGATCGGCACAAGGGTCACCATCCAGATCGTCGAGGCCAATCCGGATTCGCGCCGGGCCCAGGCGGCGGCCGCCGCCGCCGCGTTGGAGCAGGTACCGGGCGTGCTCGAGGTCCGCGCCGTGCCCGACGAGGAGGTGCAGCGGCTGCTCGAGCCCTGGCTGGGGACGGGCGGGCTGGGCAGCGACATCCCCGTCCCGGCGCTGATCGATGTCGATCTCACCCCCGAGGCGCATCGCGGCCTGGACGGTCTGCGCCAGGCGGTGGTCGCTGTCGCCCCGGCCGCCCGGGTCGACGATAACGGCCAGTGGCTGGCGCCGCTCGCCTCCCTGATCGGGGCGCTGCAATGGCTCGCCGTGGGGCTGGTCCTGCTCATGGTCGGCGCGACCGCGGCCACCGTCGTGCTCGCCGCCCGCGCCTCGCTCGACACCCACCGCCTGACCATCGAGACGCTGCACCTGATGGGCGCGACCGACATTCAGGTCGCCCGGCTGTTTCAGCGCCGGATCGCGCTCGATGCCCTGTTCGGCGGGCTGGTCGGCTTCATCCTCGCCGCTCTGGTCCTGATCGGGCTAGGCGAACGGGTCTCGGCGCTCGGCTCGGAGCTGCTCGGCTCGGCCGCGATCGCGGCGCCCGCCTGGGGGATATTGATCGCTTTGCCGGTGCTGGGCGTTCTGCTCGCCATGCTGGTCGCCAGGCTCACCATTCTTCGCGCGCTGGGGCGGATGCTGTGATCCGCTGGAGCTTCCGCCTGCTCGCCTTCCTGATCCTGATCTATGGCCTGGGCTATGCCGCTTTCACCGTGATGCTGCCCAAGCCCGCCGGCGACGAGCGCACCGACGCGATCGTCGTGCTGACCGGCGGCTCGGGCCGGCTCGAGCGCGGCTTCGAATTGATGGAACGGCGCCTCGCCACCCGCATGCTGATCTCCGGCGTCGCCCGCGAGGTCCGCCCGCAGGAGCTGGAGGCCGCCTATCAGGTCGATCCGCGCCTGTTCCAATGCTGCGTCGCGCTCGACCGCGAATCCTTCGACACCCGCTCCAATGCGGATGAGGTCGCGCGCTGGCTGGAGCGGCGGCGCTATCGCTCGATCCGCCTGATCACCAACGATCTGCATATGCCGCGCGCCGGCTATGAGGTTCGCAAGCGCCTCGGCGACGGGATCGCGATCGTCCCCGACGCGGTGCCGACCGAGCCGAGCTTCGAGGCGATCTTCATCGAATATAACAAATATCTGCTCGGCCGGGCCGCCGATCTGATCGGCATTTGATGGCCTTCGTCCGCTCGCTGCTGTTCGCAATCGTCTTCTACCCGGCGACTGCGCTGTGCGTGCTCTCCGCTTTCCCGGCGAGCCTGTTCGGCTCCGGGGCACTGCACGCCGTGACCCACGCCTGGGTCGGCATCCACCGCTGGTGCGCGCGCTATTTGCTCGGCATCCGCACCCGCGTCGAGGGCACGATCCCGCCCGGGCCGGTGCTGATCGCCGCCAAGCACCAATCGATGTACGAAACGATGGAGCTGGTCCTGCTGCTCAACGAGCCGGCTTTGGTGATGAAGCGCGAGCTTTCGGACATCCCGCTGTGGGGCTGGGTGGCGCGCAGCTACGGCATCATCCCGGTCGACCGCGACGGCGGAGCGGCGGCGCTTCGGCGGATGATGCGGGCGACCGGGGCGGCGATCGCCGAGGGCCGCTCGATCGTCCTGTTCGCCGAAGGAACCCGGGTGCCGCCGGGCGAGCAGCCGCCGCTGCAGCCGGGCTTCGCCGGCCTCTATCGGGCGCTGAAGCTGCCGGTGGTCCCGCTCGCGCTCGACAGCGGCCTGCTCTACCCGCGCCGCTCCTTCGTCAAACGGCCGGGGGTGATCACCTTCCGCTTCGGCGAGGCGATCGAACCGGGCTTGGGCCGTTCGGAGATCGAGGCGCGCGTGCACGCGGCCATCAACGTCCTCGATCGCCCCGCTTAGGCGCGCAGGCTCGCCCCGAGCTTCGCCGCCGCCGCGACGATCCGCTCCGAGATCGCCTTCAATTCCTCTTCCGCGAAGCTCTTCTCCGCCGGCTGCAGGGTGACTTCGAGCGCGAGCGACTTTTGTCCTTCGGGCACGCCCTCGCCGGTGAAGAGATCGAACAGGGCCACATCCGCGATCGCCGCCTTGTCGGCGCCGCGCACGGCGCGAAGCAGCTGGTCCGCCGGCAATTCGGCGGGGACGAGGAAGGCGAAATCGCGGTGCACCGCCTGCAACGGCGGCGGGGCGAAGGCGCTGCGCCTGTGCCCGGCGGGGCCGCGCTTTTGCGGGAGGGCGTCGAGAAAGATCTCGGCCGCGACCGCCGGCCCGTCGAGATCGAAAGCGCGCAGGATGCGCGGATGGAGCGCGCCGAACTCGGCGAGCACGTTCTTCGGGCCGAGACACAGCCGCCCGGACTGGCCGGGATGATAAGCGTCCGAGGCGCCATCGAGGACCTGGAGATTGGCCACCGGCGCACCCGCCGCCTCGAGAATGGCGAGCGCCTCGGCCTTGGCGTCGAATGCATCGACCCGGCGCGCCTTGCCACCGCGCCAGTGCCGCCCGACGCGGTCGCCCGCGAGAACGATGCCGAGCGTCGGCCGCTCGCCGTCCTCCAGATAGCGCCGGCCGATCTCGAACAGAGCGACGTCGCCGATCCCGCGCGCGGCGTTGCGGCCGGCGGCGGCGAGCAGGCCGGGGAGGAGCGAGGGCCGCATCGCCTTCATCTCCTCGCTGATCGGGTTGGCGAGCAGCCAGGCCGAGCCGCCGAACGGCGCCGCCTCGGCCTCGGCGATGAAACTCCAGGTCACCGCTTCGTTCAGCCCGCGCGCCGCCGCCTCCCGCCGGGCCCGGCGTTCGATCAGCTGCTCCGCGGTCGCGGTCGGCTTGGCGACCCCGGCCGCGCGCGGCAGCGGGGTGGAGGGGACATGCTCGATGCCGTGAATCCGCACCACCTCTTCGACGATGTCGGCGGCGCCGTCCACGTCGCGACGCCATGACGGCACTTCGATCCTCCACGGGGAGCCGCGGCTGACGGTGAAGCCGAGCCGCTGGAGGATATCCTGCTGCCGGTCCTCGGCCACGGCGACGCCAGCCAGCGCCGCGCAGCGAGTGGGATCGTATTCGACGACCTTCTCGACCAATGGCGGGGCGCCAGCCCGCACCGGCTGCGATGGTTCGCCGCCGCAAAGCTCGATCGCCATCGCCGTCGCCAGCCTAAGCCCGGTCTCGACGAATTGCGGATCGACGCCGCGCTCGAAGCGGCTGCGCGCATCGGAGATCAGGCCGAGCTTCTGCCCGGTCAGCGCGATATGCTCGGGGTCGAAATAGGCGCATTCGATGACGATGTCGGCGGTGTCGGCGGCGACGCCACTATGCTCGCCGCCCATGATCCCGCCAATGTCGTGGACCTGTGCCCCGTCCGCGATCACGGTCATCGACGGGTCGAGCCGATAGCTCCTGCCGTTCAGCGCGAGCACCTCCTCGCCGTCGCGCGCCCGCCGGGCGACGAGCGCACCCTCCAGTTTCGCCAGATCGTAGACGTGCAAGGGGCGGCCATAGCCGATGGTGATGAAATTGGTCATGTCGACCAGGGCGCTGATCGGCCTTTGCCCGATCGCTTTCAGCCGTTGCTGCAGCCAGGCCGGCGACGGGCCGTTGCTGACGCCGCGGATCACCCGCCCGTAAAAGGCCGGGCAGCCCTCGGGATCGTCGGTACGGATCTCGATCGGGCAGGGGAAGGTCCCGGCCAGGTCCGGCGCGTCGATCGGCTTGAGCGTACCGAGCCCCGCCGCGGCGAGATCGCGGGCGATGCCGTGCACGCCCATCGCGTCCTGGCGGTTGGGGGTCACCGAAACGTCGATCACCGGATCGTCGAGGCCCGCCCACAAAGCATAAGCCTCGCCGACCGGCGCGTCGGCGGGAAGCTCGATGATCCCGTCATGCTCCTCGCCAAGCTCCAGCTCGCGCACCGAGCACATCATCCCCCGGCTCTCGACGCCGCGGATCGCCGCGACCTTCAGCGTCAGGTCGCTGCCCGGGACATAGGCCCCCGGCGCCCCGAACACGCCCTTGAGGCCCGCGCGCGCATTGGGCGCGCCGCAGACGACCTGGATCGCCTCGCCGGTTCCCGCGTCGACACTCAGCACCTGAAGCTTGTCCGCCTGCGGATGCGGCGCCGCGCTCAGCACCTGCGCGACGACGAAGGGGGCGAGCTTCTCGGCGGCATTCTCGACGCCCTCGACCTCCAGCCCGATCCGGGTCAGCGTCTCGAGGATCGTCCCGACGTCCGCATCCGTCTCGAGATG
>Ga0190275_10000742_pt1 | contig 26138 bp, 32 predicted proteins | sample Popmic550T_FD_133745 | JGI IMG/M metagenome (GOLD analysis project Ga0190275, IMG submission 133745) | Populus adjacent soil microbial communities from riparian zone of Yellowstone River, Montana, USA - 550 T | ecosystem: Environmental > Terrestrial > Soil > Riparian zone > Trees stand | place...
GTAGCTCGATTGACCGCATTGACTCCGAGCAGGCCTTGCAGCGCACGGTTGACTCGCTGGATTCGACCATCGGACGTCAGCGAAATGACCCCCGTCGGAATGCTTTCGAGAATCGCCTCTGTGAAACGGCGCCTGTTCTCCAACTCGCGGCTATTGGCTTCAAGATCGAGCGACATCTCGTTGAAGGCGCGCACGAGCGATGCCAGTTCATCGACGGCGCCAACTTGAACCTTCGTTCCGAGATTTCCCCTGCGAATTTCCTGGGCCGCTGCAAGGAGTGCCGTTATCGGTACGCTGATCTGTTTGGATAGGAACAGAGCCAACCATGTCGCAAAGAAAAGAATGAAAAGCGTGATCAAAACGAGCAATTGAAGATACGAATTTTTGATAGCGCGCTGATCGGAGGCGAGCTGGTGGTATTTTCGTATCGATTCGGCGATCTCGGCCTGAATTCGCGATAGATCGACGACAGGCGCTGTGCGCAACACCACGTCTCCATATCGGGCTTCTACGGCGCTCATCTCTTTCGGTTCTGCCGGTCCACATAACCAAATGACTGCGCCGCTGGACGGTTCGAGGCGGAGTTCGGCAATGCCACGCTGTCGACACGTCTTGCTTAGATCGCCCTTTCCGCTCTGACGAGCCTGTTCCGCTTCATCGGAGTTGGCTGCCCACATGGCAAGGGCATCCGCTTTCGATCGGTTCTCACGGTCGATCGCAGCCGCAATTTCAACCAGGTTAATTTTGACGTTCTCGGCGGGCTGCGTAAACCACCGTCGCAAGTTTATGTTTAAGACCCCAACACTGAAGAATACGAGGAAGACAACGGGCGTGATTGTTAGCGCCAGGGCTCCGAGTACAAGCTTCGTCCTGATACGTGAACCTTCGCGATTCTGGTGGTGATCAATCCACAACTTGACAAAGTTGCGCACCAGCATGAAGCCAAGGGTGACCGTAAGAATGAAGATCAGCGTGGATACGGCCCAAACCGTGTAGGTCTGTCCGGGACTTGTAGGGCCGTAGCCGCCGAAGTCGAAGGAACTTTGCCAGACAACAAGCGCAACCAGGACGGCCAGTAGCAGCGTGGCGCCTATATAAATGAGTCGCTTGCGCAGAAACGCTCCTCTTGTTGATTATAGCGGCGTGGACCCTGGGCGGTTGAAGAGATATTAATGTGACTTGGAGTACCTTTTCGACGTTGGCCTAACGTCACAGGGATCGGAGGGAATGACAAATGCTGTTCCGGTACGCTCTGGTGGCTGCTTTGGCTCTTCCAGTTTTTGCGTTCGATGATAACGATGACCGCCGTCGTGGTCGGGGCTGGTCTAAAGATTCGCGCGATGATTGGGATCGTTTTGGACGGAACTCTCGCAACTCTCGTGACCCCTACTCCCGTGATCCCTACTCCCGAGGAGACAGAGGTTATGGCTACGGCAACGGAAACTACGGCAACGGGGGCTACGGAGCAAGAGGAGATTACTCGGTCATTGATCGAACGTTACGCGACTTGCAGGTGGCCGCGTCGAGGAATCGTGTGGATGGTCATGAGCGGGGTCATTTCAATCGCGCCATCAGTGATCTGCAACAGATGCGGTACAGCTCGAGGAACGGAGGCGTGGATGCCGGCCGGCTAAACCGCGTCCTTGACGATTTAGATGACCTGAGCCGCGCAGATCAGGTGCATCCCCGCGACCGTCAAATCCTAGCGCGCGACATGCAGGCGCTTCGATCGTTACGATGGTAGTTTGAGTTTGTGGGGTCGGGTCGCGCGCATATCGGAACCAGCGGCTGGAACTACAAACACTGGCGGAATCTGATTTATCCGCCAAAATTTGCGCAGAAGAACTGGCTGACATTTATAGCTGATCGCTTCGATACGGTGGAAGTAAACACATCCTTCTACCGTATTCCGAAGCAAGAGACGATTACAGCTTGGCAGAAGTCTACCCCGGAGAACTTCCTCTTCGCGCTGAAGCTGTGGCGAGGGATCACTCACTACCGTAAGCTCAAGAATGCAGCCGATCTGACCTCGCGCTTTCTAGAGGTTGCAGACGTACTCGATCCCTCCAGGCGCGCCCCTTTGCTGCTTCAACTTCCACCCAATCAAAAACGAGATATCGAGAAACTCGAAGCGTATCTCGAAGAGCTCCGCGGCCTATCGAACTCGCAATGGCAGATCGCTGTCGAGTTTCGAAGCGATGACTGGCTGCACCTGGATGTCTATAAGGCGCTAGATCGCCAGAAGGCCGCGCTGTGTATCCATGACATGCCTGGCAGAGGGGCCTCCCAGGAACCCAACGATGTGAATTTTGTCTATGTTCGACGCCATGGGCCTGCAGAGGGAAGGTACACGGGAAGCTATTCCAATAATCTTCTGACGACAGATGCAAAGCGCGTCGAGGGTTGGGTGTATGAAGGCAGGTCGGTATACGTCTACTACAACAACGACATCGGAGGGCATGCGTTTCATAACGCAGCGCAACTTCGGTCTATGATCGATGTACAGTGAAACGCGCTTTTATTCTTGCATGCGCTGCAGGGACACTCTTGGCACAAACTGATAGCGAACCCGATCCGATCCGGACGCAGGCCCGGTCGATGGTGATCACGCGCCACGGGATCGTCGCGACGAGCCAGACGCTCGCTTCAGCGGCAGGTGTGAAGATTCTCGAGGCGGGCGGCTCAGCCGTTGATGCAGCGATCGCCGCGAATGCGACGTTGGGTCTGACCGAACCAAATAGCAACGGCATTGGCGGCGACCTGTTTGCGATTGTCTATGAGGCAAAGACCCAGAAGCTCTATGGGTTAAATGCAAGTGGTTGGTCCCCTAGCGGCATGACGATCGAGTTTCTGAAGAGTAAGAGTCACTTCAGCATGCCGATGATGGGCATCCATTCGGTGACCGTGCCAGGCGCAGTCGCCGGATGGGAGGCGCTTCATAGTAAATTTGGCAAGCTCCCGCTTTCGCGGCTGCTTCAACCTGCGATCCACTACGCGCGCGAGGGTTTTCCGGTGACTGAGTTGATCGCGGAAAACTGGAGCAGCATCATGGCGAAGCCGAGTTTGACCATGCACGACAATGCGGCTAAACTCTATCTGCCCAAGAGTAGAGGTCCTGTCCCAGGAGACATCTTCCGCAATCCCGATCTGGCGCGCTCTCTCGAACGTATTGCTCTTGAGGGACGAGATGGCTTCTATAAAGGTGCGAGCGCAGACGCGATTGTCGCGATCTCAAAGGAACTCGGCGGAACGATCAGTTTGTCGGACTTGTCGGATTTCGAAGCCGAGTGGGTCGAGCCGGTCTCAACGGATTATCGAGGGTGGACCGTCACGGAACTTCCCCCGAACGGTCAGGGCATCGCTGCATTGGCAATGCTCAACATCATGGAGCGTTTTTCAATCGGTGCTTACGGAGCTGATTCAACGAAAGCGCTACACGTGATGATAGAAGCGAAAAAGCTCGCGTATGCCGATCTTTTGCGCTATGTCGGAGATCCCCGGTTCTCGGCCGTTCCGGTAAAGGAGATGGTTTCCAAGCAACTCGGAATCGATCGGGCAAAGCTCATCGATGAAGACCGCGCATCCTGCAATGTGGTTCCTTCTCAACTCATGTCTACTGCGAAGAAACCAGGCGCAGACACGATCTATCTCTCTGTCGTGGACCGTCAGGGGAACATGGTGTCATTCATTCAAAGTAACTTCAGCGGCTTCGGATCAGGTGTGGTTCCCACGGGAAGTGGTTTCATGTTGCAAAATCGCGGGGGACTTTTCACACTTGAGCGTGGTCATCCGAACTCGCTGGCGCCTCGAAAGCGACCGGTCCACACGATCATCCCGGGCTTCCTGGCCAAGGGCGAGACGCGCATAGCCTTCGGAATTATGGGCGGTTGGAACCAGGCGCAGGCGCATGCGCAGTTTGTTTCGAACGTCGTCGACCACGGTATGAACATTCAGGCCGCGTTGGAGGCTCCACGATTCACCAAGTTAACGTTCGAGGGCTGCGACGTGCAGGTGGAATCGCGAGTGCCGGAGTCGACAAGGATGGAGCTTGAAAAACTCGGACATCGCGTTCGGACTGCAGCGCCATACTCGCAACGTGTCGGCGGCGGACAAGCAGTCATGCGCGACGATCACGGCACAAACTACGGCGCTTCCGACCCGCGAAAGGATGGAGCGGCAGTTCCGGAATCACCGCGATTCGCCCCCACAGCCCGACGCAAATGAGATCGGATGTGTAAAGAAGTGGACGCTTCAGAGCAGCGTCTATCATAGCCTTATGTCCAGGTACGCGGCGATCGACATCGGCAGTAATTCGGTAAGAATGCAGGCCGCAGAGATCGTTCCGGGCGCCCCCATGCGCATACTGGCCGCAGATCGCGAGGTGACCAGAATCGGTTCGAGCGTGTTTCGCACGGGCCGCATCAGCGACGAAGCGATTGAGCTGGTATGTCAAGTGTTGAAGCGGATGGTTGAGACATACCGGAAGCTGGATGTCATTGCGGTCCGCGCTGTTGCGACAAGCGCAGTGCGCGATGCGAGTAATCAGGCTGAGTTCATTGGCCGGGCGACAGAAATCGTTGGCGGTCCGGTAGAGATCATTTCGGGACCTGAGGAGGCGCGCTTAATTCATCTTGGTGTGCAATCGCTGTGGCCGCATCCAAAAGAACAAGTTCTCATCATTGATGTTGGCGGCGGGAGCGCCGAGTTCATTGTGGGGGAGAACGGCGAGATGAAAGAAGGCATCTCCAGGCCCCTGGGAGCAGTGCGACTCACTGAAGTATTTCTGAAGGAAGATCCTCCTACGCCATTAGAGTTGCATCGATTGCAGAAGTTCATTGAGGAAAAGTTTGAACCTGCTCGCCGTCGTATTAACGATATGAGCTTCGACCGGGTTATCTGCACATCCGCCACGGCTGCAGCTATCGTCAGCGCGACTAAGGCTGTCCCGCGGGCCAAGCGTGACGATGCGGATCGCCAGCGCGCAAAGACATCTGAAGTACGCAGGTTGTTCCAAGAGCTGACGGCGCGTCCTGTCGGCGAGAGAAAGAAAATTGCAGGCATCGGTCCACGTCGAGCCGAAATCATCGTTGGCGGAACTGCTGTCTTTTTACATGTGCTCGAGTCGCTGAAGTTGCCTTCGATGTACTATTCTTCGGCTGGAGTGCGAGACGGCGTTATCGCTGACCTGGCCGCACGCGGTGTAGGACGTGAACGATCTCGGTTGAGCCGGCCTCAAGTGAAGATGGTCGAGGGGATGTGCAGAAAGTTCAACGTCAACGTCAAGAACGCAAAACAAGTGGCTCAGCTTGCCGCCCAACTTTTCAACTCCCTCGCGACGCTGCATACGCTGCCTGCAGATGCCGGGAAGCTGCTGGAGGCCGCCGCATTGCTACACAACACAGGGCACTTTATTAGCGACACGGGTCATCACAAGCACTCTGCATATATAGTCACCAATTCCGATATGCCTGGATATACCGACCGGGAACGGCAGCTTGTCGCGCTACTTTGCAGGTATCACCGCAAGTCGTTACCATCCACGCGGCATGAGACGTTTCGCCTGCTGCAGCCGGACGAGAAACGTGTGATCCAGATGCTCACACCTATTTTAAGGATAGCCGTGGGCCTGGATGCGGGTAACGAGCAGAAGGTCAGTGATGTCGAGATCAGCATCGTGAATAAGGTCGTTAACGTGACGGTTAGAGGCTCCGGGGATCTGGATCTTGAATTATGGGCCGCCGATCGGGCCGCGGATTCCTTTCGGCAGATCTACGAGATTCCGATGAACATCACTCGGGCAAAGTGATGATAGTCGCCGACTCAATGCGAGATTTCGCGATTGCGAAGATATCCGATTTGCTCGAAGACTTTGTCGCGGCTTTGAACGCGGCCGGGAAAGCACCGGATGTTGAGACGGTTCATAAGGTGCGCGTGTCTATCCGCAGACTTCAGCAAGGGTTGCGGCTATTTCGTCCTTATCTCTCCAAGTCCGGCGCAGATAAGCTCAAAGTGGAACTGCGGGCAATCATGGACGTAGCCGGAGAACTTCGGAATCGCGATATAGCGATCGAGTTGGTCAAGGAGACGGAGGGCTCGGAGGCGTTGATCGAAGATCTTTCTATGCAACGCGCGAAATTCGATCAGGAGTTCGCGGATGTGCTGCGACACCATGCAAAACCCGACTTAGCTCCACGGTGGCGATCCAAGTTGGGACTGCACACTCCATGAAGGCGCTTTGGAAGGATTCTTTAACCCTCCGAGATAATCTGCAGCGACGGATGCCGAAGCTCGCGAGACGGTACTTCGATAAGGGCGACAAAGCACTGGCCGAAGGAACAGACTGGGAGGAGATGCATCAGTTCCGTTTGCAGACCAAGCGCTTCCGCTACACTCTGGAGACCTTCCGTGAACTGTACGGTCCGGGAATAGAAAAGCGGATCGATTCACTGAAAAAAGTTCAGACCTATTTGGGAGACATTAACGACTGCATTGTAACGGCGAAGCTGCTGAAATCCTCAAAGGACAGCGCGGACGTCCACGGAAAACTTGAGGCCAAGGCAGCGAAACTCACTGAGAAACTCCGGCAATACTGGGCTGACACTTTTACACCGGCGCGGGCACGCGCAACATGGACGCAATATCTGGTCACTTATGCGTGCCGTCCGACCAGCATTCCGCGTTCCCACCGATTGGCGGCGCGGAAGTAATGCAAAAGCTGCAATGACGCGATATATTGGAAAGAGACCCAACACTGGGAGGTCGTCTAACGGTAAGACTGCGGCCTCTGGAGCCGCGTATCGGGGTTCGAATCCCTGCCTCCCAGCCACTCTTTTGTGTATACGCTTCAATCTGCGAGATTAAACTACCCGCCTTCGATTTAGCCACCACACGTTGACAGCGGTGGCAGCGAGCAGAATAACTCCACCCACAATAGCGAGCGAGCCCGGTCGTTCGCCGAGCAACAGCCACGTCCATACGGGATTCAGGGCGGGCTCGATCAAAACAATCGCGGCCGCTTCGAAAGCGGGAACATGGCGGATCGCCTTGGTCAAGCAATAGTAAGCTAGCGCAATCTGGCACACGCCCAGGTATGCGACGGCCGCGAAATCCGTAATCCGGAACGCTTCTACCGGCAGCGCCAAGCCCAGCCCCGCGAACGCTCCTATGGCATTCCCCGCGAATACCGTCGCAATGCCTGCGGAGCCTGTGTCGTCTCTTTTCCCGATCCAGCGAAGTCCCGCGATCGTCAAAGCCCAAGCCAGTCCGGAACCCGCGCCAAGCAGATTGCCGAGGCCCGGGCTGGGCGCCGTTTCTGTCGGCGGGTCGCTACTTAGAAAGAACAAGCTCATACCGAGCGCCATAGCTCCCATCAGCGCCAAGTCGCTTCGCCGCAAAGGCTCCTTAAGCAACAACGGCCCGAGAAACAGCAGGTACACGGGAGCTGTGGATTGCAGGAATATCGCATTCAACGCGGTAGTCAGCTTGGTCGATGATACGTACAGGATGAGCATCATCGCGTATGCGCAGCCTACCGCAAAAAGTGTCGGCGTCCACCGCCGCCGGACACCTGGCAAAACAATCCATAGGGCGGCGGCGGCAATAATCGAGCGGAAGCAGATCACCTGCCAAGCCGTAAGACTGTTGAACTTGATTGCGACTCCCCCCGTCGAGAACAGCAGGGCTGCTGTGACGAGCAGAAGTCTCGGCGGCACGATTAAAGTTCCGGCTGCCTAGTCACAAAATTCTGTACTTCCGTCGTTCGGACTCCATAGACTCTTTCAATTTGCCGGCAGATCTCTCTGCCAAGTCGATCCGGCGACTCATCGTCATCGTGGTCTAAGGTGACTTTGATATAAACGTCTGTCCTGGCCATCAAGGACCATCATAGCCGCCGCTGCGATAATTACCGCATGACTGGCGAGCAAACCGCGTGCGTCATCTGCAACATTCGCCGTCCGCGCCGGCATTGTCCCGGTGTGCACGGCGCCATCTGCTCGATCTGCTGCGGGACGGAGCGCGAAGTCACAGTCTCTTGCCCGCTTGATTGCCTGTATCTTCGCGAGGCGAGATCCCGGGAAAGGGATCCTGAAGTGGAACCGAGCGAATTTCCCCACCCTGAGATCAACGTGGACGAGAGTTTCCTGCAACGCAATGAGCCGCTTGTGATCTTTCTAGCGAGCGGATTGGCGCAGGCGGCGCTTGCCGAAGGAAATGCGATCGACAATGACCTTCGCGAGGCGCTCGAATCTCTTGTGAAAACTTATATCACCCTACAATCCGGTCTTGTCTACGAGATGAGACCGGATAATCCCATCGCAGCGCGAATTCAGGCAGGAACGGAAGATCGGATAAGAGAAGTGGATAAGTTTCTTCGGCGTAATGAGTCGACACTCCGCGATTCCGACGTGCTTAAAGTATTGACCTTCCTGCAGCGCCTAGAAATCCAGAAGAATAACCGGCGTCCCAGGAGCCGGGCGTTCATCGACTTTCTACGGGAATTTTTTCCTCCGGAACCAGCGAAAGAGGAGACGAGCCTGATAATCACATGACGGGGATTATCGTATTCGCGCACGGGTCAACCATCGAATCAGCAAATGACGCAGTCCACGCCGTCACATCGCAGTTGGCACATCGCACCGGATGCCGCGTCGAAACGGCATTTCTTGATTGCGCGCCGCCCACGATGGCGGATGCAGTCGCTCGCCTCGCGGGGGATGGAGTTCGAAGAGTGGTGGTGCTTCCGTATTTTCTTACGCTCGGAGTTCATCTTCAACGCGATTTACCTGCAATCGTCGACCGGCTCCGTCCCATCTATAAAGGTATGGAGTTCACGGTATCAGAGCCGCTTGATGGGCACCCGGCATTGCTGGACGTACTGATTGACCGTTATAACGGAATCGTCGGAGGACAAGCATTCTGAAGGCAAGACTAATCGAATCTTATGAGATTGCGCGGGAAGTAAAGCACTTTATTTTCGAGGTTTCCGACGTCGAGCACCTTGCCTATTTGCCGGGGCAATTTGTCTCTCTAACTCGAAATATTGACGGCAAGGAGATCACCCGCGCCTACTCGACGGCAGCAGCGCCGTTCGCCAATCGATTTGAACTCTGCCTGAACCGGGTGGAGGACGGCCTGTTCTCACCCTTCCTCTTCGGTATGAAGCCGGGAGATACGGTTGAGATGACCGGCCCGCTCGGCTACTTCACCTGGAGGGAGCCGATGAGTGATTCGATTCTGGTGGCCACGGGTACCGGAATTGCGCCGTTTCGAGGGATGCTGAACACCTACTTGAAATCGGGCGCGGATCACTCCGTGACACTCGTATATGGCGTGCGTTACGAGGATTCGTTGTTGTATCGCAACGAGTTCGAAGCGGCAGAAGCCAGCACTTCACGGTTTCGGTTTTGGCCCACGCTCAGCCGTCCCGAGGACTCCTGGTCCGGTCGTCGTGGCCATGTTCAGCAACATGTTCTCGAAGCTTTGGACGACCGCCGCGATGTAGACGTCTATATTTGCGGAATGAAGGCCATGGTAGACGACGTACGTCAGAAGTTGAAAGCTTTGGGGCTCGAGCGCAAAAGAATAATATTCGAAAAGTACGACTGATTTCCCGATACTCCGATCGATTGCTAGTCTTATCGGCTGTTTCTGACTCCGTAGAGTCGTCTCTAGTGTAGTGCGTTACTCAGATGCGACCTTATCAAGAGTCCAGCGCGCTCGGGTGACCTTCTCGAGAATGTCGGATGCCTTGGCAGTCCAGATGAACGGCTTGGGCGCTTGATTGTGATTGTGTACATAGTCGTTGATGGACGTGACCAACTCGGCAACGCTGCGAAAGACTCCGCGGCGAATCCGCTGTTGAGTAATATCACGAAAGAAACGCTCGACCATGTTCAGCCAGGAAGCGCTAGTAGGTGTGAAGTGCATATGAAAGCGTCTGTGCCGCTTTAGCCAGCGCTGGACTTTGGGATGCTTATGCGCCGAGTAGTTGTCGGCAATTACGTGAACCTGGTTTTCCGCCAGGGTTTCTCGATCGATGAGCCGCAGAAACGCCATCCAATCTTCATGGGTATGACGATTTCGGCACTGACTCACGACTTTGCCATCCAGCACATGCAAGCAGCAAAAAGCGTTGTAGTGCCATGGCGTTTGTAATCGTGCGTGATCGTTGCGCCGCGTCCCCGCTTGAGCGGCAAGCTGGGCTGGGTTCGATCCAAAGCCTGGATTTGACGCTTCTCGTCCACGGCGATCACGATGGCGTGTTGCGGTGGATTGAGATATAGGCCAACGATGTCTTGCAGTTCTCAGCAAACTGAGGATCGCGGCTGATCTTGAACGTCTCGACGCGGTGCGGTTTTAGTCCGTGTGCCTGCCATACGCGCCGAACGCTTGCCTCACTCACGCCCACAGCGCGTGCCATGCTTCGTGTACTCCAGTGAGTCGCGTGCGACGGTTTCTCCTGAGTTGTCTTTCGAATGATCGCCTGCGCATCGACTGTCGGAGCGCGGCCAGCACGCGGCGCGTCCTTCTCTAGCCCGGCTACGCCAAGTTTCACAAACCGCGCTCGCCAGCGAGCTACCGTATGACGGCCTATGTCTAGCAGATTGGCAATCTCGTCGTTCTGTTTGCCTTCGGCAGCCAACAACACGATCCGAGCACGTTCCACCAGCCGTTGCGCCACACTCCGGCTCCGCGCATATGCGTCCAGCTGGGAGCGTTGGTCTAGGGTCAACGTAATGGAAGCCGCGATTCGCACTTGTCTGTCTCCTCAATATGACAGACACAGTGCGCGGCAACATGTTACGTTATTTATGACGCACTACGCTAGCTACTTTCCGTCGCAAAATTAGGCGTTCCGGGCGGCGCAAACACCAACTCAGATCCCGAATGAGTGTTGAAACATTCACTATTGATCTTGTTTCAAACTGGTCCTATTCTGGGGAAATGAGCAGAGTCAAGCAGCCGCAGCAAACTTTGTGGGCAGGCATCGTAGTCGAAGGCGTGAAGTCGCTCTGGGAACCTTGGATGATTGAGACGGACAAGCTTCTGGATGACGAGGAACTCATCGACTTATGACACTCTGGAGCGAGAAGTCCGGGCCAATCTCTCCTATCGCGATTTTTGCGGATTAGCAAGGTACCGGATGCCAAGACATTGGCCGTATTGGGCAGGCGATCCTGGTGAGGTGATTGGCGATCTGCATCGGCGACTGGTCGAACTCGCGCGTGAGAAGGAAGTCAATGCAGGCAGGAAGATGCGGGTCGATACCACTGTAGTGGAAACCAATATTCCTTACCCTACTGACAGCCTGCTCGGCGACGGTGCCCGTGTGCTCACGCGGACGATGAAGAAGATTGAGACCCAGGCAGGCAAGCTGAAAGCGTAGCCTGCGAAACCGAATGCGTAGCGTGAACAAGCGTGTGATCGCAATCGCATTTCTGCGCGGCGCAAAGGCGAGGAGGGCGAGGAAGAGCGGAAGAAGCATTACCGCGGGTTGCTGCGCCTGACCCGGCAGATTCTCAACGATGCGCAGCGCGTGGTGGGTGAAGTGGAAGGCTTAAGTCGAGGCAAGAAGCGAAAGCTTCATGCGTGAAGGCAAAGCAAGCAAACCCACCAAATTTGACAAGCTGGTGAAGATACAAGAAGCCGAGAACCAGGTCATCACGCATTACGAAGTTTTCGATGAGCTCCCGAGCGACCGCGAGTTGCTGCTGCCGGGGTTAAAACGCACGAACAGATTTTCGGAAGAGTGCCCATACTAGTGGCAGCCGATGCTGGTTTCTACTCACAGGCGAGAAAACGCGCAGCGCAGGACAAGGTTGTGAAGTGGGTGGCGGTACCGAATCGCAGCACGGGCAGCCTGGAGTGGAAGAATTGGGAAAAGAGCCGCTGGTTCCAGAAGGCTCAGTCGTGAAGAACTGGCTGCGAAGGACGCATCAGCGTGCTCAAGCGCCATGGCCTGAGTCGATGCCGTTATCGTGGCGTCGACGGCATGAAGCGATGGGTTGGATTCGCAGTGATCGCCGACAACCTAATCAACATCGGGCATGTGTTGGCGGTGACCCGTGCGTGAGCGACAGCAAGAGATCGCCAGCCGAACTGGACTTGCCAACTGTGGAAGCGCCCCTGGGGCACCCTTCTGAAGAGTGTTCATAGAGACATAGACCTCGTGTTTCTCTCGATTCATGTAGCGAAGCCAGCTCTGGAACTCATCAGACACGATTCGCTCTGACGAAGATAGTCGCTGAACGACGCTGCCGGAACTCTTCTGAATCAGAACAACCGCCAAACGATCGTCAGACCGGAAATTGGACCGTATGTACTTGGCTGCAGCTTGCTTTTCCATAACCTACCTCAATCGCTCCTTGTACGCACAATATGCGTGCCTCGACATACTGACACTCAATGCTGGTCGGCGGCAACTTAAACTGCTACCGCGGCCGGCGGAATACCTGGTGACTTTGCGCAGTAGTGGTGGTCGAGCTAAAATCGATTCGCTTGCCTGGTCGTAGCGCCCGATCGAAACCAGCTCGGACACGAAACGCCGTCCGTCCCGTCGCTCGATATGGAGCAAAAGGTTTATGCAGTCGGCGATGCTGCTGCGGATTGCGTGAAAGGGAAGGTCAATGCCGGATTGCAGCACGCAACTGCTCAGGCGTGTGATCGCCTGGGCAGCGTTGTTCGCGTGTATCGTTGCGAGGGTGCCCGAATGCCCCGTGTTCAGGGCTTGTAGCAAGTCGAACGCTTCGGCTCCACGGACCTCCCCGAGGAGGATTCGATCAGGCCGGTGACGAAGCGTTGCTTTAAGCAGATCCCGAATCGTCACGGCGGGCGTTGATGGCTGCTGTCGGCGTGCCTCAAATCGGACTAAGTTCTCGTGGGTCAGCTGCAGTTCTGCCGTGTCCTCAATCAGAACAATCCTGTCCTTTCGATCGATGAAAGTAGCGAGCGCGTTCAGCATAGTAGTCTTGCCGGTTGAGGTGCCGCCGCTGATCAGAATGTTCTTTCGTTCCATTAGGGCTGACTGGAGGATGTTGAGGGCAGTTGCGTCGAGGCTGCCGATCCGTACAAGTTCGTCCGCAGTGTAGAGCTTTGTCGCGAACTTTCGGATGGTCAAGGTGGTCCCGCCCACCGAGCACGGTGGTAGAACGGCGGCAACGCGCGACCCGTCCGGCAAGCGGGAGTCGAGAAGCGGTTGCTCGTCGCTGATGTCGTCCCCCAATAATCGAGCAATGTTCTTGACCGCGATACGTAGCGTGTTCTCTTCGAGAGAGACCCCTGAGACATACTCAAGCAGACCCGCGCGTTCGATGAAAACTTTGCCGGTCCCATTGACCATGATCTCGGAGATCTCCTGGTCCAAAATCAGCCTCTCGACGGGGCGCAGAAACGGAAGGATAACGTCAAAGCTCATATCAGCTTCTTCTCCAACTGCTGGAAGTAGTTCAAGCTGTTGTTCAGGTAGTACGGTTTCAAATAGCAGAGCGTCGGCGGCAACGGATTTACGCCGTCATAGGCAAGGACAATGCTCTGTGCGTTCCTGAGCTCGCCGAAGATCTTCGGCTCAAACACGAAATCACGCTGGAGATTGTAGCTCTTGGAAGCGCTAACGCTGCTCTTATGTGCGATGGCCCGGCCAGTGAACATGCTCACCCTTGCATCCTGCCCAGTTTCAGAGAGGGTATAGTTCAACTTGAACTGCTCTTCCTTCCCGCACAAATCAGAGGCTGTTCGCGCACTGAAGTCGTCCGACAGCGCCAGAAAGATCTTCGTCCGGAACGTTTGCAGTAGCGTCCTCCACGATTCGCCCGAGAGCGTGGATCGTAAGGAGCTGACACTCTGGGTTGCGACAATGGCAATGCACTTCGCTTGGCGGGACAGGGCGAAAAACTTCTCGTCGCCCGTCGGATCACTTTCTCCACAGGTCGCGAACGATTGGTATTCGTCGCACAGGAAAAGGACCGGCCGGAAGTGAACATCCTTCTGCCGCTCCATCTTCGGAATCCGGCCGATCATCGCCCGCTGGAAGTCCTGCTTCAGTAGTGTTCCGATGGTCCGGGCGAGGCCGGGATTCGCAGCAACCGGGAAGTTCAGCGCGACGACTTTGCCGGATTCGATCAGCTCAGAAAACTGAGGCAGTGGTCGGCCATATCTTCCGTCCCTATTCTTCTCCGGACCGTAGGTTTCCTTTGGTGGGCAGAAGGTGTGCTTGACGACGGATTGTCGTCGAAGAGCGAAAGGAATACTGAGATGCCCTCTACAATCGAGGTGCGAAGCTTGGGCTCAATCCTCATCCAGTCGTTGTCGAACCATCGCTTGACCGCAGCGAACTGAGCTCGCTTACGAGGGTCTCCAGCGTTTGTCTCCTCACCGCTTTCGCTCATGAGTTCGAAATCAACACCCTGTTCCTTCAGGAGCCGATCTAGTTCGTCGGACTGGACAGCCTTCATCCGGTGCGCCGGTTCTACGAGTTCCCACTCGAAGCTGTCGAGTTCTTTATGCGCCAGGACCGTATCGATATCCACGAGCACGTGCTGAGTGCTAAACATCTCCTCGCCGCGGTGTATGCGCTCACGTAGCAGTCCGGGATTGATCGCGCACTCGTAGACATCGAACAGCGTGACGTAGTTGAACAGGGTCTTGTGAAGCAGGATGATGAACTTGACAAGGTTGGTGTAGGCCTGCTGCCAGAACGGCTCCTTGCCTTTGCCGAACAGGTTGTTCAACAGTGAAGCAATGCCGTAAGCCAGGGCATATGCGTCCAGATCGTTGTGCAACGGGTTGTATCGGATCTCGGACCCAAGGCTGATCTCCAGGTAGTCTCCACCCCGGTCATATTTTTCGAGCAGACCTTTGACCTTGTAACAGAAGTCTCCTTTAACCTCCAAAATGAGAGCTCCTGGCCCTCTATCAGGGTATTGCGCTTGGAAGGCTAGCACCTGCTCAGCGTAGGGATACATGCAGCAACTCGTCTTCCCCGATCCGATTGCGCCGAACACGGCGATACCGGTATACAGGCCGCGCTCCGGTATCGCGAGCCACTGCGGATTCTCTACCGGCTCCCGTTTCTTCGGATGGTGAACCTCCCCCAGTACGAGGAAAAGATTCTCGCGGCTTCGGGGAACAGGATAGAGCGGAAGCTTCTGTACGTCGAGCTTGCGTTCCTTCTCCAACACAAAGATGTAAGCGAACGATAGGAGCACCGACAAACCGAAGTACGGTGTCGTGAAGAGCATCGCAGAGTAGGCCAAAAGGAGCCCGCGAAAATGCCTGGTCTTTGGGCCGCGATCAACTGAATAAGTGGATCCTCGGTTGGGAACGGATAGCGGAGAAACAGCGCCGTACCTGCTGTTGCCGCCAGTAAAACGCTGATCAATCCGCGATTTTCCACCAGAACTCGCATGGAAGCCTCTTGAGCTGTGCCCGCCTACACCGCTGGAGCGCTGTCCGGCAACCGCTTCGATTTTCCGTCGGCAGCGGCCTGCGCCTCCGAGGCACTTCGTCGGCTGAGCCAAACAGCAAAGGCTCTGTCTTTGCGCAGCGCCTTACGCAGCACCTCCGTGACTACATAGCTTTGGGGGACTCTGCAGGAACTCGCAGTAGTCCTTCAGGCCCTTGGCAACGTCGCGTTCAACACGCACTTTGATCTCGTCCTCGGTTGACTTCTTCAGCGGCTGAATGTAGGTCCGCATGTACTCTCCTTGTCAGAAACAGATTTGAGGAAGACAGCCTGGGGTGACCCCCACAGCGACGGTAAGGAGCGAGGAGTAGGCTTGTGGCGGCGTAGCTGCCTACCAGCCGGGGTCGCCCCAGGCTGTCTTCCGGCCCCGGCAGCTGGTTCTTCGACTGCGCTGCATGCCGCTAAACGACGCGCGTAGCGCCACATAATAAGCACAAGAGGGTGAAGAGCCGGGTGATGTAGCGGGTGAAGACGGGTTGCGTGACTGGCTTCACCCAACGGGTTCATCATCAGCCCTCCCGTTGCTCTGAGCCAAACTTCCGAAAAGGGCGTAGTTTGTCGCGAGTCGATAGGCGGTAAACTGCCCATTATCGCGCGGAGTAGCGGCACTTCCGGGGCACAACCGCGACATCTCCTCCGCGCTCCCAATTTGCAAATAGGCGGTCGTATTTCGCGCCAGAAAACGTTGTACGATCTTCGCGAAACTGGATCAACCTGGACTGTGAATCCCGTGAGTTCTCGCTTTGCGTAAGCCTGGCGAGCCCTGAAGTAGGACAACAACCTGCTGACCATTGGGTCATCGGCGACGTCACCGCCCACCAAACCTTTACGCGCGAAGAGCCCCCGCGCCTCTGCAAAAGAGTCTGCGAAGCTTGCCAAGTAGACGAGTTGGAATTTCGGCAATCTCGTGAATAGGGAGCGGTACTGATTGAGAAAACGCTCGAACCCGGAAGTGCTGTGTAGCCCTTCGTCGATGTAACAGAAACGAACGGCCTCGAGCGCGGCGTTTGAAATGGCGATCCGAAACTTGTCCACGAAAAAGCGTGTCGTGAAACTGTTCTGGGCCTTAGCCGGATAGCGCCAGGCTGGAAGGAAATCTGTCGCTACATTCAACTGGTCGTGAAAGAACCTGACCTTCTCGTCTTCAGTCGCCAAAAACGTATCACTCGGGTGCTGAAGAACGAAGTCCAGAGCCATTAGGCGCGCCTTGATCGTGAGTACGAAATGATCGCGCCGGTTCCGGTTGTCAGTATCTCCCAAAGCAGCATAAAGCGGTTTCGAACATAGGTGATATAGAACCTGCCGATAGCGCAGCGCCGTGGCCTACAGGCAGGATGTGCCAGAAGTTCCTGGTAGAAAGCTTGGCTGAGGATAACGGTGTTTTCCTCGTTGTGCAGGGATTCTTCCGAGTCGAGTGATCTCCAAAGCCGCACTCGGTCGAAGTAGTTGAAGCGCCCGCAGTCCCACACACTCGCGGGCTTTCCGATCCGAAATAGATCGTGCTCGCAAACACTCGTTGGAAGCTGTCGATCAAACGCCGGTAGTGCACACCGTCAAGCGGCAACCCAAGTTCATGAAGTATTTCCGCCGCCACACCGAATCGAATCTCACGATTGCGCGAGCGCACAGCTTGAGTCGCTACCCAGATTGGTACAAGACGATCCTGGCCAAATGGCAGCCCAAACTGTGGATGACCACAGACCTGTAGGAAGTATTTGCCGTTGCGGCGTTCATGGAGGAGAGTACCCTCTTCAGGCCTCCTGATGGGCAGACTACACAACAAGAAAGGACGAGAGTTGAAAAGCAGATCTTGCTTGCGCTCGTCTCGTTGTTGCCGGATGAGCTCGATGGACTCCACCCGCCGCGCCTTTTGCTTGGAGATCCGGATCTCGGGCGCAATTTCCGGGAGTCCTCTGATGATGGATGCAACGTGTTCCACCGAGCACTGTAGAAGGCTGTGTCCCCGCCTTTAGCGAGTGCTGAACGGGCCTTAAAAACTACGGGCCGCTGGAGGTCGGAATCTGACACCGCAGGAAATATATTTCAAGACCATCGACGCGCAACCGCTGAACGAACGCGGTCCAGAATCTAACAGGCATGGGATGTAACGGCCGTCACCGAAGTAGTCGAAGACAGGGTGTATAGGGCCCGACGGCGAGCCACGTAAGTGACCATCAATTTCGGTAACACCCATTCAGCAACTCGGAAGAAACCGGCGCTGCGACAGATTAGGCGCTGGCGAGATTCCATGGTGGGGGAAGAAGCAGAAGTTTCCGACGGTGGTTTCCGACCTCGAGACCGGCGCTGCTCGATCATCTATACATAAGACCTACTGCCGGACGAACCGATGAGCGTTAGAAGCGGTGTCAACGGCAACATCAAAGCTCCGCAGCAGCGCGGTTAGTGAAACAAGAACCTTCGTTATCTTCTGCTGAAAGCTCAACGTATGGCGGCCACCAGAATCGATTTTGATGCCGGCCGCGGTCGACGAAGGTTGTGCTAATCGTACTTACGTGTCATGGCCCTTAGTCCCACAAGGTGGTGAATGCACTTCTGAGAAACTCATCGAAATGTGCAAAATCTTTGCCGGAAATGTCAGATGGCCGTCCCGAGAAGCCCTTTGGTATTGAGGCGGAGTCAAAAGTAGGCGAATCACCTTATAAACCGTCAATAGAGGAAATCGTGCTGACGAACGAAAATCACTACAAACTGCTCGGTCCCGACCCGAACATTCCCGCGCCAGCAATCTCCCCCACTGTGGCCCCCCGAACATCAATGCCGTTTTAACAGAACTCGGGATTGAACCAACGTTGACGGTTCAGGAAACCGCATACCTCTTGAGATGGTCGTATTCAAAGGCGCGCCGTTATTTCAGTCAGGTGCACGGAATCTGTGTGTCGTACCGGCCGAAGCGTTATAAGCGTACCTATGTGACGTTTATGATTCCGCTAAGCGTCTTTGCGCGCGAGTGGCAGAAAATGACTGGGCGAGAACCCGAATCGCCGGAGATCATTCGGCAGAGATTGGCTCACGCTCTTCGGATGGGGGAGTCGGAGCCGCTGAGCTGACCGAGACCGTGTCTGCATCCCAGGTCCGCCGCCTCGCTTCAATAGCGTTTTCCATACGCTTCTTCGTAAGCGCAACATAGTATTTCTCAGTGGTCTTCCGTGACTTGTGTCCGAGGAGCAACTGGACATCTTCAAGGGACCCGCCGCCCTCCAAGACTTCGATCGCAAGCGTATCTCGCCATTCATGGGAGCGTTTGCCTACGATTCCAGCCGCTTCGTAAAGCCGCCGCAACTTCTCGGACCAGTCGTTGACAGCAGTCTTTATGGTCGATGTGCCAGTCCAGAAGAAGTATGTTGAGTTCTTCGGCTGGAGTTTCTGGATAATCTGAACCACAAATAAGGGCAGAGGCACAAAGACTGGCTCCTCGTTCTTCTCCTGGCTCGCAATCATTAATCCGTCATCTCTAAGCGAATCAGTTCGGAGCGTCACGACATCAACGAGTCGTAGACCGCTATAACGTTGGGTAAGGACAAACGCAGTGGCGACCTCCGCAATGTTCGGGAACACCCGAGGTATCGCATCCATTAGCCGTTGCTTCTCTTCGGCGGTCTTCTTTTTGACTTCTACACGCGGCGTTTTTATCGGCAACAGCAGTTCGGCCGGGTTTTCCCGAATCCACCGTAGTTCCCGCATACGACGGAAGAACATGCGGACCAATTCTTGTTTCTTCTGTTTCCCGAGTTGGGCCTTTGGCTGCCTGACCAGTTCGCCAGTCTCCCGATTCTTACGAAGTCTCCCGAGCCACGTCTCTTGAAACGCGGCGAGATGCTCAGTCTTGACCTCTTTCAGATTTACGATGCCACGTTCTCGAAGGAATTCGGCGAGCGGCTTCAGTATTCCAGACATCTTTTGTACCGTCAGTCTGGAGCTTTCTTTCTGAGGATTGAGCGTTCCCGCCTTCTCAGCGAGGTAGTCGTCGATCGCCTGTTCGTTTTTAAAGAAGCTGGATCGACGCTTACGGTCTGACCGGACAGATATCTGACCGTCCATTGATCGATGAGCTCCTCGGCAGCAAGCTTCTCTCAAACGCCGGGCTTGGAGAGTGAGCTATTGAATTCGAACGGTGCAACGTTTGGGTCGGGGTGACGGATCTGCACTCTTGCATAAATGGGGCAGCCACAGCCGAAAACCAATCGCGTCGGCAGCCCCTTGGGGTGTGTGTAGTCCTGCGAAGCAAAGCGGCACCGCGGCCGATGCCGGACGTATATGTCGCGGCCAGATAACTGGAACCACAAACACGCTACAGTGCAATGACCTTACTTCTAAGTTACTGAAAATCACCGAAATAATGTGGCGGAGGAAGAGGGATTCGAACCCCCGGTACCCGTTAGAGTACGACGGTTTTCAAGACCGCTGCCTTAAACCGCTCGGCCATTCCTCCGTTCAACAGTCTACCTGATGCCTCTACATCCTCGGAATCATCGGTCTCAGAGCAAGTCAAAGGTTCCACGGCGATGTATCGGCAGTCGGCGAATTCTAATTCCTTTGGTCGTGACAGTCGCGATTGCTCCTTCTCGCAACTCCTCGGCCATCAATGTCATGCCAGTTTTCAGGATTTCGGCAATATCTGAGCCCTTCAAGCCTTCGATGCGAATTCGAATCACGGACGGAGCGAGAGCTCCTGAAACGGCAAGAAGCGCATGAAAGTCAGCATCGAGAGTCGCGATCGTGCGGTTTTCGGAAAGTCCGAGTTCGATAATCTCGACGTCAGAAGCTTCGCATCGACCGAGGTCTGCAATGTGTAAGGTATCTATTCCGGCATCGCGGAGAATGGCCGCCGCCGACCGAGGCAGGCCCTGATCGAGCAGCAGCCGAATCATGCCATCCGTACATCAATGACACGATCCTCGAGATTGGCCGCCGCAAACTCCAGCGCCTGCTTAACATCCGCTTCGTCGATCTCCGGAAATTCACGAAAGAGCTCGGCGCGATCTTCATAGACGGACACCGCCTCAACAACACGACGCACCGTAAGCCGCATGCCTCGAATGCATGGCTGTCCGTTCATCTGCTGAGGATTAACCGTGATGCGATCAAAGACACGATCAAAACTGCTGTAAGGCATTGCGAACCACCCTTCGGACTTAGACTACGTCGTGTAGCCTCAGCCGGTCAAACGACCAGAGCAGGCATCAGCGCATCAACCGAGAAATCGCATCTTCCACAATGCTCATCAACTCGGCTCGGCTCAACGAAAGACGCGGCTCCCTGGAAGCGGTATCCTCCGCCGTCAAAGGACATCCGGGCTCAAAACCCTCGCGCGGCTGCACGCCATAACGAGCGCGCGAAGCCCGCAGCTTATCTACTTCCGCTCGAGGCAACACCTTCGGACCACCCAACAATTCCGCGACAAGCGTGATGCGCGCAAAATGTTCTACCGTCTCCATCTTGAAGAACGCCTTCATGAGATCGTCGGCATAACAAACCGCGCCGTGATTCGCCATCAACAGCGCATCATAAGTGGGAATGAACGGTTTCAGCGCCTCGCTGAGTTCGGGTGTTCCCGGCAACCCATATTCAGCCAAGGGAATGCACCCAAGCCCGATAACGACTTCCGGAAGCAGCGCAAGATTCAGGGGCCGTCCCGCAACCGCGAAACCCGTCGCCACCGGAGGATGAGCATGGACGACGGCCTGCACATCCGGACGCATCTGGTAAATGGTCGTGTGCATCAGGATCTCGCTGGTGCGATCGCGCGCGCCCTCCACCTTCGTGCCATCCAGATCGCAAATGATCAGATCTTCGGGCTCCATCATGCCCTTGCTGACACCGGTTGGCGTTGCCAGAATTCGATCGGCGCCGAGGCGGAAGCTGATGTTGCCGTCGTTTGACGCCACCCAGCCTTTCTGGTAAGCCAGTCGCCCGATCTCTACGATTTGCCGGCGCGGGTCCTTTTCTTTACACGACATGCGGAAGCCTCGATTTTAGCAGAGGAGATCACAAGTAACTGGCTTGTAGAATGAGTGCGTGGACAAACGCCGGATGTGCCCCAATTGCAGGGCCTTCATCAGTACGGATGATAAGATCTGCCCGTACTGTGAAATGAAGCTTGGTCCGAAGGCTGCGGTAAGCCGGGAAGCTTCCTCCGGTTTGATTGCCGGCTTCATCCCACATGCCGGATTCACAACCTTCATTATCCTTCTGATCAACTTCGGTCTTTATGCAGCTACCGTTGTCGTCAGCATGAAATTAGGGAATGATGGCGCAGTGATGGATCTCGATGGCAACACGCTCATTCGCTTTGGCGCGAAGTTCACGCCTGCGCTCGCGGCGGGACAGTGGTGGCGTTTGGTCACCGCGGGCTTCCTCCACGGCGGCCTCATTCACATCTTCATGAACTCGTGGGCCCTGTTCAGCGTTGGAGCGCAGGTAGAGGAGACCTACGGCACTGCGCGTTACTTGACGCTGTACTTCTTATCGACTGTCATAGGCTTTTACGCAAGCGCCTACTTCAGCCCGAGCATCAGCGTCGGCGCGTCGGCCGCGCTCTTTGGACTAATCGGCGCAATGATTGCGGCGGGCATGCGGTCAAACTCTGCAATGGGCTCAGCAATCCGGGCACAATACACCCAGTGGGTGATCTATATGATCGTGATCGGATTGCTGCCGATCTTCAATATAGACACCGCCGCCCATATCGGAGGACTTGCCGCAGGCTTTGCCCTAGCCTGGATAATGGACGCGCCACGCGCAGCGCCTCAATGGACCGATACGCTCTGGCGTATCGCCGCTGGCGCCTCGCTCGCGCTTACCGTACTCAGCTTCGCGCTGATGCTTCGGTTCGTCCTTGCTTAGCCGCGCTTTGCCGCAGCCTTCTTTACTGCCTTCTTGGTCGCCTTCTTAGCAGCGGCTTTCTTTGCCGGCGCTTTCTTGGCGGCCTTCTTGACAGCCTTCTTCACAGCGGTCTTCTTCGCGGCCGACTTCTTGGCGGCGGTTTTCTTGGTGGCTTGCTTTTTAGTAGCCATAATGTTTGAAACAGAATAACGCAAATTTGTTTGAATGGGAAGCCCTTTCTCTTTTCCTTCGCATTTTTCTCTTTGATCGCGTGTTGGAGTTGTCTTGCAGAGCTTGTAATGATTTGTCCAACGCCATGTCTAACAGCGCAGTGGAGGTTCTATTTCGTGCCTCATTCAACGGGAGTTTCTAAGACCTTCCTGTGGTCTGCAGCGACTGCGGGCTTGCTTCTGTTTGCTCGTTCGCAGAGCAGACAGCACTATGATCTTCGCCGAAAGTCCGTATTGATCACCGGTGGGTCACGCGGACTCGGGCTCGTTCTGGCTCGACAATTGGTGTCGAAAGGCGCGCGTGTCGCCATCTGCGCGCGAGATGAACAAGAATTGGAGCGCGCAGCAGCCGATCTGAGAGCGCGTGGCGCCGTCCCGCTTGCACTGGTCTGTGATCTGCGCGACCGCGATGATGTGGAACGAATGATTGCCGCCGTCAACTCTGCCTTCGGCAGCATCGATGTGCTCATCAACAACGCCGGCATCATCACCGTTGGTCCCCTCGAAGAGATGACGCTCGCCGATTTCGCAGAAGCGATGGATTCGAACTTCTGGTCGGGTGTTTACACCACGATGGCTGTTCTTCCTGGAATGCGTTCCCGCCGATCGGGAAGGATCGTCAACATTACGTCGATCGGCGGCCGGATTGCCGTCCCACACTTGCTGCCCTATAGTGCGAGTAAATTCGCCTTCACCGGCTTCTCGCGTGGTCTTCGGAGTGAGGTGGCAAAGGACGGGATCGTTGTCACGACAGTTGTTCCAGGGCTCATGCGCACCGGCAGTCCGCGTCATGCAAGCTTCAAGGGTAAAAACGAGAATGAACACGCTTGGTTCAGCATCGCGGATTCGCTACCTGGCCTTTCCATGGACGTCGAACGCGCAGCATCTCAGATTATCGACGCCACACGCCGGGGAGACACGCAGATTACGTTAACTCTGCCGGCCCGCTTAGCTGCCGCGGTCGACGCTCTGATGCCCGAATTTTCAGGCCGCCTGCTCGAAGTCGCAAATCGATGTCTCCCCGATCCCGGCGGTATCGGTCAGCGCGCTCGGAAAGGTTTTCAGAGTACTTCCAGCGCCTCTCCGAGTATTCTCACCGCTCTCGGTGACTTGGCTGCCGCTCGAAATAACGAATAGAGCGCTCCTTCAACCCGTATTCTGCGCACCGTCTGCGGAGCCCTCCGATCAACACCTAGCCACAAAAGTGGATAACTGCTCCGTTTTCACCCGCAAATATTCTATTTATCCCCACAAATAGGGCGGCTCTTCCCGCGTATTTCGCTAACTCCATTCCGCTTCGCCTGAATAACCTCGCTTATGCTGTTGTATTCTTAAGGTCGACAAATCACCGTGGCATAGTACTGGGCCCTAAGGTCAGGACACTCTAGTGACGATGAATAGTACTGAGTAGGTGACTTTACCATCTAGTCACAAACCATCAAGTGATGTATTCTCAACACATAACAAGCAGATCAGGAAACGATTTGAAGCACCACGGTAGCTCCGTCCCGACAACGGACGGATTAGTGGCTGCTCTTCGGAGGGTAGAGTTTATATGTTTATAAATCTCGTTAGGCGCATCGCATTATTAACCATCGCTTGCGCCAGCCTAAGTCAGGCGTCGACCGTTAATCTCGGTTATATTACATTCAACAGCACCACCGACACTGGCCCGTTTACAATCTTTAATATTTATAACTACACGAATTTAGTCGGTGACGCGGAATACCCGGTGATGACGCCGGTCAACTTCTTAACGACAAGCCTCGAAATCGACCGACTCGGACAGGCTGGCCAACCGGTGGCCATCGACAGCCCGATCCTGCCCGATCCGGACGCCTACGATTCCGATCCGATTGGTCCCAATTACGTGATCTCGAGAGCGGTATTTCGCGCAACTATCGATCCCGCGACTCCGTGGACATTGTTTAACGGGCAACTCTTTGTGCCGAATAGCAGTCAGCTGGAGATCGTCTTGTTGCCCGCAAATGGGACCCATATGGTTGCGAATCAGGAGACTTGGTATATCAATGTCGCTAACAGCGGGGTGAACAATCCCGAACCAGCGACATTCCTGATATCTGGCATCGCCCTGGCTGGCGTTGCAGCGCTTCGACGCCGCTTCGCCTTGCGAAGCTAACCAATCATAAAACTCTTAACCAAAACAAGGGCGGCCCCCTGAGGCCGCCCTTGTTCTTTCTAGTTGTAGATAAACGACCCGTCTTCTCCGACCGTTACTCGAATCGAAGACAGCTTCTCTCCTAAAGCAATTTTGCCGAGCAATGTTCGTGAGATGTCCGGCAGCACCGTATTCGTCAGAATGTTATCGACGTTACGCGCGCCGCTCTCCACTTCCGTACAACGAGAGGCTACTGTGTCGATGACGGACGGCTCGTACGCTAACTCGATCTTGTGGTTTTCTGCAATGCGCTTCACTATCTTGCCCAGCTTCAAACGCACAATCGTCTTCAACACTTCATCGCGTACCGGATAGTACGGGATAATCACCAGTCGTCCGAGGAACGCCGGCTTAAACACTTTGTTCAATTCCGGCTTGATCGCATCCACCAGGCCCTTTGGACTCGGCATCGTTTCGGGATCGGCCATCAGCTTCATCATTTGATCCGTCGCCGCGTTGGACGTCAGGATAATGATGGTGTTCTTGAAGTCGATCTCACGACCCTCACCGTCTTCCATCACGCCCTTGTCGAACACCTGGAAGAACAGCTCCAACACATCCGGGTGAGCTTTCTCGACTTCATCGAAAAGGACAACTGAGTACGGCTTGCGGCGGACGGCTTCCGTGAGTACGCCACCTTCGCCATAACCCACGTAACCGGGAGGCGAACCCTTCAGCGTGGACACCGTATGCGCTTCCTGAAACTCCGACATGTTGATCGTGATCAGGTTGCGTTCCCCGCCATAGAACAAGTCGGCAAGCGCCAGCGCCGTCTCCGTCTTGCCCACGCCGCTGGGACCAACCAGCAGGAACACGCCAATGGGCTTGTTCGGGTCTTCGAGATTTGCCTTGGAGATCCGCAGCCGCTCTGAGATAGCTTGCAACGCGTGATCCTGACCGATTACCCGAGCGCCCAAGTGCTTCTCGAGTTGCAGAACGGACTCGATCTCGTCCTTCACCATCTTCCCAAGCGGTATGCCGGTCCACCCTGAGATCACCTCACCGACAACTTGCGAGTCGACGCAGACACGCATCAGTGGAGCCTCACCCTGAAGCTGGGCAAGTTCCGTATTCAGTTCCTTCAGCTCAGACCGTAACCCTTCTATGTCAGCCGTGCCGGTTGCCGGCGTTGGGGCCGCCCCTGCCGCCGCAGCAGTCGCAGCCGGAGTCGAAACCAAACCTTCAATCTTTCCCCGGAGTTCCCGAATACGATTGACCAGGTCACGCTCTTTTTCGAACCGTGCTTCTAGCGCAACAAGTTTCTCTTGCGTGTCCGCAGTCTCCTTGGCGATCGACGCCAACCTCTCGCCATGATCGGCGCCGAGAGCGGCTTCACGAGACAACACACGCTCCTGAACCTGTAAATCATCCAAGCGGCGCTTAGCGTTTTCCAACTGAGCGGGAATCGAGTTCTGTCCCAACGCCA
>Ga0190275_10000743_pt1 | contig 26128 bp, 19 predicted proteins | sample Popmic550T_FD_133745 | JGI IMG/M metagenome (GOLD analysis project Ga0190275, IMG submission 133745) | Populus adjacent soil microbial communities from riparian zone of Yellowstone River, Montana, USA - 550 T | ecosystem: Environmental > Terrestrial > Soil > Riparian zone > Trees stand | place...
GTCCGCTCTCGCGAGCATTCCGTCGAAGTAGTTGAAGGTCTTGCCCTTGCTCGTGAAGGTGGGAGAGGGCAGCCGCGCTCTCACCAGCACCATCGGTCCGTTGAGCTGGATCGCATCCGCGATCTCCGGGCCGAGGAAGCGGCGGGCCTCCGCGGGTCCGACGATCTGGTCTCCCACCGAGTCAATGGTGAATGTGCGGTACTCGTGTGAGAAGCCATTCAGCTCCACGCGCAGCGGGCGGCCCGGCTCCAGCGTCGGCCGGTAGCCGCCAGGCAGCAGCGCTACCAGCGTCACCGAGACGTCGTCGCCAACAATGGAGACGACGTTCTCGCCCGGCGTGACGTACTGGCCACGGCGGATCCGCAGATCACTCACCACCCCCGCCTGGGGCGCCCGCAGTGTCCGGGCCTGCCGCCGCGTCTCCGCCAGCTCGCGCTCCGCGCGCAGCGAGGTCAACGTCTGCCGGGCGCTCTCGTCCGAGGGATCTCTCAGGACGCGGATGAGCTGGAGATCGAACTCGCGCTGGATGCGCTCCAGGGAGGCCGTCTCCTCCTGGGAGAGGAAGGTGACCAGGGCCTGACCCGGCTGGACCCGCTGACTGGGATGGACCTCCACGGAGGACACGATGCCCGGCAGGTCCACCGTCAGGTTGCTCTGCCCATCCACCTTCACCAGGGCCGGCCCAGAGGCGTACTCGGGGAGCGTGCCCAGCAGGGAGTAGATCAGCGCCGTCAGCAGCAGCGCCAGCAGCGTCCAGTACGTCCACCGGGTCCACGCGGGAGAGATGCGGAGAACGTCTCCCTCCTGCCGCGTGCCCTCGTGGTGGCGCAGGGCTTCCTCTCGGAAGATCTTCGATCGAACGGCTTCCATGTCTGTGCTCCTGACCGAGCGCGTGAGAGGACACGCACCTCGGCTCGCGATGGGGCGCTAGGGCCCGCTCCGCGTCGGGGTGGGACCGCCGGACTGCCGCTGCACGACGCTCCCCTGCGCCGGGCCCGGCTGGACGTGGGCCACCATGCCGGTGGAGACCGTGTCCGGCGGTGGTTCGTTGAAGGCGGCGACGGCGAAGAGCATGCGGGCTGCCGCATCCACCTCGGGAGCGATGCTCTCCACGTGGCCTGCCAGGGTGATACCGGGTTGATCGATGGACAGTCGCAGCGGAGCGCCGGGCTCGAGCTGACGCGCCTGATCCTCGGGCACGGCGAAGCGGATCTTCCTGCCGCCGGTGCCCAGCAGGCGAAGGATGGGCTGGCCTGCGGCGATTCGGGCGCCGGGGCTGACGGGTCTCGTGGCAACGACGCCATCGAACGGCGCCACGAGGACGGCCTCGCTCACGTTCTGCTCGAGATCCACGACGCGGGCCTGCTGCTCGCGGGTTCGGGCGCGGGCTGCTTCCAGGCGCGCCAGCGCCGTGCTCTCCTCGTAGCGGATCTTGGCCAGCTCTTCCTGCGAGTAGACGCCCAGCTCGAGCGAGCGGGGGGTGAAGTACCGGCCCTTCTTCTCACGAGCCTCGGCAAGGAGGAGTCCGGTCGCTTGCTCCTCCGCACGGGAGCCTTGTAGGTTGGCTCGCGCGGCGGCCAGCTCCTGCTCCAGCGGGCGGACATCAAGCTGCGCCAGCACGGCTCCCTGCTGGACGCGGTCGCCCACGTCGACCACCAGGCGCTCCAGGCGGCCCTCGAACTTCGAGCTCAGGTCGACAGAGTCCTGAGGGATGACGACGCCCAGGAATGAAGAGGGAGCACCCGTGCGAGGGGCGCCAGTGTCCGTCGCCGGGACGGGCAATGGCACCTCCCCGCTCGGGGCTCGTGCTGCCGTGGCCGGCGAGGCTGCCGCCAGCCGGCCTCCGCAGATGAAGGCCAACGCCACCACCCGTATCCATCCCCATCGCTCCATCCGGTGCCCTCCCTGGAAGGTCCAAGAGGGCAGAGGCGGCTCATGAGAGTTGTGACGGGTCCGCCTGACATGACGACGGCTGCAGCCGCAGCTCTCAGCGCAGGCAGCGCCTACGGCTGGTCCGAGAGGATGATCGAGAAGGGATGACGGTCCTCATTCCTCAGATCCGGATCGTATGGGCCCGTCGGCATGGCGGTCACGATCAGCGTCCGGCTCTGATCGGCCGCGAGCCTCAGCTGCTTGGGACCCGAGGAGAGATCCAGGGGCTCGCCATCAGAGTCGGCCGTCAGGCCTGGCACGGCCTGGACAACGAAGCGGACGCCGGGCTTGAGCTGGGCCTGCAGCGTCACGTAGAGCGCCTGAGGGGTGCCTGTGCCCGCCTTGAGCTCGATGTAGCTCGTCCCCAGCATCATCGGCGCGTTCTCGCTGATGCTGATCGTGCCGGGCTTCGCCTCCGCCTGGGCCGCCAGCGCAAGCTTCGCCGCCTTGAGGTTGTCCAGCCCGTTCTTGAAGTGACGGAAGTGGCGGTCGTCGACGTGGTCGCCAGTGTACCAGCGCCAGCGCGCGAACTCCGGGACGGTGTCCACGTAGCTCGAACTCTTCTCCTTCAGGATCGAGTCGAGCGCATCGGCGAAGTCAGGCTCGTTGAGCGTCTGATCGTTCTCCGCGCCGGGCGGGTTTCGGGAGCCCAGCCACATGCGCGAGAGGAACTGCGGCTCTCCTCCGAAGAAACGATCCTTCAGGTAGAGCAGGTACAGGGAGGAGCCGTACATGTACCAGGTCTCGTACTTGTCATCGCGATCGAGCGCCCAGTCGGGGTGGGCCTGGAAGTCGTCGAAGTAGGTCTTGATGTAGCGGTCCGCGTACACCTGATCCGTGAAGACGGCCGACATCTCGAAGGTGTGAGGGGCCTCGTACCAGTCGTCCGCGGCCTGCGAGGCGTGCGCCATCTCGTGGACGACGGTCTCCTCGAGCTCGGGGCCGCCATAGGGGCCCCACGCATCCACCACCATGTAGCCGCGCCGGTCATCCCACGCGGTGGAGGTGTCGCCGGAGAGGACGTTGACCAGGCAGCTGCGGTGGCCCTTCCACACGAACACGTCGAACGCGGCATCGGGTCCGCACTCGCCGTTGTCCGTGATCGCCGGACGCATGCCGAGCCGGTTGACGTGATAGTCCCAGCCCTTCTCGACGTACTCGAGGACCTGACGGGCCGTCTCCAGCTCGACCTGCTTGTAGTAGTGGACGAGCACCGGGAGCTTCTCGGAGCGGAGGGAGTAGGGGAACTGCTGGTTGAAGTCGGCCCGTCCGCAGATGGGCGTTCCTTCCTCCAGCGGGTGTTTGTAGTCCAAGGGGTCGCCCTGGGGAGTGTTCGAGGCGCAACCGGCGGCGGCAAGGCTCAGCCCCAGACAGATCAACCAGGAACGAAGCCTGGAGGGGCGAGGACTCAGGGTGGGGCACGATGAATGGAGCTTCGGAGGTGCGGAACTGCGGAGTGAGGACATGTACGGATTCCTTATGACCTGAGGGTCGAGCGGGACCGTAGCAAGGGCGGGACCAGACCTCTCCTTGCGTCCGACACAACGGCCGTATCAGAGTGAGGGAGGCTCCCAGGCCCCGCCCAGCGATGCGACAGAGAGCCGTGCGAGCAGCGCGCGGGCCTCGGCGAGATCCACACAGTGCCCGCCGGGCTCACACCGCGCATACATCACGGCCAGGCGCTGCCGGGCTTCTTCGGGGCGCCCGAGCTCCCAGAGCAGCCGGCCGAGACTCACCGTCGCGCGCAGCTCGAACAGCCAGGCGTGCTGCTGGCGGGCGATGGCGATGGCAGTGGCGAAGGACTCTCCTGCCTCTCGCTCTCGATCCAGCGTCCGCAGCAGCTCTCCGCGCACGCGGTGCAGCTCGGCATCGGAGGAGTGCTCGCCGGTGGTGGTCGCCCACTCCAAGCCGTCCCGCACCGCACCCAGCCCTGCCTCGAGCTGTCCCAGCTTGCGGTGCATCTCCGCGCGCAGCCCGTAGAAGAAGGGGAAGGTGGTGCGCACGCCCGTGCTCCGCACCTGCTCGATGCCGTGGCACATCGTCTGCAACCCTTCCTGGACACGCCCCTGCTCGGCGATGGCCCAGGCTCGGAGGAGCACCGACCACACCAGCCAGAGCTGGAGCCGATGCTCCCGCGAGAGCGCCAGGCCCGCGTTGGCCCACTCCAGGACACGCTCGTGCTCCCGAAGGAGCTGCGAGCTCACGCCGGCATAGGTCAGCACGAAGGCGGAGGTGTGCGGGTGAGCGAGCTCCTGCGCCAGCTTCACGGCCTCCTGGGTGCACTGAAGGGACTGCCGCGGTCGGGCGGAGAGCGCGTGGAGAACGGCGGCAAAGGCCAGCGACGCCGCCCGTGGGTTGATCCAGTGCTTCACGGCAAGCGCGCGGTGCTGCTCGAGAGAGAAGTCCGAGGAGCGCAGCGCCTGCTCCACGTGCTCCAGGGCCGTGGGGTTGTCGCCCTGCGTGAGGGCGCTGAGCGTGAGGGCCCGGTGTCCCTGGACGAGCAGCTTCCGGTTGTGCTGGCGCTGGCCTTGATCCACGAGCAGCGTCCCCAGCTCCTGGAGCCGATCGAAGCGTGCCCGTGCGTAGTGGTAATGGAAGAGGCTCCAGTACGAGAGATCCACCTGAGCCAGCGCGTCGCCCACCTCGTGGAACAGGACGCATGCCCGCTCGTACGTCTGCTCCACCTCGGCGGAGCCATAGCCCTGGAGCTGGAGGAGCGGGATGCCGAGGGCGATCCGGAGCCTCAGCTCCTCACGGGTCCGCCCGGCGGACTCGGGGAGGCGGCTCAGCAGCCTCAGCGCCTGGGTGAAGTGGCTGACGGCCTCAGCGCTGGCCGAGCGGCGGCTGGCGCGCTCCCCAGCGCGGGCCCACCCGCTGACGGCGGCCTCCACGTCTCCGGCCTCGGTGTAGTGGTGGGCGAGCCGCTCGGGCTGGGTCTCGGCCACGTCAGGAAACTGCTCTGCCAGCACCTGGACGATGCGCTGGTGATGCTGCCGCCGCGTGCCACGCGGCAGGGACTGAGCGGCCGCCTCCTGGAGCAGCGCGTGCCGGAACTGGTACCGGGGTGGCTCCTCGCCCAGCTGCTGCAGCAGGCCCGAGTCGAGCAGCCCCGCTAAATCCTGCGTCAGCGCGGCCTCGCTGCGGCCAGCGGTGGCCGCCAGCAGGGCATGATCGAAGCTGCGGCCCACGACGGCGCAGAGCTGGGCAAGCGACTTCTGCCGATAGGGCAGCGTGTCCAGCCGGGCCTGCAGCAGCTCGTTCAAGGTGATGGGAACGGCGGGCGAGCCTCCTGGCGCCGAACGCTGGCGCGTAGAGCGCCTGTCCAGCACGACGCGGGTCATCTCCTCGGCGAAGAGGGGGTTGCCGTCAGTGCTGGCCACCAGGTGATGGAGCACCTCAGGAGGCAAGGTCCTGCCGTGCGCGGCCTCCCTCACCAGGCTCGCCGAGAGCTCGGCGGGCAGCCGCTCGAGCATGATCTGCCGGAGCTCGGGCGCCGAGGGCCCGGGGAGCTGGAAGTCCTGGCGGGCGCTGAGCACGAGGCACAGCCGGTACCTCTGCGCACGCCTCATCAGGAAGGCCACCAGCTCCAGCGTGGAGGGGTCGGCCCAGTGCAGATCCTCGATGATGGTGAGAATGGGGCGCTGCGCGGCCAGCCGCCCGAGCAGCGTCTCCAGGGCCTCGAAGGTGCGCTCCTTCTGGAGCTGGGGCTGCAGCCGGAGGTGAGGAGACTCCTCCATCACGGGCAGCGAGAGGAACGAGGCGATGAGGCGCACGGGCTCCGCGGGCATGCCCAGCGCATCGAGCTGCGCTTCCAGCACGCACAGCCGCTGCGGAGGCTCGGCCTCCGGCGTCAAGTGGAAGCAGTGCTGCAGCGCCTCGACGATGGGGTGGAAGGCGCTGGTGTAGGACTGCGCCCAGCACTGGGCTTGCAGCGCATGGTGCGGCTCAGAGGCCACGCGTTGGCACAGCTCGCGGATGAGGCGCGACTTTCCGATCCCGGCCTCTCCTCGAAGGAGAACGGCGGTGCCGTGGCCGCTTCGGGCCTCCTCCCAGCAGGCGAGGAGCTGTTGCAGCTCCGGGCCACGTCCGTTCAACGGGGTCAGGCCGCTGGCGCGGGGCCGATCAAAGCGGAGCCGCGTTCTGCGCTCGCTCAGGATCCGGTGGAGCTCCACCTCCCGTGTGCCGAAGACCCCCTCGTAGGTGGCTGGAGCGTGAGCCGCGGTCTCGAAGGCGCCGCGCACGAGCGTCCAGGTCGCGTCGCTGAGGAGCACGGTGCCGGGCTCGGCCTGCCGCACGAGCCAGGCAGCAAACCGGGGCGCCTCGCCCTGGATGGAGGGTGTCCACCCGTGCGCCTGCGTTGGCACCTCATCGAGGGTCACCAGATCCGTGTGGATCCCCACCCTCACGGCCAGCGCTCCTGGAGACAGCAGCGACAGCTCCCGCCCGAGCATGTCCGCGAGGTGCATCCCCGCACGTATGGCCTGCTCCGAGCCTTCCTCCTGGGCCAGCGGATACCCGAAGCAGGCGAGCACTTGATCTCCGATGCACGAGGCGAGGGTGCCGCCGTGCTGCCTGAGGATCTCCGAGCAGCGCCGCTGGAAGGTCGCCTCCAGCTCACCGCTCGCCTCCGCGTCGAGGGGAGGGGAGAGGTGGGCCAGTCCGTCCAGCTGGCAGCACACCAGCGTCACCTGCCGGCGCTGCGGCCCGAGGGCGGGGGGTTCCTCGCGCCAGGGCCCGAGCGCCTCCTGGAGCTGGGTCAGCGCCTCCCGAAGCTCGATGGCGGAGGGGTAGCGCTGCGCGGGATCCTTCGCCAGCGCCCTGGCCAGCACGGGCTCCACCTCCGAAGGCAGGTCCGGGCGGCGCTGGCGGGCCGGGGGGACAGGCTCCTCGGAGGTCACCCGCGCACGCAGCTCCGCGAGGCTCAGACCGGAGTAGGGCAGCTGCCCGGTGATCAGCTCGTACAGCATGATGCCGGCGGCCCAGACATCCGTGCGCTCGTCCTGGGCCTCACCTCGCCACTGCTCTGGCGCCATGTACGGAGGCGTCCCGGCGGTTGGCAGGTGGGGCGCGGCGGAGGCCTTGCTCACCGTGAAGTGCGCCAGCCCGAAGTCGATCAGCTTGAGCTGGCCCTTGCGGGTGACGAAGACGTTGCTCGGCTTGAGATCCCGGTGGGCGATGTGGTGCTCGTGGGCGTGCGCCAGGCCCGCGGCGAGGGTGCTCACGAGCTCCAGGGCTCGCCGGAACCCGGGCCACTCCCGCCGCAGGAGCGAGTCCAAGGACTCGCCCTCCAGACACTCCATGACGAGGAAGGGCACCCACGGCTCCCAGGGCTGGCCCCTCCACTCGGACACGTCGAAGATCCGGACGATGTTCTCGTGGTCCAGCTGGGCAATGGCACGGGCCTCCTCGCGCAGCAAAGCGCGCAGCCGCGGCTCGCCCATCAGCGTGCGGGGCTGCAGGAACTTGAGCGCGACGATGCGCTGGAGCTCCTCGTCCCAGGCCCGGAACACCCGCCCCATGGCCCCGCCGCCCAGCTCTTCCCCGATCTCGAACCGGGCGCCGGTCCTACCGCCTAGCCGCTCCCCTGGTCGGGGAGTCCAGAGCAGCAGATCGACCTGGGCCACCTGCCGCAGGAACGAGTCCTCCTGATCCGGGACAAGGGAGTCTGCCCGGTCGGCGCTCTCGCCAGCGGCTGGCTGGCGCTCGGGTGGGTCTGGGTTCTCCGGCATCCACTCCAATCTGCGCTTTGCGCTTCAGGACGGACAGCCGGGACGTGAGGCCCCCTCGGTGTCGGCTGGAGGGCGATCCGATCGCTCCCCCGCATGCCAGGCCGCCCTGCTCTAGGATGGCCCCGGCTGCACTTTCAGCCGTCCGGAGGGACGTGATGAGCATTTCCTTGTTGAGCTTGCTGGGGTTCACGGCGTGGACCCTGCTGCTGGTGCTGGGCGTGGTGCTGTACCGCTCGACGATGGTGCTGGGGGGGCGGAGCCGGGCCAATGCCTGGAGCCGCACCCAGCCCTCTCCGGATCCGGAGATCCTCCAGAGGATGTCGCATGCCCATGCGAACTGCCTGGAGAACCTCCCCCTGTTCGCCGCCGTCATCCTCACGGCGGCGGTGACAGGGAAGCTGGCCCTCACCGATCCCCTGGCTGGCGTGTACCTGGCGCTGCGGATCTGCCAGAGCGCCGTGCATCTGACGGGCACCTCGCACTGGCAGGTCTTCATCCGCTTCTCGTTCTTCCTCCCGCAGCTCCTGATCCTGGGCTGGATGGTGGTCCGCCTGGCGGGGGTGATCTGACGCGCTACTTCTTCGCGCGCAGCCGGGGCTTCGTGAGGTCGTCGAACTTCGACGGCCAGTGGGTCAGGTCCGTGTCGGTGTCCTGGGCCACGGGGTTGTGGCAGCCGAAGCAGCCGGCCTTGTTCGCGTTCGAGAGGCCCGAGCCGTTCGGGTTGTAGGCGGTCGCCCCGATCTGCAGGTAGGTCTCCAGGGTGGTGTTGGCGAGGTTCGGGAAGCCCACCGCCACCTTCATGGGCGCGTTCGGCTTCGGCTGCTGGAACGTCTCGATCCAGAAGTCCTGGTCAGGCGGCTGCGTGTGCTTGGTCCAGAGGGTGCCGATGTGCTCGTAGTTCTTCCACACGCCGGTGAGCTGTGGCCGCACGGTCGCGTTCAGGCACGAGACGTTGCCGGGGCTGTTCGCCTGCGGATCTTGAGTCGTCGAGCTGGTCACGGCGCAGTTGGCGCTGCTGGCTCCCCCCGAGGGGAGGGCGTCGGTCCGGCAGATGTTGACCTGCTGGAAGCCGGTGCCCTTGTGGGGATCGAGGTTGCACTGGGGGCTGGCCGTCGTCACGCCGCACGTCTTCGTCTGCATCACTCCGGCTGGGGCCGTCTTCGGATTGAAGAACGACCAGGGCGTTCCCAGCGGTGACTGGGTGTCGATGGGCGTGCTGTTCCCCGGCTGGCAGTCCGGCGTGTTCGCGACGTGCTCGAACGAGGCCCAGACCCACTCGCCGTGCGTCGGCGTCTTCTGGGCGATGTGCAGGCCCACCAGCCCCAGGTTGCTGCCCGCGCAGTACATCTGGTCCGCGGGGCAGTCGTTGCCGGGGAACTGGCGCCACGCCGACTTGAGCTCGACGGAGCCCATGGCCGTCCCGTCTCCCCACGGCATCCAGACCTGCTCCGGGTTGGCGCAGTCGGTGAAAGGCTGGCTGGGCGTCTTCGGTTTGCAGAAGGCGTAGTAGCCCGCCTGCGTGTAGAAGTTCTTGCTGACGATCGCGTCGTAGAAGGGCGGGTTGAAGCGGATGTCGTAGAGGACGATCTGCCCCGCGACGTCGACGAGCGCGTCCTGCCCCGCGCCGGCCTGCTTCTGATCCAGCCGGCCCACCTCGAGCGTCGTGCTGCCGCCCGGGAATGCACCCGGTGCGGGCGAGCCATTCGCAAGCAGCATGTTGTACCAGGGCGCGTAGGACAGGAAGCGGGGCTTGGTCGGGGTGACCGAGTCATTCGGGTCCTGCACGGTCTGCGTCAGGTAGAGGAACTGGTTCCAGGCGAAGGTGTGGAAGTCGCAGAATGACTGCGTGGGCAGCGGGACTTCGCCCAGCGGCTGCGGGTTGGAGATGTTGATCTGCGTGCCGTTGCTGAAGGTGCCGTTGCAGAGCGTCTGCGGGTTGGTGGCGGCCTGGGACACCGGCGCCGGAGCGCCTGGCATCGGGCCAGGGGTCGTCGTGGCCGAGTCCGTGGTGCAGTAGAACGCTCCCGCTCCGGCGACCACCGCCACGAGAGAGGATTTCACGAGTCGACCAACACGAGAGGGCGGGGGGAGCTGCTTCAAGAGACCTCCAAGGGGAAGGGAACGCGGGGGGGCAGTTGCAATGCAGGTGCCAGGGCATGCCGCCGCAGGGTTGCCTCGGGAGTTTCTGGCAGGACCCGTCCGCGTGAAAGAAGGCGCGTCACGAATGGACGCGGCTGCGTCCGCTCGGGGGCCGGCGAGCCAGGCATGACGCAAGAAGCCGAGGCCACACGCCGCCCCCCGCTCACGCGAGCAAGCTGAAAATGCAAGGCGCCCTGGTCCGGATGATGTGCCTGCGGGACACTGGCAACCTCGAAGGAGCACGCCAGCAGATACGGGATGTGCTTGCGGTGGAAGTCATCCCGAAGTTCCGCCGTGAAGCTGAGGAACTCCGAGCGGGCCTGGACAAACCGCCCCCGGCACCCAAGTGAACTGGTGGACGCCCACGGGGGCCAGCACCTGCATTCCCCTGCGCCACCGCTCGCGCTGGAAGAGCAGGGCGAAGGCAGTCCGCAGACTCGTACGACCGGACGTGCGACCGCTGCCAGATCGGCAACGACAGCGGCATGGTCCACTACCAGTGGGACAAGAACGGGACCCTCGATAGCTCTTGGTACTCGAGCTACACCGTGAAGGGCGAGGCTGTGGACCGCACCGAGACGATCGGCGTGCTCGACTGAGCGGCTTCGACTTAGAAGACGCCGATGACCTCGTTGTGGTCAAGGGTCTCACCATCGACGGTGTACCCCTCGTACCAGGAGGTGTCCTTGGTGCCGTTCTTGTCCCGCTGGAGGTGCGTATGAGCGCCCACGACGTTGCCGGTGGCACCTTCGTCGCCCACCTGGCAGCGGTCGCAGGTGCGGTCATATGAGTCAGCCGTCTTGATGAAGTGCCACACGCGGAACGTCCACCCGTCCGCGAAGACGTGCTTGGCCTCGTTGTGGTTGCCGCTGCCGTTGCCGTAACAGATCTCGCCGCTGCTACGGACGGTCAGGTTCCAGGACAACGAGCCAAAGATCGGCGCCTCGACGCCCCAGTACGAGCAAGTGCCGCTCGAGACGTCCACCGCACCGTGGGGCAATCCGCTCCAGGTGGCTGTGTCGGCCTTGCCGGGATGCGGAGGGTAGACGGTGAACGCGATGGCGGTGGTCGGGATGATCGCCAGGCCAGCCAACGCCGCCAGGGTCTTCTTCAGCGTGTTGCGCATTTTCGTTACCTTTCGGACCGGCTCACCGGCTCCAGCGTCCCCTCTGTAGAGTACCCGGTCCGGCCGGCATTCCAGGAAAATTAAGATAATATTTATTTCCAGCTAAACGATAAAAAGCGGACTATCCGGGTCCGCTGTCGCTCCGCATCTTCAAACTACCGCTCGCGCTGCCGCCGCTGGTCGTCCAGCAGGTCTGGCACCGCCGCCGGAATGAGGACCCCGGCGGCCGGCTGCTTCGCGAGCTGGTGCGCTCCGCCGTCCGGAGGCTGCGGCGAGGCGACGCGTAGCGGGGGGGCCTCGGCGGCAAGCAGGCGGTGGTGTGGTTTCAGCTGGCCAATTCGGGCAGACCGCTGACGACGCGACGGCGAAGCTCGGCCAGATCACGGTTCACAACTTGGTGATCAGGGTCTTGGCCTCGGCCGCGAGGTTGGCCGTCGTCACCGCCGGCCCATGTCCGGGAACGATGAGGGCGGGGGGATCCTCCGCGAGCAGCGCATTCATCCGCTCTTTGAGCGCGCGCCTGTCGTTGACGAAGAGCCACACTCCGAGCTTGAACAGGCGAAACCCGGGGGCCGAATCGGTCCACGAGAAGAGCCAGCTGAAAGGCGGCCCCGGGGTGCGCTGGATGTTGGTCAACAGGTCGCCGGTGTACCAGAGCGAGCCCTGCCGGGTGCCCACGCTGACCAGCAATTCTCCGTTCTTGACGCCAGGCAGGACGTGGAGCTTGACGGTCGGTGGCAACGGGAGCTCGTCGAGCGAGCGGAAGGGGATGCTCGCGGCTTTCTTCCCGAGCTTCGCCAGCGCCTGCGGTGCTGCGTAGCTCTCCGCTCTTGGGAAACGCGCTCGCCAGGGTCCTTGACCGAGGTGGTGATAGGTATTGTTCGCGATCAGCGCACGCACCTCTCCGAATTCGGAGAGGACGTCGTAGTCGGCTCCCTCGAGACCCTTCCCAGGACTCACCACCACCAACCCGTCCGTGCCCCGAAAGACCAGCGTTGTCGCATAGGCGCCCTTGGCGAACGAGTACTCGCGCCAAAGAACGGCGCGCTCCGCATCGATGACGTTCCAGCCGAGCAGATCCATGGGCATGATCCGTTTCTTATCTGAGTCCTGCCCGCGAGGGTGACACGGAGGGTGAGTGGACGCGAGGAGAATGCGGGCGTCTGCTGGAGGCATGTCCGAACCCACTCCTCCCGCGTCGGCTCCCGAGGTTCAGGCCCGCCCGGTGGAGGGCTCCGAGCGGATGGTCCTGCTGGACGTGCTGCGCGGCTTCGCGCTGTGCGGCGTCTTCATCTCCAACAGCTTCACCTGGTTCAGCGGCCGCAACCTTCTGCCGCGCGAGCAGGCCCAGGCGATGGCGGCACCTCCGCTCGAAGCCGCCGTCAGTGCCCTCTACCACTTCTTCGTGAACCAGAAGTTCGTCACCCTCTTCTCCTTCCTCTTTGGACTGGGCTTCACCATCCAGCTCGCGCGAGCCGAGGCCCGGGGAAGTCCCATCGTCCCGCTGTACTCGCGGCGGCTGCTGGTGCTGCTGGGCATCGGCTTGGCGCACCTCTTCGGGCTGTGGGCCGGCGACGTGCTGTCCACCTACGCAGTGGTGGGCTTCGTGTTGCTGCTCTTTCATCAGCGCTCGGACCGGACGGTGCTGGCCTGGGTGCTGGTGCTGCTGGTGGCGGTGCCGCTGCTGGTCCCCCTCATCCAGCGCTGGGGTCCCATCCTGCTGCACGGTGCGCAGGCCGCAGCCGAGGCAGCGAAGGCCCGTGAGGAGCATGTCGCCCAGATGCGGGCACGCTTCCTCGCGGGCCTCTCCAGCGACTCCTTCTGGACGACCCAGACGGAGAACGCGCGCTACTTCCTCACGGCCATGCTCCTGCAGGTCAACCGCCTGCTCTGGATGATGGGCATCCTGGGCCGTTTCCTGCTGGGCCTGCTCGCGGGGCGGCACCTGCTGATGCAGGAGGTGGAGCGCAACCGCCCCTGGCACCGCCGGCTGCTCGTCTGGGGGCTGGTGCTGGGCGTGCTGGGCAATGGCACCGGAGTTGTCGTGCAGCGCCTGCGCCTCGCGGGGCTGGTGGACCCGGCGAAGGACGCCTGGATGGTGGCCATGCCTGCTCTCCAGGAGCTGGGCTATCTGGGGCTGGCCGCGGTGTACGTGGCTGCCTTCGCCCTGCTCTTCCAGCGCGAGCGGTGGCGCAGGGGGATGCAGGTGCTGGCCCCGGTGGGGCGCATGGCGCTCACCAACTACCTGCTGGAGTCCGTGGTGAGCCTCTGCCTCTACGACGGGTGGGGGCTGGGCCTCGTGGGCCGGCTACCGCCGTCGCGCTGCGTGGCGCTCACGCTGGCCGTCTTCGCGCTCCAGGTGGCCTTCAGCCACTGGTGGCTGTCGCGCTTGCGCTTCGGCCCGGCCGAGTGGCTGTGGCGCTCGCTCACCTACGGCCGAGGGCAGCCCATGCGTCTGGCGCCCAGGAGTGCCACGGATTCGGCGGTGAGCTGACGAGCTCAGGGGCTGACGATCGTCGTCTCAACGGCCGCGCACTCCACCTCCAGGGGCTGGGGCTTTCCAGGGGGATGGGGCACCTCCGCCCGCTTCGTGGTCACGTCCTTGAGCGGTCCCCGGAACTCGATGCGGTACTTGCCGGGCTGCTTGAAGTCGTAGGCCTGGGACAGCTCCACCTGGGCCTCTGCCGATGAGCCAGGCGCGAGGGTGACGTAGGCGGACGCAGCAGGCGGACCCCGTTTCATCATCTCCCCCGTGTAGGGCAGCTCGGTGCCGTCACGTGTCACGTGGAAGATGTCGTTGAGCAAGCCTTCGAGCGGCGTGTGCCAGCTCAACACGAACAGAGGCTGTGGCGTGAGGTTGCTGAGCCGGAACACCAGCTCCACAGGCGCTCCCGCCTGGAGGCGTTGCGGCACGCTCATCGTGCAGATCAGGGACTCAGCCATGGCTGTCCCATCATCTCTCACCGCCCACGTGTCGGCACGATTGAGACCTCAGGCTCCTCATCCAGCTGCGCAAGCTGCTGGGACCGGACCTCTGGCGGAAGCTGAAGGCGGCCCTCTACGACGAGCTGCGCCATGGCGGCATGATGATCAGACCCATTCACCCACCGCCCAGGTGCTGCGCGACCCACTCCCGCTGAATCAAACTGCATCATTGATTTGCTGGTATAACTAGTTTATTCTCATTTTTCTGCATTTCGATGAATGCGGTCTCAACCCGAAAAGGCGGTCCAACATGATGAAGCGGTGGCAGGTTGCACTCGGAGCTTTGGTGCTGGGCTCGCTCATACCGGGCACGGCTCTTGCGCAGTCGGGCTCGCACTACACGGTATGGGACTACTTCAACAACGGCTTCTCGACAGGGGCCGCTGACTCCAAGTGGTGGTACTTCGCGGCCGGCCCGTTCGTCGGCAACGACGGCATCGCGACCACCTCGTCCTCGGGGCTGCGGGTCGTCTCCAAGGGGAGGAACGCCTACAGTGGCCAGCCGGCCTACACCCTCTCGCTGGCCCAGGAGCAGCTCAACGGCGGCCTCCCCGGCAACTTTGACCACGTCAAGTGGCTGGCCTACATGAACCACGTGGCCTCCACCGGCCAGTCTGGCTTCGACGCTGTGCCCGGCTATGAGCTGGCCTGCGAGACCTGGATCTCCGGCCAGACGTACGGCACGCGCTTCCACCCCTTCGGCTCGGCGGTGACGGATCGTGAAGACGACCTGCGCCTGGCGTCGTTCGCGCACAACACGATCGACCTCGAGTCGTACATGGTGTTTGACTTCTTCTTCACCAACAAGCGCGTGTATGCCTTCTACGAGCGCCTGCCCGTGGGCCGCACCGCGGAGAACAACTACGCCGCGTTCTCGTATGCCATTCCGGTGGCCGCTCGCAGCACAGGCTCCTGGCACAACACGAAGATCGCCTATAACCGATCAACGGGCGTGGTGCGCTGGATCCTCGATGGCAAGGAGGTCTTCCGGGTCAACAGGATCGGCCGCCGTATCGACCGCAAGTGGCTGAGCATCGACCATGGCGGCGTGGAGGAGGACGTGTCGCCGCGCCAGCTCAACTGCGGCATGGGCCACTTCACCCTGCTGGATGGCTACCTGCCCTCGAAGGTCGGCCTGGTGCGCCTGTCCAGCAACCCCAACTTCTACTTCCTGCCTCCGGTGGGCGCGCCGGCGCCGATGTCCTTCGTCGATCAGCAGAGCAATCCGGGCAGCCGCCTCTTCGGCCAGGGCGCGGAGATGCGCCTGCTGCGCTACGTCGTGTCGAGCACCCGGGTGTATTAGCCCGGGCGCGTGCGGCGCCAGCGCGCCGCGCTGACCCCTCCTCACCGCTCCGGCGCGGCCATCCAGGTGCCGCGCCGGAGTCCCTGGCAGCCTCGGGACGGCTTGGAGGTGCGCGGCAGGCGCCCGCACCTGCTCCTCCACCCCGAGAAGGAGTTGGAGCAGTTCCGGCAGGAGGCGCAGAGGTACCTTACGTGAACGACGCCCTGTCGAGGTAGGGACTACCTGGCAAGAGCCTTGTGTGATCGGCTTTGGCTAGAGCCTGGCGAGGAACTCCAGCGCCTTCAGGCCCGGAAGGAAGAAGTAGCCCCCGCCCTTCATGGTGACGAAGCGCTCAATCCCTTCCACGCACCGGCGCAGCGGCTGCCGGGGCAGGGTCATCGTGCCGGCCCCATGCGTCACGAGCAGATCCCGCTCGTCATAGCGGCCGCCGAACTTGCTGTTGTTCAGCCATGTCTGCTGGAGGAACTCGAACTGCCGGGCGATGTTGGCGTTGATGCCGATAAAGATCATCCCTCGGTCCGCGCCGTCGGCGTAAGTCATTCCTCGGCGCAGGATCCGGTGCCGGCGGCTCACCTGCCGGGACAGCTCTGCGTTGGGTGGCAGCCCGTCGCGCGGGTTGGCGCGACGGATGTGCGAGGCCACCGGGCAGCCATAGCCCTCAGAGTCCTTCGCGGCGAACCCGAAGGTGTTGTCGACTCCATGCCCCCTGGCTGAGGCGTGTTGGGGCGGGGCGTCTTCTCCCGGACGCAGCGGCGTGCCGTCGGGCCACCGCCCCATCATCTTGGCCGCCAGCCACTGCTTCTTGAAGGCATCGGTCTCGCCGACGGCCACCTCCTTGTGCGCCTCGAGGAAGTGCTGGAAGGCCTCCACGTCCTGCCGGAGCTTGCGCAGCACCAGGTAGCTGCCGTTGCGCCCCAGCTCCTTCCAGCCCGCCTCCCGCCCCGCGGGGAGAACGCCCGTGACGTCCAGGGCCGCCGGCACCCAAGGTGGGTCCGGGATCTCCGCGTACTCGTTCTCATAGCCCAGCAGGAACTCTCCGGCCTTGGTGGGCCCCAAGGCATCCGGAGCAGGGTGCTTCGCGTCTGTGAACCCCTCGATCAGCGGCTGCGAGATCCCATCGCGGAAGCCGAAGTGCTCCACGACGTGGCCTTCGGAGTTCCGGATGCGAGCGGCGCGCTGGACGCCGAGCTCCCTCAGGCCTCCCTCCTCGAGCCGCGCCCGCTGCGCATCGAGCAGCGAGGACACCTCTGCCTCGGTGGTCCCGTACAGCATCAGCAGCAAGTGGAGCGCGTCCTGTGCCGCCGGGCCCGACGTGCCTCCGAACTCCCAGGCCTCGGGCGCGCTCTCACCCGTGTCACCCAGGATGTCCACGCGAGCGGACATTCCCTCTCGGAACTCTGCAGGGAAGGTCTCCAGCGCCTCGGCAGGCAGCCCCAGCGCCTTCAACCCGCTCCACGTCACCGCGAGGTTCACGCCCGTCGTCCAGTGCGAGAGATCCTCCGACGTCTTGTCGGCCGCAGTCGTGATCTCAGGGAGTGTCTCTCGCAGCCAGCTCCTGGCCCGGGCGGGATCCTCGATCCTCAGCAGCAGAAAGCTGGCCGCGTCCATGATCTTGTACCCATGGATCACGAGCCCCTGTATGTCGGCCTGAGGGTGCCGGAGATCGCGTGGCGGACGCTTCCGCAGGAAGGGCGGCAGCAGCCGCTGGGCTCGTTGGAGCATCGGTTCGCGTGATCGCTCGGGTCGCAACATAATCCCTCCTCCAGTGCAGTTGGCGGCGGCCCTGCTCACGCGGAGCGCGTCGCTTCAGGATGTAGCTCAGCCACTCCCGAGCCCTCATCAGGTGAGGCTCGGAATCAAAGACGCCTCGGGACAGGTATGAGCGCAGCGCTCCCTCCGCCTCCGGTGTTGAGGCCTCGTCGCGCGCGAGCAGCGCTCGCAGCCGGAGCACGCGGTGGAGATCCGGGATGGAGGGCTCCACCCGGCCAGCCCTGTCATGCAGGTGGGCGCTGTACCAGACGCGCGTGGGGACCTGTTTCTGGTGGATCCACGCCTTGAAGGGCTCCACGAAGGGCCGAGCGCCAGTGCGCTGGGGAAAGTCCTGCGTGCCGCTCCAGATGCGCACCAGGAACTCCCTCACCTCGGAGTCGTCCACGAACGAGTCGATGTACGACTCCCAGCTCCCGTCGTAGTTGCTGAAGAACAGCAGCCGGTGCGTCCTGGGCCGGAGGAGAGAGCCCCTCCCACGCCGACGGGACTTCAGGAGCACCCAGCGTGCGCAGTGGATGGAGCGGATGTGGTTGAGCCCTACCACGTAGCGCCACAGCCGCACGTTGACGCTGCGCAGCGTCAGCCACAGCGCGAACCGGGCGCCTATCCCCGGCTCGAGCGTGGCGACGTGGATCATTGGATTCTGGACCGTGCCTTGAGGCTCGCGCGCGAAGGGACGCGCCGTCAGTCCACGCCGGGCCTGTGCGCGCGGGGCGCTGGAAGCTCGGCGCCGGAAGAGGCCTCGCAGCTTCTTCTCGAGAGCCGCCACGGCGCTCGAGGCTCCCACCAGCGGGAGCGCCACGAGGTACCGGAGCGGGGGATAGAGCAGGGTCGCGCGGGCCGCGCCGAGCCGCCCCAGTCCCCAGCGCCGCCGCCACTCCGGATCCGAGCACCCGGGCTGGAGCGCTCGGACGTGCTCCCGCAGCTCCCGGTGCACCCGCTCCGTCCAGGGAGCTGCGTGCAGGGCCCGCCCTTCCAGCCCGTGGCGGTGGGTGTTCAGGTGGTGCTCGACGGCCTCGCTCAGGGACAGGAGCTGGCGCATGCCCTCAGCCGTCTCCACCCGGTAGGCAAAATCGACGTGGCGCGCCGTGTAGTGCACCGAGTGCGTCCGGAGGAACTCGCGCACCCGTGTTGGCTTGCGCAGCCCCTTGGCGGGGTAGCCCTCGCAGCTTCGGTAGATCGCATCGAAGGCCCGAGGGCCCGGCTCCTGCCGGTGCTCGGAGAGCCCGCGCACGAGCCGCTCGAGGAACTCATTCAGGCGCTTCCGGTACCGGCCATCCTCGGCGCTGAAGTCCGCTCCGAACACCAGCAGCCGCTCGCCCTCCGATCCCGGCGCGAGGACGCCCCAGCGCGCGAAGTAGAGCCCCTCCACCCGCTCGAAAGGATGCGCCTCCCCCTGACGGATGCGCCCGTTGACCTCCTTCAAGAGGGCCTCGAGCGCCTCCACCTTCGAGGGGCGGATCTTCGTCACGACGGTCAGTGTGCCGTGGAGCATGCAGCCTCACTTTCCTGATCGAACCTGAACGCCCGGCGCTCCGAGTGCGCGGGCCGGTGGTGCGTGGGTGGGGCGCGAGACCCCTCAGGCGCGTGAGATGAGAGCCTGCGCTGCGGCTGCGTGCTGGCGAGCAGCTTGCTGACGAGCGCCTCGAACTCCTCCAGCGCACAGCTCTTGGGCACGAACTGGACACCGGGAGCGTGCGGGTTGCCCGCCGAGCTGTGAAGGATGATGGGAATGTCGCGCAGCTGCTCGTCCTCGTGCAGCTCGTGGCACAGCTCCAGGCCAGTCATGCGCGGCATGTTCCAGTCTGTCACGACGAGATCCGGGCTCGCCTCCCGAGCGATGGACAGCGCCTCGCGCCCGTCGCGGGCACCCAGGACGCGGTGGTCCATCTGCTCGAGCACCTCGGTGAAGAGGTCGAGCATTTCCTTTTCATCATCAACGAGGAGGATCGTGCTCATGGTGTCGTCTGCCTTTCCTTCAAAGTCTCTCTGTACGGATCGAGTCCTCCTTGCGCCGCTGTGATGGAGTACGGATCACCCAGGTGGCAGGATGCGTGCGCACCCCGAGTGCGGCTCGCTCGTCCACGAGGGAGGCGCTCAGGAGGCCTGGCTGGCGCTTGCTCGAGCGCCCGCAGGATCGGCCTCATGGGGCCCGGCGTGTTGCTCGCCCTCATCACGATTCCTAACGTGTGTCGAGGCGCTGCGCCAAGGGGGCAAGACACGTCCCGAAGGGCAGAAGATGCGTCCAGGCGACGAGCATCCAGACGAGCGAGCGCGCGGCCCCGAGCCCGCGTGGGACGAGGCCGACGACGCGGACCTCGATGACTCCCTGTTGTGCCAGGTCGCCCAGGTCTCCGTTCCCCTGCGAGTCCCCGCGCGTGGGGAGCACCTGGGGGGCTCAGATGGCCAGCGCTTCGAGGTCCTCGCGCGGCTCGGCGGTGGCGCCATGGGCCAGGTGTTCCGGGCCCGGGACAAGGAGCTCCAGCGCGAGGTGGCCCTCAAGTTCCTGCTCCCTCGAGAGGGGATCGGCGAGGTGCCCATGAGCACCCTGCTGAGGCAGGAGGCGAGGGCCGTCGCGCAGCTCGATCACGAGAACATCGTCCGCATCTTCGACGTGGCGGAGTGGAGCGGGGCAGCGTGGGAGCCGAAGGTCCCCTTCCTGGTCATGGAGTGTCTGGAGGGGGAGGGGCTGTCGTCACTCCTTCAGCGCGAGCCCCCCTCGGTGCAGCGGGCCCTGGAGATCATGAGCGCGGTGGCCGCTGGGCTCGCCCACGCCCATGAGCACCACATCATCCACCGGGATCTCAAGCCGGGAAACGTCTTCATCACCCGGAAGGGACAGGTGAAGCTGCTCGACTTCGGGCTGGCCTGGCTCACCGCCGCAGTCTTTCCCGCAGCGCCGAACCTCCCCGCGGCCGGGACGCCCAGCTACATGGCCCCGGAGCAGTGGCGAGGCGAGGCTCAGGATGCGCGCACGGACATCTGGGCCGCGGGCGTGCTGCTGTTCGAGCTGATCACCGGGGAGCCTCCCTATGTGCCGACGAGCCTGGCGGAGCTGCGCGAGCGGGTGCTCGCCGACGCGCCGATGCCCTCCCTCCGCGAGCGGCGTCCCGGGCTGCCCGAGGAGCTGGAGAGGCTCGTGGCCTCGCTGCTGGCCAAGGCCCCAGAGGCGCGGCTCTCCAGCGCCGTCGAGCTCCGGGAGCACCTGCGCCGCCTCGAGGAGAGCCTCACGCCCTGGCGGGACGAGCCTCGGAGCCTGGCGCCCCAGCGCCGGCAGGTGACGTTGGTGGCGTGCTGGCTGGCCGATCTGGCAGGCCTTGCCGAGCACCTGGATGCGGAGGACTTTGGCGAGCTGGAGGGCGCCTTCCACCAGTCCTGCTCGGAGATCATCCAGCAGCACGAGGGCTCCATCACCACGTGCATGGGAGACGAGGCGCTCGCCTGCTTCGGCTATCCCCAGGCGCGGGAGGAAGACGCGGAGAAGGCCGCCCGCGCGGGGCTCTACCTGGCCACGCACCTGGGCACGGCCATCCAGCAGAAGCTGCCCTACTTGCCGCGCCGCAAGCTCACCGTGAAGGTGGGCCTCCACACGGACACCGTGGTGATGGATAACCTCCCAGTCGAGCTGCGCGGGCGGACTCCTGCCCTCCAGGGAGAGGCCTCGAAGATCGCGCAATGGCTGGCGCGCGAGGCCGCGCCCGATACGGTGTGCCTCAGCCCGACGACCTGGAAGCTCGTACGGGGCGCCTTCCGGACGGAGCCTCGTGGCCACCGCTTCTTTCAGGGGCTGTCGGGAGTGGCAAAGCTGGAGCTCTACCAATTGCTGCGGGAGGAGCGGGCCTCGAGCCGCTTCGAGCGCATCCATGCCCTGGGGCCGCTCACGCCGCTGGTGGGCCGGGCGCCGGAGCTGCACCAGCTTCTCGAGCGGTGGGAGCAGGCGCGGGAGGGCCAGGGCGCGTTCGTCCTCCTTCGAGGCGAGGCGGGCATTGGCAAGTCGCGGCTCATCCAGGAGCTGCGCGAGCAGATTGCCCCGGACGCCGCCATCCGCCTTCGTTGTCAGTGCTGGGTCCAGTTCAGCAGCAGCGCCTTTGCCCCCATCATCGAGCTGCTCCAGCACCTGCTGCGACTCGATCCCGAGGGCAGTCCGCAGGTGAACCTGCGCAAGCTCGAGGGGCGCATGCGGGCGGCGGGCCTGCCCTCGGAGCACATGTACCTGCTGGCCAGCCTGCTCTCGCTGCCAGTGACGGAGACGTCTCCCCACCTTCGGCTCACCCCGGAGCGGATGAAGGAGAAGACGCTCGAGGCGCTCGCGACGCTGCTGCTGCGGATGACCGAGGATCGCCCCGTCTTCGCCGTCGTCGAGGATCTGCACTGGGCTGATCCTTCGACACTGGAGCTGCTCGGCTTCCTGCTGCCCCGGATCGGGAAGTCGCGGCTCTGCGTCTTCCTCACCGCACGCCCGGATTTCCAACCTGGCTGGCCCGCAGCGGAGCGGATCCACCTGCTCACGCTCGAGCGCTTGCCGCCACTGCTCACCGCGGAGCTGGTGCGGCAGGCCGCCAGCGGGCGGGCGCTGCCGGAGGAGATCGTCGAGCAGCTGGTGGCCAAGACCGATGGCGTCCCCCTCTTCGTCGAGGAGATGACGCGCATGGTGGTGGAGAAGGGCTCCACGGGGGGCACGGCCGGGAGGGAGCCGTCCTCCATTCCGCTCACCTTGGGAGGGTTGCTGCTGGCCCGCCTGGACATGCTGCCTCGGCGGCAGAAGGCGATGGCCCAGCTCTGCGCCGTGGTCGGCCGGGGCTTCAGCCACGCGCTGCTCGCCACGCTCTCGGGGCGGAACGAGCAGGCGCTGGCGCAGGAGCTCTCCGGGCTCTTGAAGGCGGGCTTGCTGCAGCCGGTGGATGACGCCGCCGGGCCTCGGTACCAGTTCCGCCACGCGCTCATCCAAGACGCGGCCTACCAGTCCCTGCTGCGGCGCACCCGCCGCGAGTACCACCGGCGCATCGCCCAGGTGCTGACGGCCCAGTTCCCCGAGCTGGTCGACACCCAACCGGAGCTGGTCGCCCACCACTACACGGAGGCGGGCGAGCTGGAGCCGGCGATCCGCAGTTGGGCCAAGGCAGGACTGCGCGCCAGCATGCGCTCCGCCAATGTGGAGGCCATCAGCCACCTGAACCAGGCGCTCCGGTTGCTGCGCAGCCTCCCGGAGTCCCCGCGCCGCGCCGAGCAGGAGCTGGAGCTGCAGGTGGCCCTAGGGCTCCCGCTGATGCAGACGCGCAGCGTCCGCTCCCGCGAGGTGGAGCAGGCCTATGGCCGGGCCTTCGAGCTGTTCCACCAGGTGGGCGATGGGCTGACGCACCTGCGCGCCTCGACCTGGGGCTCCTTTGCCTACTCCTTCATGCGAGCCAGGTTCCACATGGCCCAGGAGCTGGCCGAGCTGCTCGTGAGCGTGGGCGAGCGCCAGCAGAGCATGGAGATGCTCTCCCTGGGGCACCGGATGATGGCCACCAACTTCTTCACCTGGGGTCAGATGTCTACTGCTCAGGGGCACCTGGAGCGCTCGCTGGCGTGCTCGGACTTCGGGATTGAGCAGCACCGGGAGCTTGCGGTGAAGCAGTGGGTCAATCCTCGGGTGGCCACGCTGGCCTATGGCTCCGTCGTCCACTCCGCCATCGGCAACGAGGAGCAGGCGCGGGCCTGGGGCTGCGAGGCCCTGGAGCTTGCCGAGAAGATCGGTCACCACCACACGCTGGCCCTGGCGCTGAACTACACCGCGCTGGCGTGCCAGATCCGCGGGGAGCTCGCGTGTGCCCGAGAGCGCTCGGAGCGGTGCATCGCGCTCTCCTCGGAGCATGGGTTCCGCCTGTGGCTCGGCTGGTCCGTCTTCATCAAGAGCTGGGTGCTGGCCGAGCAGGGCGCGCCTCGCGACGCGCTGGCGCTGCTGCGCGCCAACCTGGTGAGGTGGCGCAACGCGGGAGTCCGCGCCGGCATGCCGCTCTTCCTCGGCATGCTCGCGGAGTACTACCTGAAGCTGGGCCAGCACACACAGGGGCTGGCGGCGGTGAACCACGCGCTGGGGTGGGCGGATACGCTGGGAGAGCGCTCCTACGAGGTGGAGCTGCACCGGATCGAGGGTGAGCTGCTCCAAGCGAGCGGCCAGGACTCAGCGGCGACGGCGGCCTTCGTGCATGGACTCGACCTGGCCCGCCAGCAGGGCTCCCACGGATTTGGCAGACGGGTGGAGGCGGCCCTGGAGCGCCAGCTCCGAGGCCTGGGGAGCGATCGGCCTCTCCTCCGCCTGTCCTAGGCATCACAGCGGTGGACCGGCGACTCCAGCCTCTGGGGAGTGAGCCACAGACAGACAGGGGACGACGATGGCGAACGATCGCGAGAGGCTGGAGCAGGACATCCGGGAGCTGTGTCAGCGCGGTGATACCGCGGGGGCCGTGGAGCGCGCGCTGCAGGGCTACGGGATGGAGATCATGCGCCTGATGGCCTCTGTGCTCCACAGCCCGGAGCTCGCCAAGGATGCGTTCGGCATCTTCTGCGAGAGCCTCCTGAAGGGGTTGCCCGCCTTCCGCTGGGAGAGCTCCTTCCGGACGTGGGCCTATCGCCTGGCACGCAACGCCTGCTACCAGCTGGCGCACTCGCCCGCGGCCCGGGAGACGCCCGTCAGCTCCTCGGGGATCCCCGATGCGGCACTGCGGCAGCGATCGGATACGCGCCCGTGGCAGCGGACCTCGGTGAAGGAGCGCTTCCGGGCGCTGCGCGAGAGCCTCGATCCCGAGGATCGGATGCTGCTGCTGTTGCGGGTGGACCAGAAGCTGGCCTGGACCGAGGTGGCGCGCGTGATGTGGGACTCGGACGAGCCAGCGACGAACGCAACGCTCACGCGGAAGGCCACGGCGCTGCGCCAGCAGTTCCAGCGCATCAAGACCCACCTGCGGCAGATGGCCATCGAGCAAGGGTTGCTCGAGCAGGACCAGTCTCCAGTGTGAGTCTGGGCACTAACTCTTGCTCAGCGGTTCCAGGTGCAGCGGTGGAGGATAGTAAAAACACAGGAGGTCCCAGACGTACTTCTCGATCGGCACCGGGGTCAGGTGGAGAGCGCGCGTCTGACTGCGCCAGCTCGGCCCGGTGGAGCGCGCCAGGAGACGCGCAGCAGCCCCCCTCAGCGCGGAGTGACGCGCCCGCCGATCTCCGGGAAGCGCTCATACGCGCGCAGGAGCGCTTCAAGGTGCGCGGGGTTGTCGAGGTCCAGCGGCGTATCCGTGAGCTGCACGACCCACCCACCCGTCGCCGTGCGCCGCGCCCGTGAGAGCAACTCGGCGTCGCGCGAGGGATCCGGGAAGCCGATGGCTCGTGCGGCAGCGGCAGACCAATAGTTCAGCCACCCGAGGCGATGCGGAATCTCAGGCGAGCGCATGGCACTAGGGGACTTGATCACCGGCAGCCCGCGGGGAGGCGGCTCCAGGTCGTCTGGCCGATTCTTCGTCTGGCGCGCGATGTCCACCCCCGCGCTGAAGGGCGTCGTGTGCCCCCAGAACGCGCGACCACCCTCCGCTATGGCCTCCAGCACCTCCGCTGCCGCCGCGATGCCCTCTGCCACAAGAGGCAGCACAGCATGGACTTCAAACTGGGCCTGAGCGCCCGGGGCGATGTGCGCCGGTTTTTCCCATCCAGTCACCGACACGTAGGAGTTCATATTGCCGTTATGGAGAAGCGGAAATTCTCCGGCCAACCTCTGTTGGGCGAGCCACGTATCTCGATCCGTCAGGAGGGTGCGCTGACCCCCTTTGGAAGTCGTCCACTCCAGGCGCAAGCCGGGGAACGTGCGCTCCATTCCATGAACCACGGCCAAAGGGCGGCCATCGTTGCCCACGAGTCCAGGCGCGTAGACGACAATGGCGAGTTCGTCTTGTTGCGTGGCAGGCATTTCAGCACCAGTCCATGACTTCGATGAGGCCTTTAAGCTCCGGTTCCGCGGACTCCAGAGCGGCTTTGTGTGCGGCGCTGCGCACGCCAACCCGGAAGTCAAATCCGCAAGCCCGTGCGAGGTCTCGCTCAAGCAGCAACTTCGGCACCTGATCGCTGATCACAAATCCTCGAAGGTCGCGCGGGTACGTGTCGAAGTTGTCGGTCTTGACCTCCCACAGCGTGCGCGTGGCCAGTTGCAGCGCGTCGAAGTGCTTGCCGTTGACGAGCACATCCCAGCCGGGGAAGCTGTTGTTCGGAATTTTATCGGCGCATTCGTTGTGCGGGTCATTTCCCCCACGATGCGAAGCCCGTCTGGGCGTGCACTCGGGGCGGCGCTCCGTCGGATCAGATGATACGGGTGGGAGCCAGTCCCGGCCCAAGCCCCTCGGCGTGGGCTTTTTGTTCGCCACCGGTTCCTGCTCGCTGGATGGCCGTGTCTGAGTCTTGGGCCTCCCACGCTCACGGGATGCGCTCCGTTCATAAGCATCAAGGCCCTCTTTGATGGCAACCGCCACCACCACAGTGCCAATAACAATCACTGCTCCAGCTACGACTGCCGGCGAAGCAAAGACGCAGAGCCCTACGCCCATGGTCGCGGCAGCCGCCCCTGTAGAGGCGACAGCGCACCTCCCTGTGACATCGCGAAACTTCACCCTGTCGTGATCGAGAGCGTGAAAGCACCTCTCCGCCAGGAGCGGCCATTCGCTGGAGGCTTTTCGCACCACGCAATGCCCGTCATCCGTCCAGGGGTACTGCGCCGCCCTCTGAAGGTTGGCGAAGCTCGGATTCGGGGCCTCCAACTCTCCGAGGCTCGGCTCCGTCGTTGCGCAGGCCGAGAGCAAAAGTAGGAGCAGGAGTGCGCTGCAAGTTCGGGAACGCATGGCCACATCCTTTCAAGCAAGCAAGGGGCTGCGGGTCAAGGCTGCGCGGGTTCTGCGCTAGAGCGTACCAGCACGCCCCGATACTGAGCGCAGGTGGAGCGGGCCAGCATGGCAGCCATCGTCGCGGCCCCCAGTTCGGGCAGGACAACCGCTCGGAGCGTGCGCTGCGGCGCATCGCCGTGGGCAGGAAGGCTTGGCTCTTCGTCGGCAGCGACGGCCACGCCCAGAGTGCCGGTAACATCCTCTCGCTCGTCGCCTCGGCGCGCCTGCACGCGCTCGACCCCGA
>Ga0190275_10000744_pt1 | contig 26123 bp, 20 predicted proteins | sample Popmic550T_FD_133745 | JGI IMG/M metagenome (GOLD analysis project Ga0190275, IMG submission 133745) | Populus adjacent soil microbial communities from riparian zone of Yellowstone River, Montana, USA - 550 T | ecosystem: Environmental > Terrestrial > Soil > Riparian zone > Trees stand | place...
AGGATGCGTCCCCCTGCGCCCAGCCGCTCCTCCACCGTGAGGCCGAGATCACCAGCCACCTCGTCCGCTGCCATCGCGCCGGTGAGGGCGGCGCCCTCCATGTAGCCCTGCGCGTCCAGGCTGGTGTGCTCGCCACAGAAGTGGAGGTTGCCCACCCGCTCGATCTCCGCACCCGCGATCGTCGTGAACTGACCCACTTTGTATGCGGAGTAGCTGCCCAGCGTGAGCGGGTAGCTCGGCCAGTGCATGCGCGCCACGGCGCCATTGGCCGCGGCCTTCACGCCCGGGAAGACGCGATCGAAGCTGTCGAGGAACTCCACCGCCTTCTGCTCGGGGGTGCCTTCTCCGAGCGACAGGCCCTTCTGGCCTCCCGTGTACTGGGTGATGATGCCGGCGGTACCCGGCTGCTGGCGGCTGGTCTCCCAGGTCTGATCATAGCCGGTGTCCGCGTAGGTGCTCCCCTCTGAGAGGTGCTGCGCCTGGCGCCACGGACGCGAGGAGAAGCCCACCATCAGCTTCGTGTTCGTGCCGTACCCCAGCTCCGTGATGGCCTTGCGCTTCACCGCTGGTAGCTCCACCTGGAGATCCACCTGCCTCAGCAGGGTGAACGGCAGCGCAAGCACCACATGGTCCGCCTTCACCTCCCGGGTGCCACCAGGCGTGGAGAAGGTGAGCCGGTAGCGGAGATCGGACAGCTCCTTCACCGCCACCAGCCGATGCTCCAGCTGGAGCTGCTCGGGATCCAGCCGCTCCGCCAGCCGGCGTGGGAAGACATCGTTGCCCTCCTTCGCGTGGAAGCGCTCGTCGGATTCACCGAAGAGCTCCAGCCGGGTGGTGTCGGTGGAGATGAAGGTCAGCAGGTTGAGGCTGTTGCACTCGTCCGCCTCGAGGCCGAACTCACCCACGTAGGCCAGCTCGATGAGCCGGCGCACGGGATCTGTCGCCGGGATGTCCGCGCTGTCCAGCCACGCGCTCAGCGAGAGCTGGTCCAGCGCCTCGGCCCCATTGGGTATCTGATAGGTGACGTACTCCTCCGGATCCAGCAGCGACTCGAGCGCCGCGTCCACGCGCTCCGCGATGGGCGCGAAGCCCTGGAGGATCTCCTCCTCGGTGAGCCTCCGCCCGCCGAAGAAGGCCACCAGCTGGGACAGGTTCGGATCCTCCTGCGCGTAGTCCAGCAGCTCGATCTCCAGCTCCTGGGCCAGGTCGTGCATGGTGAGGTGGCCGGTGTCGATGAGCTCTCCGCCCAGCTCTGCGTGCTGGCCGTCGGGGAAGACGTCCCGCACCGTGAACATGCGCCCACCCACTCGAGACGAGGCCTCGTAGACCTGGGCCGTGACGCCGAGCTGCTTCAACCGGTGCGCGCAGTGCAGCCCGGCCATCCCTCCGCCCACGATCGCCACGGTCTCCGACTCTTCTCCGCAGGCCGAGAGCATGGCGGCTCCCGCCACTCCCGTGGAGAGTTGGAGGAATGCTCGACGATCGAAGCGCGCGCGCTCACGGTGCTGTGCGGCATATTCGGGCACAGGCAGGCCCGCGGCGGCAGCTCGCCGAGCGGTGCGCAGTGCACGCAGGACGAAGTTCATCAGCTGGGTACGCGCCATCAGATTCCTCGAGATGTTGGGGGGGGACCCGAACTCTGACACCTCACGGAGGGAGGCGTATCGGTCGGGTGGACACGCGTGTCGGACGCCCCGCCGCACTCCGCTACCTCGGGGTCTGAGAAATGGCGAAAAACATCGCAGGGTGGCTGGGGTGCTGCAGCTGGGGGCCTCCTGGCCTGTATGCTCTGGGAAGGCGTGTAACCTCGAGCCGTGTTCATCCGTAGAGTCCCATGGAGGCACTGCCATGAAGCCAGCCCTGAATGTCGAAGCTCCCGCCGCCCGGCGGCTCCCAGTGGACGGGATGGCGCCCACCCACGTGGAGACTGCCACCTTCGCGGTGGGTTGATTCTGGGGACCTGACGCCCGGTTCGGGTGTCTTCCTGGAGTGGTTCGGACCCGCGTGGGCTACACCGGAGGGACCCAGCCCGATCCCACCTACCGTCGCCTCGGGGACCACACGGAGTCCTTCCAGATCGACTACGACCCCACGCGGATCTCCTATGAGACGCTGCTGGGGTCCTTCTGGAAGGAGATCGATCCCACCGAGCGTCCGTACAGCCGCCAGTACATGTCCGCCGTGTTCTACGCAGACGAGGCGCAGAAGCGGCTGGCGCTCGCGACCGGGAGGCAGGCCGTGGCGGGAAAGAGCGGGCCCCTGCTCACGCCCGTCCTCCCACTGGGCACCTTCTACCGGGCCGAGGACTACCACCAGAAGTACTACCTGCGCCGGTACACAGCCCTGATGCACGAGCTCGCGGGCTACAGCGAGCGGGAGTTCGAGGACTCCACGGTCGCCATGTGGCTCAACGCCTGCGTGGACGGCCACTGGAAGCAGGAGGACCTGGAGGCCGAACTCGAGCGCCTCGGGCTCTCGGAGGCGGCTCGGCTGCAGATGCGGCGGCTCGTTCAGGCGGCCCTGGGGCACCGCCGCCGCTGAGGGCGAGGGCGGGCACCAGACCCGGTGTGCCGTCCTGCGGCGGAATCAGGTGCGGCTCGAGCCTCTCCGGCGGCGCGCCGCCAGGTACCGCGCCAGGCCCAGGAACAACCAGGGCCAGAGCACCACAGCGGGGGCAGCCTGGCAGCCACAACCACTGTCCGGATTTTCACCGGGTGGTGGCGTTGTGTTGCCCGCGTCGGGTGCCTCTCCAGGTCCCGCATCGACCCTCGGACCCGCATCCGGCGGATCGTCCGGCCCGGCGTCCACGCTCGCGTCCGGCATCTCTTCCGGGCCTGCGTCCGGCACCTCCTCCGGGCCTGCATCCACACCGGCATCCGGCGGCTCTCCCGAGCCTGCATCCACACCGGCATCCGGCGGCTCTCCCGAGCCCGCATCCACACCCGCGTCCACACCTGCGTCCGGCACACCTGCATCCGGTGGACCGGGAATCGGGAGCGATGACCGGGCGATGTAGATGGCCGTCCCCCACTCCACCTGATCATTGTCCTGAGGCGCGAGCCCAGCGACGAAGGCAACGTCTCCCCGCGAGTTGATCATCGGAGAGCCGGCAAACACGGGATTGGCAGGCGTCTCCTGGTCCACGCGAGCCGTTCCCAGATCCGAGGGGAGGAGCTGATGCTCGCTCACCACGCGCTTCATCTCCTGCCCATCATGCACCCACACGGCACGCAGGCCCGCGCTGTCGATGGCTCGGAAGACGACCAGTCCGCTGTCATTCATATCGGGAGGAAAGAACTCCATGTCGCGGATGCCATTCTGCCCATCCTGCGCGAGCACCCTCAGCGCGGTGCCATCCCACAGCCAGAGCGTGACGCGGTTCGCCTGGTTCGCGTCCTTGGCCGTGCCCAGGAAGGCAAGCTGCCCGTTGTTGTTGAGGGCAGGTGCCACCGACGCGAAGCGGAAGATGGGAGAGGAAGGATCCCGCCCTCGCGACTGGGCGATGCGCGTCGACGTCCCACTCGCGTTGAAGATCCGGAGCTCCTGGAAGTACTCGCCGGAGGCGGGAGCGAGATCTCCCACGCCCGCCATCTGTCCCCGGTCGTTGAGGGTGGGCGAGTAGAGAAACTCGTAGGGGCTCGTTCCATCGAGCGTCTTCTCCTTGGCCAGGAACTTCGCCTCGAAGCCCGTGCCCTTGGGAGACACCACGACGTAGGCCCTGAAGCCCGAGATGGTGGCGCGGAACCCCATCTGTCCTGACTCATTGAGCCACAAGGAGCTCCAGTCCGTGGCGCCGACGGGCTCTCGGATGATGCGGACCTGGCTCGGCGTCGTGGCCTTCAGCAGGTAGATGCCGTTGTTGGTGGCGGTGGCCGCGCCGGTGACGGCAAACGCGATGTTCGCGTCCGAGTTGAGGCCCGGATCTCCCAGGAGCGTGTCCTCCCCGAGCTCCGGGAGCAGGTAGATGCGGCTGCCCTGGCCGCTCCTTCCCCACCACACGGCCCTGCGGCCCTCGGGGGTGATGGAGAACCGGAAGGCGACCTGTCGATCCTGGGTGATGGGGACATGGAGACTGCCCGGGAGCAGGTTGCCCGGATCCACGTTGTAGGCGCCACCCGGGTTCCCCAGGAGGTTGGTCCGCGCCTGGAGCTGAAAGGTGTAGTTCGGCAGCTCCGCCCAGGCCGGCACCGCCAGCGTGAGCATCGCGAGCACTGCCCACGCACCCTGTCCTCTCACGGAGGGTTCCCGGAACTGTCTCTGCCTCGCTTCACTCATGGATGCACCTCTCGTTGCCCTCAGGCCCTGCAACGTACCACTGGCCGATAGGCCCTGTTCGAGGGGCTCAGCGCGGCTTGGAGGCTCGCCGGAGTGCGTTACAGGCGGGGGCGAGTCCCAGCTCACAGCCTCTCTGGAACAGCGACTTCGCGCGCTCCGGGTTCCTCTCCACCCCATTGCCCTGCATGTGGGCGAAGCCCAGGTTGAGGCACCCTCCCGGCATGGCCGCGTTGCAGGACTTCTCGAAGAGGGCCACGGCCTTCTTCTGGTCCTGTTTCACGCCGGTGCCCGTCATATAGGACACGCCGAGCGTGCTGCACGCGGACATGTTCCCCTTCTCGCAGCCCTTGTCGAGGAACGTGGCAGCGCGCTCCGGGCTCTTCTCCACGCCGGTGCCGCGCGAGTAGGCGAGCCCGAGGCTGAAGCAGCCATCGGCATGGCCCGCGCTGCAGGCCTTCTCATAGTAGGAGGCAGCCTTCACCGGATCCTGCGGCGCATGGAGCCCCGTGCTGTGGGCCAGCCCCAGGTTGAAGCAGCCCTTCGGATCGTTCGCCTTGCAGGACTTCTCGAAGAGGGCCACCGCCTGATTCGGGTCCCGCTTCACCCCCTGCCCCTCCGCATAGGCGATGCCGAGGTTGTTGCACGCGTCCAGGTGCCCCTTGTCGCAGGCTTTCTGGAAGAAGGTGGCAGCGCGAGCGTCGTCCTTCGTCACGCCCCCGAGCCCCTGCTGGTAGACCAGCGCCAGGTTGAAGCACTCCCCCGCGTCGCCCTTCTTGCAGCCCTTCTCGTGGGCCTGCGCCTGGCGGGAGAGCTCCTCCTTCCCGAAGAAGGCCTCCGCCTTCGAGGCCTCTTGCTGCGCGGCGCCGCGCGTGGCCAGCAGGACGATGGCCAGGCAGAGGCCGCTCACCCATGAGCGCCGACCTCCCCCGGTTCCAGAGCGAAGCATGTGACACACCTCCCGGGCCTGCGGCCCGTTGTGGAAGAGCGGTAGCGCCAGGGAGCATAGTTCAAGCGGAGTACGAAACCGGACCTTCGGCTCCGGCCGCTTTGTCGGGCGACGGGCATCCGCTGGGGAATCTCGTCTCGAACCTGTTCATCGGCGGAGAAGAGTCCGAGTCCGGCCTGGATTTGTGCGGGGCCGTGCTCCAGCAATGCACGGCGCATCGCTCGCCTCGGGCGGTGGTCGCGCCTTGCACCGAGGAGGTACCCGTGTCATTCCCGCTTCTCAAGACCCGCTGGCTGTGGCCCTGTCTTGTCTCTCTGGGGCTCTTGGCCTCGGCGTGTGCTGAAGAACCCACCCTGGAATCCCAGAGTCCCGAGAGCGAGGGCTCCACTGCCGAGAACCCCGCCGCGCTGAGCACTGCGGGCCGCTACATCATTCGATACAAGAACTCGATCGGGCTCCGGAGCGAGCGAGGCCTTGCCGCACTGGAGAAGCAGGGCGCACAGGTGAAGGTGGAGCTGGGGCCGCAGAACGCGGTGGCCGCCCAGCTGAGCTCCTCGCTGCTGGCCTCTCTGCGAGGCAACCCGGACATCGAGTCCATCGAGCCGGATCCCGTGCGTGTCCCCCTGGCGCAGCAGATGCCCTTCGGCATCGACATGGTGCAGGCGCCGCTGGTGTGGCCGCAGGGCTCGGCGACGAGCCGCAAGGTCTGCATCATCGACTCAGGGCTCTACGTGGCCCACGAGGACATCCAGGACGGCAGCGTCTCCGGGTATCCGTCCGACTGGAGCACCGACGGCTGCGGCCACGGCACGCACGTGGCCGGCACCATCGCCGGGCTGAACAACACGCTGGGCGTGGTGGGCGTCAACCCGAATGGCATCTCGCTCTACATCGTGAAGATCTTCGGGAACGACTGCAGCGCTTCGTTCGGCTCCTCCATCGTGGATGCGCTCAACCGCTGCAAGGCGAACGGCGCCAACGTGGTGAGCATGAGCCTGGGGGGCCAGTTCCCCAGCTCCACCGAGCGCGATGCGTTCCAGGCCGCCTTCAACGAGGGCGTGCTCTCCATCGCGGCGGCCGGAAACAGCGGGGACACCTCCTACAGCTACCCGGCCTCCTACCCCTCGGTCATCTCGGTGGCGGCCATCGACGCCAGCAGGCAGGTGGCCTCGTTCTCCCAGCGGAACGATCAGGTAGACGTGGCCGCTCCCGGTGCGGGCGTGCTCTCCACGTGGCCGGCTCAGGAGAACTCTTCGGTCAGCGTGAGCGGTGTCAGCTACGTGGCCAATGGCCTCGACGGCTCCAGGCGCACCACGGGCGTCACGGCTCCGCTGGTGGACGGCGGCCTGTGCGACAGCGCCGGGAGCTGGAGCGGGCAGATGGTGCTCTGTGAGCGCGGCACCACCACCTTCGCGGACAAGGTCAGCAACGTGCAGCGCGGCGGCGGTGCGGGCGCCATCATCTTCAACAACGTCCCGGGCTCGTTCAAAGGGGGGCTCGGGCAGGGCACGAGCACGATTCCGGCGCTCTCGATCTCCCAAGAGGATGGCCAGTTCCTGCGGGCCAACCGCCTCGGGACCTCGGCGACGGTGGTCAGCCAGGTGACCAAGCCGGCCAGCGGCTACGAGCTCCTGGACGGTACCTCCATGGCCACGCCGCACGTGTCCGGGGTGGCGGCGCTCGTCTGGAGCGTCAACCCCGCGTGGACGAACACGCAGATCCGGCAGGCGCTGGAGAGCACGGCGCAGGATCTCGGCACCGCGGGGCGGGACAACTCCTACGGGCACGGGCTGGTGCAGGCCAAGGCGGCGCTCGACTTGCTGATGGGCAGCGGCAATGGCGCGCCCACGGCCGCATTCTCCCACTCCTGCACGGATCTCAGCTGTGGCTTCACGGATGGCAGCACGGACGCAGACGGCACCCTCACCGGCTGGAGCTGGAGCTTCGGCGATGGCACCACCTCCAGCGCGCGCAACCCCAGCCACACCTACGCGGCCGCGGGCCTGTACTCGGTGTCACTGACCGTGACCGATGACGACGGGGCCAGCCACACGGTGACGAGCACCGTGAACGCCGGCAACGTGGCGGTTATCGAGCTCGAGGCGGAGGCCTACGCCCTCGGCACTTTCCTGCACGGTGTGGACCTGTACTGGTCGGGAGCCACGGGGACGAACGTGGACCTCTACCGGAACGAGAGGAAGGTGACGACCACCGCCAACGATGGGTACCACGGGGATTGGATCTGGTTTCCGACGGGCTCGTCCTACACCTACAAGGTCTGCCAGACGGGCAGCACGACGACCTGCTCCCCCACGGTGACGGTGACGGCCAGCGCCATGCCGTAGGCGAGCCAGGCATCGGGCCGGGTGCCCCAGACTGGGGCACCCGCCCTCTCAGCAATCCTGTGGCTCAGTCTCGGCGGTAGAGCGTCATCACACACGCGCCGCCCAGCCCCAGGTTGTGCTGGAGGGCGATGCGCGCATCCTCCACCTGGCGCTGCTCAGCCTGGCCCCGGAGCTGCCACACCAGCTCCGTGCACTGGGCCAGCCCCGTGGCGCCCAGCGGGTGCCCCTTGGAGAGCAGGCCGCCCGACGGGTTGGTGACGAACTTCCCGCCGTAGGTGTTGTCCCCGTCCCAGATGAACTTCTCGGCCTCACCCTCCTTGCACAAGCCGATCGCCTCGTAGGTGAGCAGCTCGTTGGCCGTGAAGCAGTCGTGCAGCTCCACCACGTCCACGTCCTCGGGGCCGATCCCGGCGCGCTCATACAGCTGCTTCGCCGCCTTCGCCGCCATGTCGAAGCCCACCATCTTGATCATGCTCTCCTCGAAGCTCGAGGGCAGATCCGTGGTCATGCTCTGCGCGGCGATGTAGACCGGCTTCGAGATGCCGTGCTTGCGCGCGAACTCATCCGAGCACAGCACTACCGCCGCCGCGCCACAGGTGGGCGGACAGCACTGGTAGCGCGTGAGCGGATCGAACACCTCCTCGGAGGCGAGGACCTCCTCCACCGTGAGCGGCTGGTTGAACAGCGCGTACGGGTTCTTCGAGGCGTGCTTGCGCGCCTTCTCCGAGATCTTCGCGAACGTCTCCCGCTTCGTCCCGTACCTCCACTGGTACTCGCGGCCCGCGCCACCGAACATCTGCGCCGTCAGCGGCCCGCTCGCAAACCCCTGCGTCCGGTTCAGCACGTCCACGTGCCGCTCGACCGGGTTCACCCGGTCATCGTACTTCGCGCCCAGCGCGCCCTTCTCCATCTTCTCGAAGCCGAGCGCCAGGACGCACTCGGCCAGGCCGCCCTCTATGGCCTGCCGCGCCAGGTAGAGCGCGGTGGAGCCCGTGGAGCAGTTGTTGTTGACGTTGATGACCGGAATGCCCGTCAGCCCCAGCCCGTACACGGCCCGCTGGCCGCACGTGCTGTCGCCGTACACGTACCCGACGAAGGCCTGCTCGATCTCCTCGTAGCGGATCCCGGCATCCTGCAGCGCGGCGCGGCCCGCCTTGGCCGCCATCACGTCGTACTCCTCGCTCGCCCCCGGCTTGGCGAACTTGATCATGCCCACACCGGCGACATTGACTCGACGACCCATGACTCGTCTCTCTTTCGTGATGCGCGTCAGACCAGATTCTTGAGGAACCCCAGCCGGTGGGCGACCCGGACATCCCCATCCACCCTCAGCTTACTCCGCTGAAACAGCTCCCGAGCAGCCGTGCCCTTGGCCAGAGCCAGCAGAGCCTCGTCGGCCAGCGTCAGCGTTGCCGTGGCTCCAGCCTGCGTCCCCTCGGACACGCTGCCGGGAGCGGAGCGGAGATCCACCACCCAGGCGCTCTCGGGGGAGGTGAGCTTGAACTGGACGAGGGCGCCCACCTCAGCAGCCAGCTCGGGGCTCTTCGCCAGGCGCTCTCGCAGCGCCTTGAAGATGGCGGGAGCAGACGCCGGGCCGCTGCTCTTCGAAGCCTCCCCCTTGGGCGCGTCCGCCTTCGGAACACTGGCCGGATCGATCTTCGTGAGGAAGTTCAGCTTCTGGGACGCCATCACGTTGCCGGAGACCTTGAGCTTGCCACCGAAGTACAGCTTCTGCGGATCGGCCTTGCCCGAGGTCATCGCCATGAAGTCAGCGTCCGTCAGCTCCAGGGTGCAGTCCGCCTTGCCCACCGCGCCCTGCGCCACGCTCCCCTGCCCGTTCTTGAGGTCCAGCGTCCAGGAGCTCTCCGGCTGGGTCAGCTTGAACAGGTAGACATTGGCCACCTTGCCCACCAGCTCCGGGTGCTTCTGCACGTAGTGGCCGATGGCCGCGAACACGTCCGCGCTGGCACTGCCCTGACCCGCGGCCGGAGCAGCGGCGGCAGGCGCCTGGGCCTCGGCCTTGGGCGCCGCGGAGGGCTTGGGCAGCTCGGTGTGCAGCTCGATGGCGGCGTTGCTGATCACCACCCTGTTGCGCTCAAGCACCTTGCACCGGAAGAGGATCCGCGAGTCGGACTCCTTCCACATCTCGGTCTGCAGCGTCTCGCCCGGGAAGACGGACTCGGCGAAGCGGACCTTGATGCTCTTGAAGTAGCGCGCATCACTGTCGCGGAAGGACTTGAGCACGTGCCGCACCACGTGGCCGAAGGTGCACAGGCCGTGGAGGATCGGCTTGGGGAAGCCGAACGTGCCGGCGAACTCGGGATCGGCGTGCAGTGGGTTCCAGTCCCCGGACAGCCGATAGAGCAGCGCCTGGTTCTCGGAGGTCTTCTCGGCTACCACGGCGTCCGGCTCGCGCTCCGGCGGCACGTTGACGTCGCTCGCGGGGCCGCGGTCGCCGCCCCAGCCGCCGGCGCCCCGGACGAAGATGGTCATCTCGTTGCGGACCAGCTCCTCGCCGGTGTCCGCATCGAAGGTCCGGATGTCGGTGACGACGAGAGCGTTCTTCCCCTTGTCGAAGATGTCCTTGATCTTCCCCTTGTGGCGCAGCTTCGCGTGCGGGGGCAGCGGCCGGAGCAGCTCGGTGTACTGCTCGCCGTGCAGCACGCGATCCAGGCCGTAGTTCAGTCCCGGCGCCTGCTTGCCCTCGGCCACCAGCTTGAGGACGGCGTTCACTGCGGGGACCACGGCATAGCTCGGCAGGGCCTGGAAGCCCTCCGAGTGGTTCTCGTAGACGAACCGCAGCTCCTTGGGGTTGAGCGGATCGCGCGCCGCGCCCACACCCAGCGCGTAGAGCGAGAGATCGCGCTCGTCATACGCCGTGGTGATGGGCGGGAACTCGAAGCCCAGGGCAGCGTCGACGTCGATGAGCTCATTGCCACCCCGGCTCTTGGTGCCGAGGTTCTCCATCACCGGCTGCGTCGCCTCGGCGACGTCCGCGGGGAAGGTGGCCTTCCCGAAGTCGGTGAGCCGCTCCCAGTTATTCTGGACGAGCTCGGGGGTGATGTTGCGCCCCAGCTTGAAGCGGACGCCCTCGGTGCGCTGCCAGCGGAGCTTCGACATGAAGCCGCCGCCCACCTCGAACAGCCCGCCATTCTCCTGGCTGTCCTCGTGGCACAGCACAGCAACCAGGGGGCTCACGTACTCGGGCTTGAGCGCCTCGGTGACTTCCTTGGGGAGGATGGTCTCCGTGAGCCGCGAGCCGGCAATGGGGGCGACTACGTTGACGAAGACGTTCTTCTTGGCGCCCTCGTGCGCCAGCGTGCGGGCGAAGCCCACCAGGCCCAGCTTGGCCGTGCTGTAGTTGGCCTGACCGAAGTTGCCGTAGAGGCCGGCCGCGGACGAGGTGAAGATGATGCGGCCATAGCCAGCGTCGCGCATGTGCGGCCAGGCGGCATGGGTGACGCGGAAGGCGCCGAGCAGGTGGACGCGGTAGATGAGTTCCCAGTCCTGCTCCGTCATCTTGTGGAAGGTGGTGTCGCGCAGGATGCCGGCGTTGTTGATGACGATGTCCACGCGCTTGAAGTGATCGAGCGCCGCCTGGACGATCTTCGCGCCCTCCTCCACCGAGTCGTAGTTGGCCGCGGCCTCGCCGCCAGCAGCCTTGATCTCGGCGACGACCTTGTCGGCTGCCTCCGAGGACTTGCCGCCTCCGGTGGCGGAGCCTCCCAGATCGTTGACGACGACCTTGGCACCGCGGCTGGCCAGCAGCAGCGCGTGTGCACGCCCCAGGCCCTGTCCAGCGCCGGTGACGATTGCGACCCTTCCATCGAAGCGAAGTTCGTTGGCCATTGATTTTCCTGTCAATGCGTCAGGACGGTTCTGACAGCCAGCCGGGCGAGCGTCAACCGGGCCCCCCGAATGGAAGATTTCACGGAGGGTGTCAGAGAATGAGCAGGGGTACCGCCCTCTCGCCTCACGGCGCTGAGGCCGAACCACAGTATGCTCGAGCAGGAAGACTTCGAGCTGGCAGGAGGTTACCCACTGTCATGATCAAGGTACGTCCGACAGCCGTGGCCGGATCGTTCTACCCGGGAGACCGGGATCGGCTCGCCGCCACCGTGGACGGGCTCCTCGCCAGTGCTCCCCAAGGGACGGGGAAGGCTCCCAAGGCGCTCATCGTTCCCCACGCCGGTTACCAGTACTCGGGGCCCATCGCCGCCTCGGCCTATGCCCGGCTCCGGGGTGCCTCCTCCTCCCTTCGCCGCGTGGTGCTGCTGGGCCCCGCGCACCGCGTCCATCTTCGGGGCCTGGCGCTCCCGGATGTGGAAGGGCTGGCGACGCCGCTCGGCATTGTCCCGGTGGACGAGGAAGGGGCGGCCGTCGTGTCCCGGCTCTCCCAGGTCACCTCCTCCGCACTGCCACACGCCCAGGAGCACTCCCTGGAGGTGCAGCTCCCCTTCCTCCAGCGCGTCCTCCCTGGCGTCCCGTTGGTGCCGCTCGTGGTGGGCTCCGCCAGCGCCGAGCAGGTTGCGGAGGTCATCGAGCAGCTCTGGGAGCGCGAGGACACGCTCGTCCTGGTCAGCTCGGATCTCTCGCACTACCTCCCCTACGACGAGGCGCGCGCGGTGGACCGCGAGACGGCCGACCGCATCCTGGCGCTCGACGCCGAGCACCTCGACACCGAGCAGGCCTGCGGGGCCATTCCCATGAGCGGCCTGCTGCTCGCGGCCCGGCGCCGTGGCCTGCGAGCTCAGGAGCTCGACCTGCGCAACTCGGGCGACACCGCCGGTGACCGCTCCCAGGTGGTCGGCTACGGTGCATTCGCCTTCGACACGCCCCAGGAGACCGCATGATGCGTGGCCCGACGCTGCTCGCCCTCGCCCGCGCCGCCGTGGATGAGTCCCTCGATGGCCCGCAAGTCGAGGTGCCCTCACAGCCCTGGCTGGCTGAGCCCGGGGCCTGCTTCGTGACGCTGCGCAAGGAAGGCGAGCTGCGCGGCTGCATTGGCAGCCTCGAGGCCCACCGATCGCTGGCGGCGGATCTCATCGACAACGCCCGGGGCGCCGCCCACCGCGATCCGCGCTTCTCTCCGCTCCAGCGCAATGAGCTGGACGTCGTCCGCTTCGAGGTGAGCCTGCTGTCACCGCTCGAACAACTGGAGGTGAAGACGGAGGCAGCGGCCATCGCAGCGCTGCGCCCAGGCCTGGATGGGGTGCTCTTGCAGTGGGGGCCCTACCGCGGGGTCTTCATCCCCAAGATGTGGAAGCAGCTGCCGGATCCGTTTGAGTTCCTCGCCTTCCTGCGCCGCAAGGCGGGCCTGTCGCCCGAGGCATGGTACCCGGGCACGCAGCTGTGGCGCTTCACCGCCGAGGATTGGGTAGAGCCCGACCTGCGCAGTTGAGCGCCTGTACTCCAGCGGACGTCCCACGACTGGGACAGATGCCATGGCGTGGGGAATCCCCACCTTATGAGCCGCCATGGATCTGTCCCGTTCCTCACAGGTATCGCCCCGGACCGTCTGGACGGTGGGGTTGCATGCGCTGGCCATCGCGGCGCTGGGGCTGGTGCTCTACCGTCTGCGCCCGATGCTGGCGCTCCTGGCCGTGTCGCTGATGATGGTGCTGGCGCTGGAGCCGCTGGTGGGCCTGTTCGAGAGATGGGGGCTCAAGCGCGGCTGGAGCGTGATGCTGTCGCTGATCTCGCTCCTGGGCCTCTTCACGCTGATCGCGCTCTCCGTCGTCCCCATGCTGGTGGATCAGGTGAGCCACCTCGTGGAGGCGCTTCCCGGCTTCGTCACCCAGGTGCGAGACTCGGCATGGCTGCGCTCGCTCGACGAGCGCTTCAGCGTGTTGGAGTCCCTGGAGCGCGAGCTGCCGAGGGTGTCCGGGACGATCGCAGGCCCGGTGATCGGGGTGCTCAGCTCCTCGCTGGGAGTGCTCGTCACGGGGATCACCGTGCTCACCCTCACCGTCTTCGGGCTGCTCGCAGGTGAGCAGCTCTTCGAGCAGGGGATCCTCTGGATCCGGCCGGACCGGCGTCCGGAGCTCCGGGAGCTGCTGCTGGACATGAACCGGGCGGTGAGCGGCTACCTCGTGGGGGTGTTCCTCATCTGCGCGCTGGGGGCCGTGGTGACGGGCACCGTCACCTGGGCGCTCGGCGTCCCCTACTTCCTGGCGCTCGGGCTCATGTACCTGGTGCTCGGGTTCATCCCGTACATTGGCAGCCTGCTGGTGGCCCTCACCGTCTCGCTGACCACGCTGGCGACGGTGGGCTTCCGGCGCGCGCTGATCGCGCTGGCCCTGTTCCTCATCTACCAGCAGATCGAGGGCAACGTGCTCCAGCCGCTCATCCAGCGGCGGACACTGAAGATGAACCCGCTGCTCATCGCCATCGTCGTCATCGCGGGAGCCCTGGGGATGGGGGTGCTCGGCGCCGTGCTGGCGCTGCCGCTGGCCGCGGCGCTCCAGGTCCTCCTCCAGCGGGTCCAGGAGCAGCGCAACCGCCAGTGGGCTCGCGAGCTCCCGGCCCCGGCACCTGCGCCAGCAGCACCGCCCCCGAGCGACGACACCGAGGAGCCGCTGCACCACTGAGCCGCGCTCCGTCAGACCGACACTGTCTCGAGGCTCCTCGTCGCCTCGGCGCTCACCGTCCTTGGGCAACTCGCGGCGTTGAGGCAGCATCGGTCTATGTCCGTCCTTGCAGATCTGCGCGCCCGCCGTGAGGCCCTCATTCGAGAACACTTCGAGTCGGAGAACCGCCACGACTTCGATGCGACGCTGGCGACGTTCCACCACCCTCGCTACGAGCTCGTCGCCACGGGTGACGTGTACGACGGGCCCAACGAGGTGATGCGGTACTTCAAGGAGTCGCGCGGGGCGTTCCCGGATCAGCGCAACCGCCTGCTGGCGCTGCACTCCGCGGACGACGCGATCATCACCGAGTTCGAGCTGTACGGGACGCACCTGGGCAACTACCGAGGCCTGCCACCCACGGGGCGCGCCTTCACGGCCCGGATGAGCGCGGTCTTCCTCTTCGAGGGAGAGCGGCTGGTGTGCGAGCGCGTGTACTTCGACGCGGCCACCATCCTCCGGCAGCTCGGCATTGCCCACAATCCCCTGAGCCTCAAGGGGCGGCTGGCCACGGCACTGAACCATCCCCTCACAGTGGGAGGCGCCTTCCTGCGTCAGGCGCTGCGCCGAGTAGGCAGCGCTCCCCTGGGCGGCAAACGCACGTAGTTCCCACCCTTTCCATGCGCCGGGTTTCTCAGCCTCGGGCTTCCACTACACGGACCTCCGGTAAGACCTCCCGGGCATTCACCTTCGCGCCCAGGGAGTGCGAGAAGGACTAGACTTTGGGGCTATATGCGAACGCTCCCATCGCCCCGAGTCCTCTTGTCGCTATCTGTCGCCTCGCTCCTGTCATTCGCGTGCGCCAGCCCCTCGCCTGCCATACACACAGGGCAGGTGATAGAGGTCGCAGATGCCACTTCCTGCGAAGAGCCGTATGCGGACCAGTTCGCATGTGTCGAGGAGGAGTGCGGCGTTTTCAGTTGCGAAGACGTAGATCCGGACGCAGTGGCGCGCGCTCCTTTGGAGCATGGTACGGAATTCGCACGAGGCTTCCGTCCGCCGTTTCGCAGTCCTGGCTCTCATCGAAATTGGAGACGCGCCGGCCTTCGGGACGATGCTCGGCCCCGGATGACGTTCCACTTCCGCTATCGCCACGGTTTCCTGCCAGCCTTTCCTCGGCTGGAGGGTAAGTTGATCAGGCACCACCTGTTCCCTCAGGCGCGAGAGTTCAGGGAGTGGTTCAGGGCCCATGGCATCAACGTCCACGAGTGGACCATGGTCATTCCGGAACACGTGCACCTGCGCGTTCACAGTGGCAAGGGCAGAGGGGGCTTGTGGAATGAGGCGTGGAGACAGTTCCGTGTAGCCAACGAGGGCCGTCGACTGCCAAAAGAGGAGTTGATCGCCAAGGCCTTTGAGCTTGCGTACCGCTACGACATCGTCGGCCCCATCACGTCCTACAACCACCCAATCGTCCCTCCCGGCCCCCAGCTACTTGCCCCGTGATGACTGCAGAGAAGTAGAGGAGAGAACGTGAAGTTCTTCCACATCGAAGCGGACAAAGCGCCGCGCTACACAGGCAATCTGGACGCTGGACACAAGTGGGGACTGCCAGGAGTGGAGCCCTGCCCAACATGCGGCGTAAGTGGTGGAGTCGTAGGGCTCCAATACCCATGCGTAGACTTGTCCAGCCTTTCGGAGCGCAAGAAGTTCGATGATCCGTGGCCGGTGCCTTTCGAGGAATTTGCTCGTCTGCGCGAGCTGGTTCGGCCGTTAGCACCTCAGGGAGCTATGCTGGAGCCAGGCACGAGATTCGGTCCTCTGGAGGGTACAGGCTCGGGTTACTTCGGCCAGCTCTTCATGCAAAACCCCTGGTCACTCTACGTCCGCCGCGAAGCACTGGATCGACTCAGCGGGGACGGGGTTCAGGGTCTTCAGGGGTGCCCCATCAACGTGCGGTTCCGTGTGAAGCGTCCGCCAGAGTTGCTAGCTTTTCAGCTAGAGTTACATGGTCGGTATCACCCCGACTGCCTGCCGCCAGACCGTAAGCAGCCATGTCCTACTTGTGAGAATGATCCTCTTAAGCGACCGGACCCCATGATCCTTGAGGCTGCATCGCTGCCCGTGAACTTGGACGTGTTCCGTCTCCGGCAGGCGTGGACAGTGATCATTGCGAGCGAGCGCATGGTGGGTGCAGTGCAGCGCCTTGCACTCGACGGCGTGATCTTCCGGGGATTGGAAACCCGCTAACGAGCATTTGGTTCGCACGACGGCTGATTCGGATCATTGGTTGAGACCTACCATGCCGGATTGCACCAAGAAGCAGCACAGCACGGACAGCCATACTCACTCAAATCTACCCGTGCTTAACTTGCTCAGATACAAGGGAATCCAGACAGCGCAAGATCGATGATATTCGCACCAAGATCGACCAACACTGCTCTTCAGTCACGTTGCGTCGATTGTGCATGAAGTCATTCCTGATGAACTTAAAAACAGTGCGAATCTCGGAGCGTAAGACTTTCACATCCGCAGACACATACCTCCCTGCATCATCAAGACCTGCAATGAACTCATCCACCAGTCGCTGCCCATACAGGCTAGGCTTGGTTAGGTCTTTCAACCTTGACTCCAGCAGGACACACCCTTCTCTCACTGCGGCATCGAACCTTCCAATCTTGACAATCTCACCTGCATGCAAACGAAGTTCCGGATGCAAACCCTCTTTCTGAGTTGCCATTAACTTCCGAAGAGCAGACAGGCCAAGCGACGATAATCGCAACCCCTTCTTTACAAGAGCCCCTAACGCTTCGACTTCCAGTTCGCGTTTTTCCTCTGGCGAGAGTTCGATCTTCTCGTCCTTAGAGAGCCATGAATCAAAGCCTGAGACCCACTGCTCTTCCCATGCAGCCATCGAGAGGCCCGAGGTGCTAGTCACGTATCCTTGGCGGAGCAACTCCTCCACATCACTCCACCAGACAGCCACATGAAACAGCTCTTCATCGAAGGGATCCTTGACGTTCGAAGGCTCCCCAACGAGAAACAAGAAGCACATGTCGATATCATCGATCGCATAGAAAGTTTCTTCCGCCGGAAACTGTCCAAGGCTCGCAAGAGCGACTCTCCATCCATGCTCAGCAGGGTACATAGGCCAGTTGGCGTGAATCAAGATGACACCTTCAGATGTCATCCCAAGATAGCCAGGATGCTCGTCGATCTTACTCATTCAGGCCACCAGTTCTCTTGCTGCGGACGTACACCATCAAACTTAGGGTCAAGAAAGCCTGACCATACTAACGTACGTGAATCACAGGAAATGCCGTCAGCACCAAGGGTATTTGTGCGCGTGTGGATGTAGCTGATCTCTCAGTTGCCTCTCTTTTACTTACTCCCTTCGTTCGTGTTTCTCAGCCTCGGACTTCCACCTCGCGGACCTCTGGTGAGACCTCCCGGACGTCCACCTTCACGTCCAGGAAGTGCGAGAACGTGTCGAGCTGCGTCTCCGCGTGCCCATCCAGCGGCAACGTGCGGAACTTGCCCCCCTTCGCCAGCGCCATCAGCAGCAGGAGCTGATCGCACAGGTGCTCTTCCACTGGCACCTCTGCCTCCAGGTAGCGCTTCACCTCCTCCGTCACCTTCCCCGCCACCTCCTCCGCCCTCACCCCTCGCTCTCCGAAGCCCGTGAACACCTCCGTCACGTGCTCGCTCTCCACCTCCAGCGTCAGCACGTTCCCCGGCCCCGCCGTGCGCTTCAGCTCCTCCGTCCGCAGCTCGTTCGGCCGCCACTTCAGCTGCTGCTCCACCGTGGCCAGCTCCCGCTTCGCCACGTCGAACGGGAGCATCGCGATCAGCGCCGTCGCCTGCCGCCGCGTCACCCTCCCCCGCTCCAGCAGCGTCAGCGGCTTCAGCGGCGCTGGCTCCACGTCCACCCGGAACTTCCCTCCTCCCGCTGGGAAGAAGCCGTGCCGGTCCAGCACCGCCTCCACCTTCGGTCCCATGCGCCGCACCAACGGCAGGTACGCCTTCTCTAGAAAGTCGAACGGCGGCGCCAACGGGTTGTGCGTCCCTCCCTCCAGCACCAGCGTGGACGGCCCGCTCGCCACCATCAGCGCCGGCAGCACCGTCTGCAGCACCAGCGTCGCGCTCCCCGCCGTGCCCACCGAGAAGAAGTAGTTGCCCGCCGCCAGCGCCCGCGGCTTGAACGTCAGCTCGCGCGAGCCCAGCTCCGCACCCGTCACCTCCGCCGCTCCCACCTCCGCCGCCGCCTTCACCCCCGTCAGGTGCTGACGCAGCAGCCCCGGCTTCTTCCGCCCCGCCCGGATGTTCACCATCTGGAAGGGCGTCCCCGTCACCAGTGACAGCGCCAGCGACGTGCGCAGCACCTGGCCGCCACCCTCTCCCTTCGAACCGTCAATCCGCACCATGTGAATGTTCCTCTCACGCCAAAAGTAGCGGCGCCCGCTCCCCCATCCTAGCGACCGATTATCTCGGTCTCGGGGGGAGCGGGCGCCTCGAATGTCACTATCCCGGCATGGTCACCTCGTCGGCCACCTCCGGGCCTAGCCCTTCACACACACCACCTGCCGCAACGTGTGGACCACCTCCACCAGGTCCGCCTGCGCCGCCATCACCGCATCGATGGGCTTGTACGCACCCGGCGTCTCGTCGATCACGTCCACGTCCTTGCGGCACTCGATCCCCGCCGTCGCCTTCTCGTGGTCCTCGAGCGTGAAGCGCTTCTTCGCCGCCTCGCGCGACATCACCCGCCCCGCCCCGTGGCTGCACGAGTGGAAGCTCTCCGCGTTCCCCTTCCCGCGGACGATGTAGGAACGCGCCCCCATGCTGCCGGGGATGATCCCGAGGTCCCCCTCACGCGCCCGCACCGCGCCCTTGCGCGTCACGAAGCAGTTCTTCCCGTAGTGGTGCTCACGCGCCACGTAGTTGTGGTGGCAGTTCACCGCCGCGTCCTTCAGCCCGAACGCCGGCAACAGCTGCGAGGCCCCCAGCGCCTGCACCACCGAGTCCATCATCAGCTGACGGTTCGTGGCCGCGTACTCCTGCGCCCACTCCACCGCCCGCACGTAGTCCTCGAAGTGCTCCGTCCCCTCCGGCAGGTACGCCAGATCCGCGTCCGGCAGGTGGATGAAGAAGCGGCGCATGTCCTCCTTCGCCAGCTCGATGAAGTGGCTCCCGATCCGGTTCCCCACCCCACGCGAGCCGCTGTGCAGCATCACCCACACGTCCTCGGACTCGTCCAGGCACAGCTCGATGAAGTGGTTCCCCGTCCCGAGCGTCCCGAGGTGACCCAGGTCCGGCCCACGGCCCAGCCGCGGGTGCTTCTCGAGGATGGCGTCGTAGCCGGGCTTCAGGCGCGCCCACGCCTCACGGTGCATGGACGGCGCGTCCTGCCACGCCCCGCGATCGTTGCGGGCACCGTTGTCCGTCCGGCCGTGGGGCACCGTGCGCTCGATGACCGCGCGCACCGGGGCCAGGTTGTCCGGCAGCTGCTCGGCGCGCAGCGTCGTGCGCACTGCGATCATCCCGCAGCCGATGTCCACACCCACCGCCGCCGGGATGATGGCGCCCACCGTCGGCACCACGGACCCCACCGTCGCCCCGTACCCGCGGTGCACGTCCGGCATCGCGGCGATCCACTTGTGAACAAAGGGCAGGCCCGCGAGGTTCTTCAGCTGCTTCTTCGCCTCGTCCTCGAAGGGGACGCCGACCGTCCACGCCTTGATGGGGTTGCCCTTCTCGTCCGACAGAACCTCGTAGTTGTACTTGCGGTTCATGGTCTTGCCTTCCGTTCGTTCGCCCGGTCCATGTGCCAGGCACGCAGAGGGGTAGAGCAGCCGCCGTGCCAGCCCGCTCTCCGAGGGGAGTCCTCACCGTACTGGCCGATTCCCTATCCCATGGGATAAATTCATATCTGTATGGCGAAGACCCAGGCGCGCAAGACGGTGGTCATCGGGATGCTCGGGACGACGATCGACCAGGGGCAGGGCCCGAGGCGGTGGGAGAAGTGGCGCCCCACCGTAGCGCTGTGCCAGCAGGAGGACCTGCTGGTGGACCGCCTCGAGCTGCTCTACCCGCCCACGGCCACGGTGCTGGCCGCGACGGTGACGGAGGACATCCGCCAGGTGTCGCCGGAGACGGAGGTGCGCGGCGCGGTGGTGGACATCCGCAACCCGTGGGACCTGGAGCAAGTCTACGGGGCGCTGCTGGACTACGCGCGCAGCTACCCGTTCCAGCCCGAGCAGGAGGACTACCTCGTCCACATCACCACGGGGACGCACATCGCGCAGATCTGCATGTTCCTGCTGGTGGAAAGCCGGCACCTCCCCGCGCGGCTGGTGCAGACCTCGCCGCCGACGGGGCGGGACAAGGGGCTGGGCGGCGCGGGTGGACACACCCTCATCGATCTGGACCTGTCGAAGTACGACAAGCTGGCGGCGCGCTTCCAACAGGAGCAGCGCGAGGCCCTGTCCCTCCTCAAGGCGGGCATCGACACGCGCAACCCCGCGTTCAACAGGCTCATCGAGCGGATCGAGCAGGTGGCCATGAACTCCCGCGCGCCCCTGCTCATCACCGGGCCCACGGGGGCAGGCAAGTCGCAGCTCGTGCGCCGCATCTACGCGCTGAAGAAGGCCCGGCGGCAGGTGAGCGGGACCTTCGTGGATCTCAACTGCGCCACGCTGCGAGGAGATGGGGCCATGTCCGCCCTGTTCGGCCATGTGAAAGGGGCCTTCACGGGGGCGGTGAGCGACCGGCCGGGGCTGCTGCGACAGGCGAATGGGGGCGTGCTGTTCCTGGATGAGATCGGCGAGCTGGGCGCGGACGAGCAGGCCATGCTGCTGCGCGCGCTGGAGGACAAGCGCTTCCTGCCGGTGGGCTCGGACAAGGAGGTGGAGAGCGACTTCCAGCTCATCGCCGGCACCAACCGGGACTTGCAGGCGGAGGTGGAGCGCGGGCGCTTTCGGGAGGATCTGCTGGCGCGCATCAACCTGTGGACGTTCCGGCTCCCGGCCCTGCGCGAGCGTCCCGAGGACATCCCCCCCAACCTCCTCTACGAGCTGGACCAGGCCTCCCAGGCGCTCGGCCAGCGCGTGACGATGAACAAGGAGGCCCAGGAGCACTTCCTGCGCTTCGCCACCTCCCCCGAGGCTCGCTGGAGCGGCAACTTCCGAGACCTGAACGCGGCGGTGCTGCGCATGGCCACGCTGGCCTCCGGGGGACGCATCACCCGGGAGGACGTGGACGAGGAGCTCGCCCGGCTGCGCGCGCAGTGGACGAGGGGTGGCTCCCCCGCCGCGACGGGCGCGGTGGATCTCGTGGCGGAGGTGCTCGGCGCCGGGCTGGCGGCGGAGTTGGATCGGTTCGACCGGGTGCAGCTCGCGGACGTCATCGCCGTGTGCCGGCAAGCCCGCTCGCTGTCGGAGGCCGGGCGCGTGCTGTTCTCGCAGTCACGCGCGCGCAAGCAGAGCACCAACGACGCAGATCGGTTGAAGAAGTACCTCACCCGCTTCGGGCTGGATTGGGGTGACGTCTCAGGGCACAGGACGACCGAAGCCGCCTGACCCACCCCCTGCAGCCTTCAGTCAGCGTCCGCTCCACGCGCATCAACCGGCCCGCAGTAGGAATGCGAACACGGCCCCTGTCCCCTGACGTCCGTCGTAGCGCAGCTCCGCCCCCATGGCACGGGCAAGCCGGCGGCTGAGGGCAAGTCCCAGCCCTACACCGGGGCCGGACTCCGCCGCGCGCTCGGAGGACTTCGAGAAGGGCTCGAAGAGGTTCTTGGCATCCGTTGGCGAGACACCGGGCCCGTGGTCGGCCACGACGATCGCGATGCGTGAGCCTCGACGCTCGGCGCGGATGTGGATACGCGTGTCCTCCGCACCACGCGCGTACTTGCACGCGTTGTCCACCAGGTTGAAGAGCACCTGTTCCGCCGCGGAAGGCTCCACCCGTACGCGCGCGGCCTCAAGCGCCTCGTCGAGCTCCAGAACGAGCGACATCCCCGCCTCCCGCGCCCGCTCCTCCGAGCGTCCCAGGTTGTCCCGGAGGAAGGCGCCGAGCTCCGCTGGCTCCGCTGCCTTGGGTGAGCGCTTGCGCTCCAGCCGCGCATACGCGAGCACGTTCTCCACCAAGTGGGCGAGCCGGTTCGACTCGCGCTGCAGCGTCTCGTAATAGCCCCGGCGCTGCGTCTCGTCCGTCACCATGCCTTCAGCCAGCATCTCCGCGTACATCCGGAACGTGGTGAGTGGCGTGCGCAGCTCATGCGTCACAGCGGACACGAATGCGGCCCGACGCTCGCTCAGGGAGATAGCGCCGAAGAGCAACAGCCCCACGGCGACGAGCGCCAACACGAGCGCTCCCCAGGCCACGATGAGGCTCCAGGTCACAGGAGAGCCCTCTGGAGCTTCGAGCTGTACATCCCCAGGCACCAGCCGCACCGGCAGCGACGCAAGACGCCGCTCCAGGAGATCCCCTGCCCCAGCCGCCACGGGCTCGAGCGTGGCCAACGGCAGCAGATCCGTCACCTCTCCCAGCAGCAGGGTGCGAATCCGTGCCCAGTCCAGCCAGGCCCCTTGCACCTCCATGGCTCCAGATTCCCGCTCAATCCTGCGGACCAGCAGGAGCTCATCGCCCATCCACACGGGCACCATGGGCGACACCTGGACTTCCTGCGCTGTCGGCGCCGAGCCTGATGGGGCCTCGTTCGCGAAACCTGGATAGGCCGCGTTCCCAATGGCCTGCATGTGGCGGCGGCTGAACTCGATGACGCTCTGCTCGCGCATTGCGACGACGATCTCTGGCGAGGACGTTCCCGTCTCGAGCCCGAGCAGCATCCTGCGATCCAGCCGGGCGTCCAGCTCGGCGAGGCGCGCACCGTACTGCTCGAGCTGCTCGCTCCTGGCCCCTGCCGCCAAGGCTGGCGCGCGCTGCCTTGCCTCCGGAACCTGCGGTGACCTCAACGGACCCTCTCCCTGGAACGCGAAGTGCAGCCGTACCTCCTCGGGTACCCCGTACAGCAGCGGCGAGGCGATGCGCACCGTTGAGGGCTCCGGCGCGCTGCCCTCCTGAGCGAACGCGTGAAGCGGGACGTAGAACGACTCCCACGCACTCACGGCCCGCGTGCTCTCCTGGGCCAGGAGCCTCGCGAGGCGGCCATCCATGCGCCACAGCGCCAGGCGGACACGCTCCTCGACCAGCGCCTCCGCTCGGGTCCGAGCCTCCGCTCGTTCGAGCCTCAAGGTCGTGACGCTCAGCCACGCCAGCGCCCCACACGCCAGCGCAACGCAGGCGGCCAGCGCCAGCCAGGTGGGCAGCGCCCGTCTCACCCCGGACCTCCACTCGCGAAACGGTACCCCTTGCCCCTCACCGTGAGGAGGATTCGCGGCTCCTCCGCGCTGTCCCGCAGCTTGTCGCGCAGCCGCGCCACGTGCATGTCCACCGTCCTCGTGCGCGAGAGGCTCGCCGGCAGCCGCCACACCCGCTGCAGCAGCTCATCCCGCGACACCACCCGCTCCCGATTCAACGAGAGGTACCGCAGCAGCTCGATCTCCCGCTCCGACAACAGCTCCGTCGCGCCATCCTCGAACCGCAGCTCGCACTTGCGCAGGTCCGCTACGCCCCCCTCGAACTGGATCTCCTCTACATCCAGCGGCCGCTCCGCGCTCCGCCGCAGCACCGCCTCCACCCGCGCGAGCAGCTCCTTCACGCTGAAGGGCTTCACCACGTAGTCGTCCGCCCCCAGCCGCAGCCCCTGGATCCGGTCCTCCTCCTGCCCTCGCGCCGTGAGGATGATGACTGGAAGCGTGGGCCGCGCCTTCCGGGCCTCGGCCAGCACCTCCAGTCCATCTCCCCCTGGCAACACCAGATCGAGCAGCATCAGCTGGAAGCTGTCCCGCGTGGCGCTCGCAAGCGCTTCCTTGAAGGTCCCCGCCTCCAGCGGCACGTAGCCCTGGAACCGGAGCGCGTCCACCACTCCCCGGCGAATCGCCGGGTCGTCCTCCACCACGAGTACGCGACGGGCAGGCATGGCGCCTCCATCATCCCTCAGTCAGCGCCAGAAGCTGACTTCATAGGTGAGCGTCTTGCGCTCGCCCGGCTCGAGCGTGAGCGTCCAGTCGATGTCGCTGTGGCTGTTCACCGCCGCCAGCCTGTTGCTCCCCCAGTCGTCCGGCCGGAAGTCATCCACCTTCACACGGCCGCCGCCCGTGACTGCCTCGGCCTTGCCTCCCGTGGACAGCCGGATCCGCAGCGGCGTGCGCTCGCCTCGGGGATTCGAGAGCGTGATCGTCCCCTTCTTCCGAATGAGCGCGTAGCGGCCTCGGTTGCTCTCCAGCGCGTCCTGCTTGCGCTCCAGCTCCACCTCCTCGTGCAGCGCTCGCACGTCCGTGGCCACCGTGAGCGGGACCAGCGTGTCACCGCCTCGCGTCGTATAGGTGAGCAGCTCCTGGGCCTGCGGCACCTGCCCGCGCATCACCAGCACCGGGCCCGTGGTCCACGGATACTTCGTGCCGTTCTTCATCTCGAGCTGGTGCCACACCTCCGCCCGCGCGAGCCGCAGCGGCGACGCGCTCCCCATCGAGCCTCCCGAGCTCCCGTACTGGACCGTGTCCGAGTCGTTCTCGTCCCGGCGAACCTTCACGTCGAGCGTGTAGAGATCCCGCGTCGGCACCTCATCGCTCCACAGGGGCACCACCGCGCGAGCCCCCTTGGGCAGATCCATTGCTGCGAGCGGGTGGACGAAGAAGTCGGGCGACTCGGCCGACCCGCCAAAGTCCGGGATCTGAGGGGTGGTGCTCACCTCCTCGTCACTCGCATGCCCTCGCCACTCGCCTGCGCGCTGCGTGAACATGGCGTTGCTCATGTTGTTCATCCGTCCCATGAGCGAGGGCGCCGCCTGAGCCAGCGCGTTGCGCACCACGCCCTCCAGGGACAGGGGTGAGGCCACGTCTCGGAACCGGAAGTTCGGCACCCCGACGACGAGATCGAACGGCGCTCCCCGGATGTCCTCCAGCTCGTTCACGAGCTCCGCCTGGAGCGCAAGTGTCCCCTTCCCACCCTTCTTCGCCTCGAACCGGTAGGTGGGGATCCAGCGCAGGCCCGGCGAGAAGTAGAGGATCCGCACCGAGAGGGCCTTGCCCGCGGCCTCCGTGCCAAAGTCGAGGGAGAGCCGCTTGCGCCGCTCCTTCACGCGGACCTTCCTCTTGCACTCGAGCGAGAGCTCCGCGCCAGACACCCGGCGGATGTCCTTGCCCGCGATCACCACCGTCCCCCGCTCCGGCACTGAGAGGGCCACGACCTGGCCCAGCGGAGGCACCAGGAGGACACTGGCAGGCTCGAACGAGGCCGAGCGCGCGGAGATCTCCGGCGCCGAAGGGGAAGCCGCCATCACTGGGAGGGGCAGCACCGTCCCTGTCAGCGTCGCGCCCTCGAGCTCGAGGGTGACCCGCTTGCCGGGGTTCGCCTCGAGGATGGAGGCCGGATCCATGCAGGCGCCGCGCTCCTCCCGCTCCACCTCCTGCTCGTGCCACTCCGCACGCATGGAGCGCAGGGCGGGCCCGCGATCACTCCATGCCCAGAACGTGCCGAGCACCGCGCTGTCCGGCACCTCCTCCGTGAACGTGATGCCGCGTGAGTCGGCGATCGCCTTCGCCTGCTTCACCAGCAGGGCGTGCCCATCCTTGAAGACGACGACGCGCTCGGTCTCAAGCGTGAGCACTCCCGGACGCCCCTCCCCCTTCTTCTCCGCGCCTTCCGCCGCGCACGCACTCAGCAGTACGGCGAGGACCCACACGATCTTGTGACGCATGTTGCTCCTTCCCTCTCGTTGACGGGAACAGTACGAACAGGGGACGTCGCGGTGGGTAACCCGAAGGTAACGAGCCAGCCCCACCCTCCAGCGTTCTCAGTCTCTCGCCGCAGCGGCCATCACCGTCTGCGCCCTCGGCAGCTCCACGTCGAAGCGGGCCCCGCCTG
>Ga0190275_10000745_pt1 | contig 26089 bp, 17 predicted proteins | sample Popmic550T_FD_133745 | JGI IMG/M metagenome (GOLD analysis project Ga0190275, IMG submission 133745) | Populus adjacent soil microbial communities from riparian zone of Yellowstone River, Montana, USA - 550 T | ecosystem: Environmental > Terrestrial > Soil > Riparian zone > Trees stand | place...
GATTGAATGGGAAACACTAGCCAATGTCGATGCCAGATAAATGCTGGTCAAAAGACGCTGGATAAATACTGGTCAAAAATAGCCAATAACTGCAGCGGCCATTGGTTGTAAAATTTGGGGGTGCAATAATTTGTACTCTGCAGACTATTGGACAAAAGGGCTTTCCAAAGAAGGAAATTTATAATTGTACGAAAATATTTTAACCGTCATGAACAGCGTGGAATTGAGACATGGCAACATCGAGCATGTACCACCTCTCCACGTTCCATCTCAACGAGACCGTCGTCGCATCTCTGTGTTTCTATACGGGAGTGATCCTCGGCAAGAAGCCGTACCTGCTCGCAAAAAGGGCATTAGTTTTACTTCTGCTGATTTTGCTTGTGCTCTGCTACTCCTCGTACAACCTGCATCGGACATTCCAAGAGGCGAAGATGGTGGTGGAAGAAATGGCGCAGTACACTAGAAAGCAGAGATGACGCTTGTCGGCTGCGTATATCCGCATGTCGCTAATGCAACACGTTTCTTTCATCTCCACCACCACGTCCCACATATGCTCACTGCTGCCCTTTTTTCTGCTTCCTTCTCTTGCTAGAAATAAACTCAGAAAGTTTCCTGTACTTTTTTCTGAAAAGATAGAGAAGGTTTATGGAATGTGAGTGTAAATAGTGTGAGTATAAATGGGTGTGGATATAAATGGGTATGGATATAAATAGTGTGAGTATAAATAGGTAAATTTTTCTAATAAATGATGAATTCTTACATGGAATATGTAGAGGTGTTTGTTTTGCAGACCTCATGTCAAAGAGTAGACGATATTTGTGTAGACCTCATATCAAAGACCAACCCATGTTTATTAAAACTATCCACTTAGATACCTCACGATCCACAGTCTTATTAACAGCGGCTTGTACCGCGAGCCACCCCTGTACTATCGCAAAAGATTGTTCAGCTCTTCGAGTTCTTTTTGGAGATCGTCCATCGTTTTGTCTTTGCGACGCGATCCGTCCTCGCTGATTTCTGGTAGGAAGGCGTTCTGGTTGGGGCGCTGAACCGCTGCATCCGGATAGTTCATCTTTTTCTCCATGTGGATGTAGGGGCAGTCGTTTTTCTTGCACCCGCCGTGGGTCTCCCAGTAGCACCTTTCTGTCTTCTCCTTTGCGCCGTAGTCGCAGTGCCTGTCTGGGCAGTCATCGGAGCACTCGATCCCGTTTTGCCAGTTTCTACATATCCTTGGCGAGTTTTTCGCTTCCAGGCTGTGTCTAAACGAGCAATTAGGACCTCTTGCGCACCCCGTGGTCATGAAGTAATAGCAGTCCGTTCGCATCCGCTCCGAATTTTTCAAAGAAAAATTTCTAATATACCGATCAAGGGCTTTTACATTTGGAGCATCAGTAGCTCATTGCGATCGTAGATTCGATTAGCTCTTCGCGGTGTGTGTGCGTTGGCCACGAAGTAGCTCGCTGTTCATCTAAACCATCCCAGCCACCCTGGCCATCCCACACCATAAGTGCGCAGCGTCCAAAAGAGCCATGCGCTAGCACTTTGTGATCATTTTGTATATCTCCTTTAAACTCTCTTCTGACTCTTTTTTTATGTACCTCCCATCAACCAGGTCGTTTTTAAACACTCTTTTCATAGACTCTGTCTCCTTTACACGCTTCACTCTGAGCTTCCCGGTCTTGCTGTACGTTTCAATCAGTTGCTTGAAAAATACCCGCGCGAAAACGATCTCCTTCTTTGCAAAATACTCCAGCTGTGTAACGCACCCGATTCCGATCAGCTCTTCTACATAGTGATAGTGAATGAACGTTGCGATGTTGTATATCTCCTTCACACTAAGTTTCTCAACGTTCTGTACGTGTCTCTCGATTGCGCGGTACAGATACTTGTTAAACGGCCCTCTGTGGTTTTTGGAGCACGTTGTAAGAAGAGACACCGACAGATCTGCGTAGTATTCGTTGTACTTGCTCTCTGCGCTGCAAAGGTACACCAGAAGGTAAAAAACCTCTTCAAACTGCCTCACTTTCAGCCCTTCCTTGTACAGCGCGCCCTGCGCGTCTCTGTATCCTTGGCTTTCCGTAAGTATCTCAAAGACTCTTCTTTTCAGCGCCGTGTTCATTCCGAATTTTAACGCAGCATCGCTCTTTCCGTTCTCTATTTGGGAAATAACCGCCACGGGCCGATGTGTCGCCGTCTTTACGATTTCATCGAGAGCCTCTCCAACCACCTCTGTCTCTTCCCTCAGAACGTCTCTAAACGGGCTTTTTCCAGCGAGAACCTGATCCACAGATTCCAAAATGAACATCATCAGAAAAGATCGCCCCTTTCCACCGAGTATCTCTGCGCTACTCCTATTAGTTGGGTCTGTGCTATTCCTATTAGATATCTCTCTGCTATTTCCACTGGCTATCTCTGCGCTACCCCTATTAGCTAGTTCTGAGCTATTTTCGCTGACGAACTCTGGGTTCTTTCGAATCTCTAATTCCGCTCCTTTTCTTATCTCTTTAAGCGTCTCTTTGTCCATTATACCGCTGCACATCTGCAGCACCTGAAGCACCCCAAGATAGTCTCTTTTTCTGATCAGCTCTGCGACCTCTCTATGCATAAATGACGCGTCCAACACGCCGTAGTTATAGAGATAGCAGAAAAGGGGCAGGCTTCGGACTCTTGCGACGATTTCCTGTGCTATTGTGGTAGACAGAACAGCATGTGCGAGCTTTATAATCGACGCAACCGCTAAAATGTTGCTTTTAATTTCGGTTCTACTAACTATATCGACTAATGCCTTTTCTGTCTCCTTTGGGTGTTCTCTGTGGCTTCTTTCTATCTCTTTGAAGATGGTCTCTATGTTCGATGATGAGAGCTTGTTGTATGCAAGCAGCACGCTTTTCATTTCTCAAATTTTTTGGCTCTTTTTGTAATCGCCTCTTCCGGGTCTTTTCTGGGCCGGACGCGCTTTGGTATTTTGACAAAGGGCGTGTAGGGCACTTCTGTTTCGTCAATGGAGACTCTTCTGCTTCTAAATGAAACGGAGCTTTCTGAAGAGGCGCTTCCGTCGCCTGGGAAGAGTTTGAACGCTGTTTTGTAGAGGCTTCTTATATCCATTGAGTAAAACTGTTTTTTAATGCGATTTAGTTAATGTAGGCGCAGGAGTGTTTCTATGTCCAATATGCCATGTAAGAGCAGGTGTGATATGCCATGTGAGAATAGATGTGATAAGTCATGCGAGACCAGATGTGATAAGTCATGTGAGATGGATACAACCTACCCAACCTACCCCACCTACTTTAACTACCACGCCTACCCAACTTACACCACCTACCATACCAACTACCTCTTACTCACTCTCCCGCAAGCATTTCGCACAGCGACTCGAAAATCATCGAAAGAAAGAACGGCTTTACGTAGGGCCGCGCGCCTTTGAAAAGGGCTCTATACTGCTCCACAACCTCTTCTATCTCGTCTTCTCGCATGGCTTCCTTGCCAGCAAGTTCGAGATAGTAGAAAGACAGCGAAAAAAACGAACTGTAGAACTGGACTAGGGGAGGCGCAACCAAAAGAGACGCCTTCATGATGTTTGCGAGAGAGTCTTCGAGTTCTGGATGTATTTTTGGTATTTCCTCGATTTTCTGCAATCTTTCCGCCTCCTCTCGTATCTTTTCTGTCATGTACATTCGCATCCCTGTCACAAACGTCAGCAAAATCTGCCTTATTCTCCAGTGGCTGTAATAGGCGCATAGGACGTGCTCTATTGCGTATAGAGAGTATATAATTCTGTAGAATATCCGCATCTCCGAAACAGCCTTGGTAGAAAAGAACGAAGATAGCGGCTGTCTAAGGCTGAACTGCACGTCCAGCCCTTGCAAAAAAGACGTCCCCGGGAGCCCCTTTTTGATCTTCGTGTCCTGGATGCTGTCAAGCGTCTTCGAAAGAGAGGCCGAGTTGTGCACGAAAGAGACCTGCGAAGCGCTTTCCTCGTCGCTGGCTGCGAACAGAAACGCAGAGTCGGCCGCAAATGAAAAGCTCTGGTGCGCGATCTTTTCGTCTACCGGCGAGAAAGTCGCACACCCTTTTCTCAGGACGTAGTTTACAAAGGACATTTCTCTATCTGCAGGCGGTCTGAATATTTTTTCTCCCATTTCCTTGAATAGCTCTGTGTATTTGCATGTTTCGATCATCAGCGTGCTAAAGAGCTCTCCAACGCCCTCTTTCCACATTGCGTGCACCGGGCCCGAGAGAGATACGCTGGATAGGTGCTCTCTGAGAAGAAATTCGTTAAAAACAACGGTTTTGCCTTTTTGGGAAAGAACGTCGGAAGCTAGCGGCGCGCTTGCCTCCCCGCACTCTCTTCGTATCTTCGAAACCTTTCCCAGCGCGAATATCTCCTCTAGCCTCTCTGCAAGATACTTAGGGGTCTCTTTTTTCCTGTAACAGCTCGTCCAAAAGCACTCTCCGTAGTCGTACGTCCTTTTCTCTTCGAAATACTCGCTTGGCGTCTCGCCCTCTGCGATCTGTTTCAGAATTCTGTTAACAGGCCTAAGAACAGACGCCACCATGCCCGAGCTCTCTTCTGGAAGCGCGCTATCAAGAATCGTCTGGAGAAGAAACACCCCCTCCGTTCTATCTAGCTCTCTTAGAATCCCTCTGATGCTTCGGAACAGCGCGATGTCCTTTTGGAAAACAAAAACAAGCCCTTCCATTTCGATCTTTTCATTTAAAAAACTTTTCCTTATTTGGCATACCCTATCTGCAAAGTTTTCCATCTCCTTTTCGATCCCTTTCAAAAGCGAGTGCTTCGTGTACTCCTTTGTGTAGTACAGCTCTTCTGTTTTGTACCGCACTTCCCTCGACCCAAGCAGCACCTCTGAAAGGCTGTTTACAATCCTCTTTTCGTCCTTACTTAAAGACTCGTGCACCGCAAGAAAAAACCCCTGCCCTCCCTTCCTTATTTTGATGCTTGTGCAGTCCATCCCAACCATAAAGTACAGAATGTCGCTAACCAGGCCCCTTCTGTTTGGACACTCCATGAAAATAAAAATCGAGCGCCCTCATAAAGCCGCATCAACATTCACCACTCCTATTTGCAGTTAGCCAAATAGACCCATGCAGAGTGGCTGGGGCGGGAAGCCTTCTTTGCCATTTCAACCGCCAGTCAAGATGCGATCGATCCACAACTAGCCAGTAACTATGTCGTCCACAGCCGCCTACACCTTCTATCTTCATCCAACGTCATATGGTAGAGGAGAACAGTAGGGTATGTCAGTAGGGCATATTGTTGGGGTATATTAGTGGGGTAGGTAAGTATGGTATGTCAGTAGGGCGTATTAGTGGAGCAGACCAGCAGGGCAGACCAGCAAGGCAGACCAACAGACCATGCCAGTACACCACTTCATCACACCACCCGAATAGACCACCCCAACACACTCTCCGCGCCTTCACCCGCCAACCTGAACAAGGTGCATGTTTATTTTCTGGCTATTTATTTCTTTTTATTTTAATTGTTACTGTTTACCTATGAGACTAGAAAGAACCAGCAGAGTATCGTTCAGTCCAAGAGGGTCGATGATAGCTTTGGGAACCAAGGCGAAGATCCTAGATCTTGGATACACTTCGGAATCTACGTTCGAAATCATCAGCACAGAAACAGAAGAGACGCTTTTTTCAAAAAAATTCCCAACTAAGTTCAACACGATCGAATGGGGAGACTACAAAAACGAGCTGTACCTCGCAGGGGGTCTTGAGGGCGGAACGATTTCGCTGTGGGAGGCGTCGCCAATGCTCGAAGGAAAAGACCCGCAAGAAGTTGCAATCACGGGGTACAAAACAAGCGACGACATTTTATCGCTCGACTTCTCGCCCGGCATGCCGATGCTTGGAACAGGCTCCTCGGGAGGCAAGATTATGGTGTGGAACTTTGTTGCCATGGACAAGCCGTTCTCGCCAGGCTCGTCTTTGAAATTCAAGGGTATCAACGCGCTGCAGTGGAACAAAGCGATACCGCAGGTGATGGCGGTTGGAACGCTGGACGGGATCGTTAGCGTTGTGGACCTAAGGGGAAAAAACCAGGTCAAGCGATTTGAAGAGGCGTACTTCTCAAAGGCGGAAATCACAAGCCTGCAATGGAACCCAGAGAACCAGATGACCATTGCGGTAACGTCTTCTTCTTCGAATTGCAAAGATGTGTTCATATACGACCTGCGAATGACAAAAACGCCTCTGGTGCTGAAAGGCGGGCACAGCGACGGGATTCTGAAGTGCGCGTGGTCGCCGCACGACCCGACGCTCATGATCACGTGCGGATGCGATGGAAAGGTGCTGGCGTGGGACGCAAAGAACCTCAAGCTCAGGGGAGAGATTCTCCACAAGGATCTTTTCGACTTTACCTTCAGCCCAGAGCACCCGGACATGGTTGCGTACTCTTCGTACGACGGAGAAGTGGTGGTTGACACGCTGACATCTTTGAACGCGAAATCGCAGTTTTTGGAGAGCGTTCCCAAGTGGTGCAAGAAAAGCCTGGGGATGTGCATCGTGCCGGGGGGAATGGTCGTTTACAGGAAGAAGGTCGAGCTGAGAAGGTGGGCAGAGAGGGCCGACAGGAGCGCAGACGAGTGGAAGATACTGGCAGCGCACAGCAAAGGCGAGTTGCGCGAGGAGATAATGAAAATGGTGAAGATCGAGAAGATGAAGCCGATTAGCGAGCTCAAGAGAGAAGAGGGGGAGGCAGAGGCGAAAGACGAAGTGAAGGTGGATGAAAGCGAAGAGATTACGAACAGCCTGATCTCCGGAGACTTTTCAGCGGCATTCAGCGCATCTCTGAAAGAAGACGCGAAACTAGCAGCGCTTGTGGCGCTGTGTGAGGGATCCGAGGTGCTGAAAAGAGAAAAAGGAAGAATACTGCGCGCACCAGGGGCGTCGTCGAGTCTTATTCTGCTGTTGTCGATCCTGTCCGGAGACTACGAAGAGCTTGTGAAGAACAAGATAGACTGGACGATTCTCGTGAAAATGGTCGCAAGACAGAGCACAGATAGGGAGTTCGTGGAGAAAGTGCACAGCTTGGGAGAAAAGTTCGAAAAAACAAACGTTGTCTCGGCTAAGCTGTGCTATCTTATATCGATGGACGTGCAAAAGTACCAGGAAATATCCGAAAACCAGATCGAGCTGCCGACAAGCGTGCACGAAGCAGCAGATTTCTACAGGAAGTTTGAAACCGCGTTCGATGTCGTGGAGGAGGCTGCGAGAGTCTTCAAGAAAACGGTGAACGTCGGAGAAAAGAGCATGGCTTATCTGAAACATCTTGTCGAAAGGGGAGAAAGCGAGCGCGTTGCGAAGTTTTCGCACCTGCTAGGGCCGGAGTCGCAGAAAAAGGTGAAGGAGACTCTGTTGGTTAAGGAAGCCGCGGGTGGAGCAGAGGGCGTGGACAGAACAGCAGAGCGGCTTGGAAGAACGCACATTGGAAATAAAGAAGCAGAGGGCGCTTCGGGATTCGCGAAGTACAGCGCGAAGCCAGCCGCGCCGTTCTCAGCGCAGATGCCGATGACGCCGGGAATAGGAGCTTCGATTGGAGCAAGTTCCCAGATGCCGGAGTCGCAAAGGGTCTCTGGAACGCCGTCCACAAGAAACGTGCCGCTGGGAAGCGCCACTCCATCGCATCCGTTTGCAGGGGGTATCTCTTCCCAAAAGAGCGAATTAGGCGCTGGGGGGGCGCAGGCGGGGCTCGGAAGGAGCGGAAACGCGCCCAGAATTGTTTATGCGAAGACTCAGGCGCCAAGTACGCCGCTGAGCAGCGTTCAGAGCGCGAGAAGCGATAGGGGAGGACAGACGCCGGTTGGAAACGCGCCATCTCCGTTCGAAGCTGGGCGGCAGATGCCGGGTGCGTTGGGGCCGGCGCAGGGCCAGCCGGCGCGTCCTGGATACGCGATCGCAAAGCCCGGGGTAGGCGCTCCGATAAGGCAGGGGATGCCAGAGGTGCCGCAAAGAACAATTCCGCCGCCAATGAAGCCGATGCATCCAATTGGAGCTAAGGCGCCGGGGCTGTCGTCTCCCTCGATCACGCTGAACAGCCAGACGCAGATGCAGACACCGCAGAGCGTGAGTATGCCGATGAAAATGGCGCCGAGTGCGGGAAGAGCGTACCCGGAACAGCCTTTGGGAGCAGCTGGTGCGGGGGGGTACTACCCGAAGCCCGCAGAGGTCGAAGTTACGCCGGAAATGGAGAGAGCGTACGCTGAGATAGGAGGAATGGTCGACGCGCTGGTGGAAAGTGTATACAACAAGAAGGGGTCTCTCAAAACCTGGATGTTTAAAGCGATTAACCCGAAGATCGACGTGTTGAAAAAGCAGCTTGAGCAGAAGAAGTGGAGTCCAGAGTTCCTGAAGAAGATGGACGCGTTTTCTGCGAAGGTTAGGGCGATTCTTGTCGATGGAGCTGTGCTGGGTAGCGCAGAGGCCCTGGAGGAGATTCGGAAGGCCGGGGAACAGATCACCGCAACAAGACCGCAGGGTACAGAGATCGAAGTGTGGATGGGCGCTATATACAGTCTTTTGAAAGTTGGATCGCACTGAGCAGCATGTACGGTCTATTTGGGACCATTGAATTAAATGAAGATCGATTGTGGAATGGTGTTTGGGGTGTTTTGATTGTGTTTGAGGATCTCTTGGAATATTGGGTTAGTGCCGGTTTGTGATAAGGAGGGGATGGATTGGTAGGTAGATCGTGCCTTGCACGGGAAATGTGTTTGAGGGCAGGGGGGAAACCGGGGCAACTGGAAAGGCGATTAAATAAACGGTCTTGAAAAGTGTCAGCTATTGAGCTCGCATAAAGATACTCAAATGCCTAACTGACGTTTATTGAAACATAAAGTTATGGGTTGTTTTCTAATCAATCGTGTTTTGTCTATTGCTAGAGTGGTATCTAGATGGTAGCGTGGTATCTGGATACTGGTGTGGTATCTATTGTTGGTGCTGTCTAGTCTAGTCACTCCTAACTAATCACTGCTATTCTACTTAGTCATCCTCCTACCCTGCCTACTCACACCTACCCTACCTAGTCACACCTATCCCATCTAATACTTCACTTCTTTATCTCGAGATGGTGGACCTGTCTTCCTGCTGCGATGTAGAACCCTTCCTTCGATGGGCATGTAGAGGTTACTTTGGTGAAGATCTTCTTGTTTGGGAAGTTTTTCACGATCTTTTGCGTCTGCATGTCGATTATGCGGACTCCGTTCTCTTGCTCGCTGTTGCTGAAGATGCTTATGCTGAATTCTGGTGAATGCGATATGTCCGTTACTTTTTCTAAGTTGCTGTACTCTTTCTCTAGTCCAAGGGTGTATTTGTTTCTTATACTTAGAGACCCAGATGAGCCGACGAGTATCTTGTCGCCTGCTACCGATATGCACTCTGGCAGAACGATTGCTTCTGTGTGGGAGGTTTGCGCCTGTAGGGTTTTCGAGTACGTTATGAGCCGGTCGCATGTTAGAATGTAGAGGATGTCGGAGTTATCCTGGTCCGGGTGGATGTCGAGCACCTGCTCTGCTGTTTCTATGGTGGACAGCAGCAGATGGCTCTTGGCGCTGTAGATCAGCACGAAGGCGTCTCCTGCAACTGCGTACGTGTCTTTGCTTAAGAACCGCGCTTTTCTGAAACTCTGGATGTTTCTTTGGTTGTGGTTCCGTATCTCTCTTATCGTTTTCTCTTCGATGTTGACCGCTATGACGCTTTTTCTGTTTCTTCCGACACAGACTGCGAGATTTCCCTGCACCGCGAAGTCTTCAAACGTGAACTGCAGGTTTCTCTCTATTCCCACTTCTATTCTGTGCGTCCGGCCGTCTTCTATTATGTAGAGACTCCCTGTTCTGTCTAGAATGATCAGCGCGTTGTTTTCGCGTGCTAACTTGCATATTCTCGCTTCTGTTGTGAAGATGTTTGTTTTTAGTTCGTATTTCAGAGCGCCTCCAGAAATGTAATGTGTTTTCTTTACCTGCCTCACTGTTTCTCTTTTGGGAACTGTCCAGTCGACCTTTACTTCTTCTTCTTCGCTGTCTTCCCATTTCTCGTCCTCCTCGGATGTCGAGAATTCAACCTCTTCTTCGCTTCTAAAAAACTCGCTGCTTCCGATCGACGACTCCTCCTCTTCTATTTCGACTTTGGCTACATCGTCTTCAACCAATTTGAATTCCATAAAAATTTTGAACCGCCGAGAATATACCAAGCGGCGGTGTATCGGAGGTGGTGCGGTAGGAATGAGTAGCAGGGATGGTATGGTAGGGATGGGATGGCATTATCATAATCCGAGACTGCTGCTACCATAACCCAGACTGCTGCTACCATAACTCGTGACCAATCCTGCCATTTCAATCTCACCATAACTCAGACTAATCCTGCTATTGACCAACCCCACGATAACCCACAACACAACCCCGCCACAACCCAGATACCCAAAACTTCTTTAAAATACGTTATCAAAATAGCCCATACCATATCTGCCCCTGCGCCACTCTGCGCAGATATCCATCCGCTCCACGTACTCCGCCCCCAAAGCCCAGAAGCTCTTTTTGAACTTAGATAGCAGGGGAATGTGATCTGATTGGACAGTAACGTATTCTCTCTCATATAAAACTAAATAAGGGGAGAGAAAGCATGATTGCAAAAGAAGAAATTGCGATAAAGAGCGCTGAGGATGCCGTTCTGGCATGCATAGAGCAAGACGAAAAAGAGAACGCACCGTTTTCTGGCGAATGCAATCGCTTAGACGCTAAGGAGCCCTCCGAACTGCTTGAGAATGCAGCACACAGCGAAAATGTGTCTCTAAACACCGAGCAAACGCAAAAAGACTCTGCGAATAACGAGATGCCAATCGAAGAGCCGCTTTCCGTACTTGAGGAACAGCCAGAGCAGGCCTCCTCTGCGTTAGACAACAGCGCCTCGGAGATAATGGGCCTTTCCGCATTGAAACACGCCGAGAACCTGACATGGGTGCAGCAGCAGGTCCTGAGAATAGAGATGGAAGTATCCAGAGAGAAACTGGCCGCCGAGCAGCAATGGAAGCCGATCGTACAGCCAAGACAGGACGAGTTCGCCTACACATTTTCAAGACCAGAGACGCAGAAGGTGCCGCCTAAGCAGAAAAAGAAGCCGAGCAGGCCCCTGAGCTTCTTTTCGTGCTTTTCTAATCCGTTCGGAAGGCGTCAAGCCAGGGGCGGGAGAAGCAGCTAAGGCGCCTCCTTTTATCTTTTGTAATAGTGCGCAGATGAGGGTCCGGTCGTTACAAAGCGTTTCGATTCGCTTTTGTGTTGGATTCTTCTATTTGCTATTTCAGATTTCGGAAGATCACGGCATCGGCTATCCGCACTCTTTTCTGATACTTCTCCTGAGGCTCTAAAACACGCGCAGCTCAGCCTTCCGCGTCTTCGGAGCCGTTTCTAGGTCTGCCTGCTATTACGGATTCAAATAAATACTGGGTGTTTTCGAAAAAAAATGCAGGCTTTTTTTCGGCGATCTTGCGTCAGAATTTCGCCTCCGAGGCTGTTTTGTGCGCACAGGCGCGCAGAATCTAAACGAAGAGTGAGCAGGCGCACGAAAAGAGGCTTTGCATGCGCGTCTGCGCTTTTGGCGGCCCTGGTGGCGTACAACATCATCGACGACATGTACCACCCGGAGAAAAGGCTTTCGGTGCTGTTTTCGATCCTGCGCAGTTTTCCGCTGAGGACGTACAGTAAAATACAGGGCGCGGTGTGCAACATTTGGCTTCCGCGCCCTTTCAACCTCCTTGTCGTTGGCGCAGCCAGACTCGCGCTTGGGATATCTCTCGAAAATGCGCAGAGAAGCCGGCTATCCGAGTACCACTCTATTAACGACCTGTTTACGCGGAAGCTGGCTTTGGGAAGCAGGCCAATCGGAAGCTGCGTTGTCTCTCCGGTCGACGGGACCGTGATATACGCTAGCAAGATACGAGACAGCAAGCTGTGCAAGATAAAAGGGGTGCAGTACAGAGAAGAAGAGCTTCTGTGCGTTGCAAACATCGAAAACATGAAGTTGAAGGGCGGAGACATATACGAGGTTGTGATATACCTGTCGCCATCGAACTATCACAGGTTCCACTCGTTTTTGGACTTTGATCTGAGAGAGATCAAGCACGTCCCCTCGTATCTGTTTTCTGTCGGGGCGCGTCACATGAAGTATCTTGAGGGGCTGCTTTCGAAAAACGAGAGGGTTGTTTTCAGCGGGGAGACGCCCTGGGGGTACGGCGCGCTGGTTGCGGTGGGCAGCGCAGGGGTTGGAAGTATTTTAACGCCGTTTGAGAAGATATCTACGAACTCGTACTTTATAAAAACGGAGATACGCGATTACAAAATGAGCGAAAAGGTTGGAAAGGGGGAAGAGCTTGGGTATTTCTGTATGGGGTCGACGGTGGCCGTCTTCTTTGAAGCGCCCGAGGGGTTTTCTCTTACGTGTAGAGAGAACAGCAGCGTGAGAATGGGGGAGCCTCTTGGAGCGGTTGCCTAGGCTGCTATTGGATAAGAATAACGGATTTTCTGAACGCAGAAGGCGCGCGTCGAGTGTGGCGGTGCTGCGTCGCTTTTAGTTGGGATGGTATTTTACCAGATCAAACAATGTTCTAATAAGGCAATTTTCAAAATAAACACGAAGTGTAAATGAACGATTTAAATGGTAAGAAGTCTTCGTAAGTGTGCTAGCCACGCCCTGTTAAAACTGCTGACCTTGGGTTATTTAAGTGAATAATTTTTTAATGAATATCTTTTGTAAGAATTCGTCATTTATCAAAAAATTTACCCATTTATACTCCCATCTTTTAATCTTTGATATGAGGTCTACAAAAGCTGTATCTGAGAAGGGAGCTCCGCGCTTGCAATAAGTGCGGCTGTTGTGTGTTTAGGGATAATTTGTGCAAGCGCAGCGGCGCCTTTTCAGCTAACAAGCCACGGCTAACCTGGCAATAAATGTCTTTTTGGTTTTGAGGTGTGCCTGTAATCAAACGGCTTTAATCCCTGATCCACATCAAACCGAGCATGCGTAAAACTGCATCCACATCAAACCGAGCATATGTAAAACCCTATCTGCGTAAAAAACTGATAGGCGTGGCTTTAAAAATTTTCTGCGTTCAACCGCTGCGTGATTATCAATTGCATGCCCCTACTTACGTTAGTGAGGTGCTGCTGTGCCGGAAACCATTTGTGAGCGCATTTTCTGTCCTTTTCTGATCCAAACACACTTTAAGCCTGCTCTTTTATTTGGCCCTTCAATTTGCGCCAATCCATTTAAACAGACATGCAAAAATAAAACAGAATGAGCAAGACAGACCAGAGAATCGCGGTGTTTCCGACAAGACTGACTCTTTCGCAGCTTCAGGTAAAAACGAAAAGCGCCGAAAAAGGAAAGAACCTGATTAAAAGAAAAGCCGACGCGCTTCTAGTAAAGCACAGGGAGGTTGCGCAGGCCCTCTACAGAAAGAAACAGGATCTCGAAAAACAGATGGAGACAGCTTTCTTCCTTCTGACACGCGCAGAGTTCTACGGAGGAGACCTCCGTCTCGCGATGCACCAAACGAAAAACAGGCCGCTGTCGGTACAGATCCTGCTTGAGAGCGTGGCCGGGATGAACATTCCCGTTTACCGCATCCCAGAGGAGCCTGCAAACATGCACTTCCTTGGCCAGTCCGGAAAGCTAATGGGAGAGTGCAGAGAGCAGTTTCTTCTTTGCCTATCGCTGATGGTAGAAGTTGCGAGCCTGCAGGTCTCTTTCAAAATGCTTGACGCGATGCTGCTTGCCACAAACAGGAGGGCAAGGGCGCTAGAGCACATTCTCATTCCAAGGCTCGAGAACACCATCTCCTACATCGAGTCGGAGCTGGATGAGCAGGACAGAGAAGAGTTCTACCGCCTGAAGAAGATCCAAAACGCAAAAACACAGGCAGAAAAACCGCTGCCAGCGGCGGACCAGCACACTCCACACATCCCGCTAAGCCCATGCTAAGCAGGAGCTATAATATCCCAATCTCTAATTGCACCAGCTCTGCTGAGTGCGCCGTAGGCGCTTCGGACAAGTCTGCGGGCATACGGGTTGAATACGCTTTTTGGGCGGTTCTTCTGCGCAGCTGCTATCTCCAGTAGTGGTAAGACAGACTCTGAAAGCTCTTTAATAAAACCCCGAGGTGGTGATCTCTGCAATCCTTGTGTTTTTCGCTCTTTTCCAGTCTAGTTTACCTTTTCAGGATAAAGTGGCTGTTTTGGCAGACGCTTTTGGGCATCGTCCTGCTTTGCACAGCCGCCCTATCCTCCTCTTCCTTCCTCGATAGACGCTAGAATGTCCGCATACTCTTGGCTTCTTTTCGATAGTATCTGCATGTTCAGGAGCTCATCTGCGTGCTTCTCTGCGTGGGCCCGTATCAGGCCCGATGCAACTGCTCTTTTGATTCTCTCTTTGTGCAGCGCATACGCCTCTTTTCGGAGAAGGAGTCCGCCGCTCACCCTCTCCACTGTGCCTGTCTCCCACGAGTACCTCTGCCCGATCTCTGGCACGCGCCCTCCTTCGACCTCTCCAAACAGTACGTTATCTGTCTCCACGAGGTACACCTCGTCTGGCCCAATTTCGCGCGCATGGACCAGGCACCCCTGCTTCATCGGCAAGTGCTCGAGCTGCCACGGTGCGTACAGCTGCACCGTTTCCTCTTCTCTGTTCTTGCTTTTTTTTCTGTCCACTCTGTAGGGCCTCTCTCCCTTTATCACGCCCATGTTTCTCTGCGCTGCTTCGTGCGCGGTGACAAGCTTCTTCACATGCGAGATCGGGTATATCCTGCGAGCTGTGCTGCGCGCTCTGCTTGCCGCTTCTTCTGGTTTTCCGCCTTTTTCTCGCTCTTTTGTCTCTCCAACCCACCCTTTTCCCTTTGGATATATGAGCTCTCTTTTCCTTCCGCTTTCGATTCGGTAGAGCGGGTGCACCAAGGCCTCTTTTTGCGTTTCTGGAAGAGCCTGGGCAGCTTTCCGGTCGCGCGCGCTGAGCCTCCCTGTGCTGTTGGCGATGTGAGGTAGAACGTGGTTCAGCGCCTTTGCGATGGCTCTGGGGCCGTAGAGCGTGTGGTTCAGAACGTATCCGTCGCTGTCGATGCTGACGACGACGCCTTTTTTGTGTACCATTCCGTCGCATAGGACGTTATGGCCCATGGCGACCTCCACTGCGCTCGATACCTCCTCGTCTTTGTCTGTCTTCACGCTGTAGACGAGCCTTGCATAGACGCCCGCGCTTCGCAGCGCGCAGAAAACATCCAGCGCGTCCGCTGACTTTTCCCGCTCTCTGACTTGCATGTTGTACGGGGAAGCATGCGTCTGCTCTACGAACTGTGTCTTTTCTATTCTGATAAGGGCCCTGTGAACGCGCCATGCAAGAGCGCACAGTAAGATGAGTGTGTGTCCTCCTTTTCTTCCTGGGGAGCTCTGCGTGTCTTCCTGCCAGGACTCTTCGCTCTCTGTGCTTGAGAACTCCATTACTTGCGAAATAAAATGAAGGCGCGTATTTTTGTAGTCTCGCAGAACGCGTAAAAAAAGCCTGGCGTAACTTTTTGAAAAAATATACGGGAGCCTTTTGAAAATAGAGGGGGCTCGACGCCGTGCTGCTAGTCAGGGGGTCTAGTGTGGTGGGGTAGTGTGGTGATGCGGAATGGTGACGTAGAGTGGGTGTAGAGTGGTGGTGTAGTATGGCAGTGGAGTGGGTGTAGGGTGGCGGTGTAGTATGGCGGTATAGAATAGGTGTAACATGAAGGGTACGGCACGGAGAGGTACTTAGATGGTATAGCACTAGACACCCCATCTAAGCAGTACATGCAGCAGGCACACAGAACAGTAAGTTGAAATCGTGCTGCATTTAATGTGAATATGGGGTATCGATGGCACTGCAGCTTAGAGAATATGGTACATCTTCAACGGTATTGCACACCTTCGATGGTGCTGCACCCCAGAGGGTATCGCGGCCAACGCCATCGCCCCAAAATGAAACAGAAAGGCTTTCACAAACACCGTAGATGGATCTCTCCACGCCTTCTCTGGGGCCCTCAGCGAGGACCTCTTCTTGTCGATAGCTTGCACACGACCCTTCCTCTCGCGGTTATCTCTGCTGGCATCTTCTCTGCTAAAAGCTGAAGCACCGGCTTCCAGGAGCTGCGCACAATGTGTGGAACTCCCACAACAGGACTGTAAACAGACCTGAGCCATCTCTGCGTTATTTCGTCGGAGGGGTATCCAGACCCGATGCTGGCATACGCTGTTTTATACACCTCCATCTGCATTTTCGGGTTCATCAGGAACATGTCCCTTATCACTTTGGACACAACGCTCGCCGCGCTAACCACCTGGTACTTGGAGTCTGCGCGGATCTCCACTGCCACCGAGGGCTGTCTCTCTGCGCCCTTCATTGCCTCCAAGATCACTCTTGTGGGCACCCGCGCATCCGACCCAAGCGCGTCCATAAAAACAGCGGACACGCTCACCATTTTCCTGACGAACGCTTGCAGTATCATACCAACGCAGGAAAAAGACAGCTCGTTCAGGTTCTGACGGTATCTGCTCTCGTAGAGCTTCTTGCAGTTTCTGTGTGCGCCGCTTACTGCGTCGGCATGAAGGAACTTTTTGCAGGCGGTGGCAGCGCCGAGCGTGTTGCCCTTTGGCGTGACTCCGTCGTCGGCCAGCTTCACTTTCTTTTTTGCGTTTCTCAGGGTCGCAATTCTGTTCTTCTCGCTCTTTATCTCGGCGTCCCGCATGCTGTTCAGCATGTTCAGGCTTATGAACAGCGGCGAGAGCGCGCAGGAAACAAACCCGACGGTCTCGCTTAGAAGGATGTCTGCGAACTGCGCGGATCTCTTTTCCGCTCCGACCTTCTTGGAATCGCTGTACACCTTTGTCTCGGGGTCTCTGTTCCAGAAAATCGCGGTGTACACGAGAGGCCCGGCAAGGGGGCCTCTTCCTGCCTCGTCTATTCCAACTATGCACGGGTCTTTTATGTTTCCCGGGGTCTTTATCAGAAAAACGTTTCCGTACCTGTCCTTTTTCGTGACAAAGTTCGTCTCAGTGCCTGCAATAAGCTCTTCGAACGCCTGAAAATGGCAGCGAACAAAAGACTCGCTCTCCTCCATATAAAAAAACCAATGCCGATTCGTCTACTAAATCCTGAAAAAGTTGTAGTAAAACACGGATTTATTCTGTGCCGTCTGGGGCCTCGAGCCGATGGGTTTCCAAGCACCATCTGCGCGCTCATATCCTAGAAGATGCTTTGTGCTGACAAATTGCGCCTGAAAAAGCATCTCTGAACCGCGATGGGCTTTCTGTGCGAAAACTTGGTAAACACGCGTGGTCCAGAGCTAAGTAACGGAAAGAAAGGGAAAGAGGAGCTGGCGGTTGCGTTTTGCTTTGAATGTTTACTTCAGGGGGTGATCTACCGTGTCTGTTGTGTTCTGGTAGAAGCACAGGTAGTAAGAAGGCGCAACCTAGAGAACAAGCTTGTTCTGCATGGCTGCGACATGAAAAGGCCAAGCACCACAGAGACGACCTTCAGCCGGGTCTTTCTGCTCGTGCACGCTGTTACCAGAAGCACCGCGGTTCGTCCCGCAAGGAACACCCGTGCACAAAAGTAGCTGCAATACACGCTGGACTTCAAAAGGACGCGAAATACAGCGGAGGTTGGCTCCTCTTGCGCCAGATGGCACGCAATTATCAGGAGAAGGCTGACAAATAGAAGAGACATGTCGGGATAGAAAAAGGCTTTTTTAACGGAGCGGGAGACTGTGCAGCGAAAAAAGTACTCAAGCTGCTTTCCCTGGGCTCTTTCCCACAGCGCTCTTGCGGCTATGAACCCGATCCAGCCCCAGCACGCAGAGGAGAGAAGCACAAAGTAAGAGTCTGCGAAACACAGCGAGTACCTGAGCACCAAACTCTTGTCTGCGAGAATGGCGAAAAAAAAGAGAAGGGCGCGCGCGCTCTCGATAATGCAGCTGAAGGAGACAAAGTAGTAAAAAAAGACGACGCTTACCATGTACATGTGCGATGTCCATTTTTCGCCCAGCTGTGTGCTGAAAGAAGATAGAGGACAGTGGCGCTGGGGGTGTTCTAAATAGTACTCGTCGCTCGTTTTCATCGGGGAATATAAAACAGCTTTTTCTCAGCTCGTGCATGCGAAGCTGGACCGCTCTGTTCCACGCAGCCTCGTTGGGGACAGTGAGGTCTGCAAGCCTATAGAAAACTTCAGCTAGGTTGTGAAGAGCTTGCATACAGCGCGCGTCTTTCTGCATTTATCTCGAACAGGGAAATCACGTGATCCATCCTTCCAGGGTGTTTTCTGACTGCATCCAGAGCTAGTTTCCTTATCTACATTTTCTCTTGGCAGCAGGTGAGTATTCGAGGTGGCTTCGCTAGGGGTTGGCTGTAGGTTTGGCTGTAGGTTTGGTTGTAGGTTTGATTATGGGGTGTTCTGGTGCTAAGATTCGTTCATCCACCGAGCTCCCATCCATCCAGTGTACAAGAATCTACTCTCCCACCTGTTCAATGCACAAGAATTTACTCTCCCATCCACCCAGTGTTCAACCATACAGCACCCGCTAACCCAATTGTACTTGTATACTTCCTCGCCCCTCTCACACATTCTCGTCGCCTTGGCAGCTCTGCGGGGCCTTGAAGTACTTGGATATCTGCGTCTGGCCTGGATCGAACTGCCGCTCTATAAACTCGATCTCTCTCTTTTTTGCGGCTCCGATCCTGTGCTGCATCTGAACCTTCCTCTGAAGAAGGGAGAGGATGGTTTCGTCCACGCGCGAAATAATCAGGTAGTGTATTTCCACGTTCTCTTTCTGCCCGTTTCTGTAGATCCTGTCTTCTGCCTGCTCGAGGTCTGTGAAGTTCCAGTACAGCTCTGCAAACACCACGTCCCGTGCGCACACAAGGTTTATCCCCTGCGAGCACGTGGCAATGCTGAGAACCGCGATCTCGATTTCCGGCGCGGTCTGGAACTGGGAAATCAGCTCGCTTCGCCGCTTCTCTGCAACGCTTCCGTCCACAAGAATGGACTGTTCGGAAAAGTGCCTGTGGATGCACTCCAGAAGGACCACGTGGTACCCGAAGACGACTATTTTCTTTCTGCCGCACTCCCGCAGGGCCTCTATGTACTTGATTGCGGGCTCGATTTTCTGGATGGAAACCTCCGAGTACTCCAGAAACATCTCTTTTGGAGACTCTTTGCCGCGTTTTACCACCGCGGGCCCAACAGGGGACACAAAGCTCACGCGGTACCTTTCTTTTATTCCGAGCGCAAGACACGACTTCTTGTCGCGCCTGATCCACACGAGCGCGTCGAGCACTGTTTTCAGCTCATCCAGGTTTCTTTGTCCGCTGTACTTCGCTCTTTCTCTTTGCGCGTAGTTCTTGATACTGCTCAGCCGCGAGTCCGGCACCCTGCAGTATCTTTCCAGGTACTCGTTCTGCGTGTACAGCGCAGGGCACACGATCTGCAGCGTCGTGAGCAGCTCGATCGGCCTCGAGGACGAGGGAGTCCCCGAGAGCAGCAGCACGTGCTGCAGCTTCTGTAAAAACGGCACAAGCGCAACAGAGCGCTGGCTTGTTGGCGTTTTCAAACTGCTCGACTCGTCCAGCACCGCCATGAAAAACTCGCTGGCGTCCAGCTCTCTGATGCTTCCGCTGACTCTGTCGTACGTGTCAATCAGGACGAATATGTCTTTCTCCCTTCCGACCCGCACCCTCTTTACGCTTTGCGGAGCTGCTGGCTTTCTTTGGTACTCTGCAACGGTGCAGATGACGTCTGTGAAGTAGCTTTTCGCCTCCTCCTTCCACATTTTGACGAGCGTGGGCGTCGCGATTATCAGCAGCCCCTTTCCCTCTATCCAGGCCTTCTTCTCCTCCATGCACGTGAGGACGGCTGCTATCGCCTGTATCGTTTTTCCGAGGCCCATGTCGTCTGCTAGGAGAAGCTTGTAGTTGTGTTTTTTGATCTTGCGCACTCCTTCGACCTGGTACGGGTACAGGCTGGTGCTTTTGCCTGTTTTTCGGTTGTGGAGGGTGGTTACCACACTGCAGGAGAGCTCCTGGCTCTCTTTTATGGCGAATTTTCCTATCTCGCTTAAGAGAGCAAGAGGAGGCCCGATGAACAGCGAGTTCTTCATGCTTTCCACGAGAAGCGGAAAGTGCTCCACGCCGAACACCCAGCTGTTGTTGTCTATGTTGTACTCTGCGTTGGAAACGTTAGTGAAGAAGTCGAAGCAGGCGTCTGTGCTTGGGTGTATTTTCAACGTTTTAGAGTCCAGCAAGCTGACTGTGTACTGCTTCTTTTTCAGATGCGCGGATTCTATTTTTACACGGGCCTCCTGCAGCCTGCTCTGTATTTCCTTTTCAGCTACGCTCATGCTAAAAAAATGCACCGGAATATATTCAGCGGGAAGCGAACGGTGCGATCGAGTTTCTACACTCGTGCTGAAGACAGATACCAGTCGGAGGGCCTCCGCCGTGCCAGATGTTTGCATGTTTTATAAGCACTGCGCTGGACTGGTGCGCATCCATTTAGAGCTCGAAAATTATATTCTTGCCCATCTAGACAATGAGGTAATTTTGATAGATAAATGGCATGAAATTGTAGACTCATATCAAAGAGTAAAAGGTGTTTACTAAACATTATTCGCTTACATACCTCAAGGTCAACACGATCACTGAGATGGCAAGAAAGACTTCTCAAACACGGTAAAGATACCCGCGGCGTTCATCTCTAAACGAAAAGATGTACTCTCTTACCTCAGAAGCAATCTAAGCCACTGCTAGACCAGGGAATAACCCTGATTTTGTCGAAGTCGTTTCTGTTTTTCACTTTGGTCGGTATTTTTCTCAACGCGTTCAGAGCCGCTCTCGCTCCGAGTTGAAGATATGCCCCTGAAAAAACAACTGCCGCAGCCGCACACCGCAGAAGAGCTCTTTCTGTTTCTTCAGCCACATCAAACATGAGCATGTCGCAAAACACGCAGATCTGGAGAAGCACGCCGTGTAGGCACACAAACCGCATGGCTTTCGTTGTGCCATGCACGAGTATTTCCAGGCCTGAAGAAACGCTGACAAATAAAAAAGTCTCTCGTACTTTAAAGGGCAAAAAAGTACAGAACCTTTTCCTAAAAATATTTTCTACTGCCCCGAGACACAGGTAGCACATCCCTTTTGCAAAAAGAAGAGAAGATGCGGGCACAACAAACGCCAAATAAAGCATTTCAAGGAAGAACGTAACGGCCGTTTGAAGATTTGCGATTTTTTCCTCTTCTTTAGCACCTGCACCACCCCGTCCCGTCTCATCACTACCACGCTGTGTCCCATTACCATGAAATTCTGTTTTATGATCAGCACATTCCTTCTCATGAGTATCCCATCCTTTCTCATCACCAACACAACCCTCCACATGAACATCGCATCCTTTCTCATCTTGGGCCTTGTTATCTCCCTTTTCAGCGCGCCTTTTTTGAGCAGCCATCCCGGATACTGCTGTTTTTCCAATATTCCACACGCAGCACATAGACCCTGCAACAACACACATTTTTACATAGAGATGCGCCCCGCATATGTCGCCCACTGCGCACCCAAGCCCTTTCTTGCTCATATACGAAACAGCAGCCAGCGCCAGAAAAGCGAGGAAAACAAGAGCAGTATGGAACAGAAAAGACATGAATATGCAAAAAAGGACGTAGACGGCGAGCCTCTCCCACACATTTGGAGGAACATAGTAAATGGAGTACGCCGGGCTGTAGAGAAGCTCTGCTCTTGTGGCGTACAGAATTGCGTCTGCAAAGACAAAGTCGACGAGCTTCAGGTCGATGAACCTCTCCTGTGGGAGCTGTTTTTTTTCCTTGTTTTCCCCAAAGTAGAACGCCTGCTCCTCCGCGGTTATGCAAAACCGAAGTCTTTTCTTGATCTCTGTCGTCCTGTAGCTGACGTCCTTTCTGCTTGGAAGATACCTATACCTGCTGAGATCCCCGAAGTCTGCATGTGATACGTTACAGTCGTGGAGAACAGAGTCAAGCAGAAGAAAAGAGGCGACTTTGTTGGAGATTTTCAGCAGCGTACACTCTGCCGCCCGCTTGAGCGCCTCTTTAACAGAGAAGCGGAAGACCCTCGCCAGCACGGTGCACACATACGCGCCGCACAGTATGCTTTCCACGGAGAGGCCGGAGACAAGCGCTGCATGCCTTTCTGGCTCGAACTGTCTCTCTTCTCTTCCGATATACGCGCATAGGTCAACGCCGGTCAGCGCGCGCACGGCCTCAACAGATCTCCGCAGCAAAAGAAGAGGAGAAAATAAGACCACGACAACCACGATAACCTGCGCAAACGACAAGAGTATTTCGTATAGGGATACGGTGAGAAACTCTCTTGCGGCGCGTTCCGTGTTTTTTGACCTTTTTCGCACGACCCAGGGGACAACGCCAGGCCGGAAGATTCGCGCAAGGTGTGTATCGAAAAGCTTCTCGACCGCGCGCTGCGCTGCGTATCCCACACCCAGTGCGCGGCTGCTGCAAACGGAACCCGGTGGCTTGCAAAAAGATCCCTGGAAAACAGAGCATATCGCCCACTAAAAGAGCAGGCAACAAAAAACAGAAGCACGAAACCGGAAAGCAGCGGCAGAAGCATCCTATCGAGCACCACCGCCATCAAAACCTTCGCAAGGACGTACAATACATTGGAGACTTTCTCGGACGTCAAATGTGCGTGCTTTTTTATGCGCGCGGTGCCCTTCCTGGTGTAGAGAGCCCAGAGAACTACGTCCAGGCCCAAAACAGCCCGAACGAAGAAAGAGACAGCGCGCTGAACAAGCTTATGCTCCTCCTGCGTGGTGCCATCCTCTATTCCGAAAGACAGAGCGCACAGCGCAGAAAGACGTTCGGCAGCAGCGCCAGACAGCGCGCGTACTCTAGCTGGCGCGCCCGGATGCACTCGGGCTGCGACGGTATCGAAAACACACAGCGGGAACAGCACAGAAGCAAGATACCCCAGCAGGTAGCAGAAAGGCAGAAAAAAGAGCGCCAGAAGTCTTCGTCGCAGAGCGCTTGTAAGACATGCTCTTACAAGAGGGCTGCAGTTCCATTCCGCGCCGCAGATGCTCTGGATGACGCCCTCAAAGGACTTTCTCGCGCCCAGCTTCTTGTCTTCTTCGAACGCAAGCACGCGGATGATCTCGCATATCTCCGTGTCTGTCAGCGTCTTGTTCCGGACGGTATATTCGTCGTTTATTCTGTATTTTGCGAATATTCCGAGGCCTGTCAGGATCGTAACGAAGGACATGCTCTCGCTGCGCTTGCACGCGCTTGCGCTCTCATCTTCGTTGGATATTTCGACGTCTTCGTCTTCTCTTCCGTCCAGCACCACTCTTCTCGAGCTGAACAGCAGAAGATACAGCAGCACGGCCGCCTGCTCCAGCGCTCTTCTCTGCACGATGTGTGCGAACACTGCCGCGCACAGCATATCTGCGCGAAAAGCCTCTGCTCTAGCTCGTGTGCAGAGAGAGACAAGGAAAAGCAACAGCAGCACGCCCTGGGCGCAAAGTATTCCTGCGAAAAATAGCGAGAGAAGCGCGATGGCCGTCTTTTTTATCTGCAACGCAGCAGACTCGGCAAAGTACCTCGCGCAGGATCTAAGCGGAACACTCACATGCGCCTTCTCCTTGTACGTCTTTCTCTGCCTTATGTGCGTGCCGCAGGTAGCACAGGTCTGCGAGTCCTCTGAAAAAACTTTGTGGACTATGCAGTCCTCCTGGGCGTACTTTTCCTCGCCCTCGCAGATACACGGAACGCACAGCGATGTCTCTCTTTTCTCTTCTTTTTTGCAGATCCTGCAGAGCAGCGTCTCTGTTTCCTGGTCTGTTTCGATCTTTTGCATGAAGTCGAAAGCGTCGGGTCCTTCCATGGTCATAAAATGAAAAGCAAGCGGATCTATATCGATTTTTCTTTGTATTTTTTGATCTCAGATCGAGCCTCTGCCATCTTGAGATTTCGCGTGGAGAGGAGCAAAAGAGGGCAAGTGGGATGATGCAGAGGTCGGGTGGCGCATGCGGTGTGGAGAAGTCGGGTGGCGCATGTGGTATGGAGGGTAATGTAGAATATGTGGTGTCTGAATGTTCAAAATGCACATCACAGAACATATTACATCTCTAGTATCCCTACTACCCCTAGCATCACCTTATAACCAGTCGAATCTGCCAAATTTTTGCATGCATGGTGAAACGCACTCGTGGATCGTCGACGGGGTTGGAAAAGGATGCAAAAGAAAAGAACTTCTTTCGTCAATAGAGGCCTCTTTGGGAGAAGCTACCTTTTGTCTTTCCTACGCGGACAACAAGCCAAGAGCCGTGCTGATCACAGACTCAGCGGATGCCGTGCAAATATCGCATAGAGGGAAGCCTTTGCGCGTAAGGAAGAAAACGTTCAAAATTGAAAGGGTGAGGGATGTGGTGACACCGCTTTCCGGCATGACATACGAAGAGCAGCTGCGCACAAAGTCTGAGCCTGCGCAGGCACTCGCACACGCGCTGGGCTGTAGCAACGTCGAAATCATCGGGTCTCCGGTGCAAACAGGGTACAGGAATAAGTGCGAGTTTACTTTCGGATACACAGAAACGGGGCAGCCGGTTCTTGGATTCCGGCCGTCGAAGTACACAGAGGCGCCAAATCTTGTCGCGACCCCGGAAGAGTGCACATACAACGTGAGCAAAAACATGCTCGACGCGGTCTGTGCAATAAACGGGTACATCGCAGACAAGCCAGAGCTTATTTACAACAGGCTTTCCAAAAAAGGAAGCTTGAAGATTTTGATGATAAGAAAGATAGGCGCGCAGGTTCTTGGAGTGCTGCAGCTAAATGCAGAGACAGAAGAAGGCCCGCAAAAAGACGCGCTGGAAAGGTTTACAGCCTTCATCGCAGAAAACACGTGTCTGAGCGTCCTCTACGTGGAAAAAACAAGCTCTGTGTTCGAGGGGTTCAAGCCAGACAGCAAAATAGCGCGGGTCAGTGGGGACAGCGCGGAACACACTGAAACGGTTGCCGGGTGCACCTTCAAGGTTTCGCCTCTCGCGTTTTTCCAGGTGAATTTACAGGTTGCTGAAATACTTGCGAGCATAATCCAGAAAAACGCGGTAAGCAACCTGATTCTTGACGTTTGCTGCGGGTCAGGGTTTCTTGGGATATGCGCGGCGCGCGGCACGGATAAGCGGGTCGTAGGCATGGAAATTTCGCAGGGCTCTGTGCAGAACGCCAGAGAAAACGCGGCTCTCAACGGCACAGACGCAGAGTACATCTGCGACAGCGTTGAGAACTCTTTGATGAAGGTGGTTGCGCGAAAGACAGACGAGAAGTGCGCTGCTCTTCTGGACCCGCCAAGAGCGGGAGTCTCGGACAAGCTGATTCGGAAAATCGCGGCGTCGGAGAACGTGGCAGAGGTGTTCTACGTAAGCTGCAGCTACCGCTCAGTGAAGAGCAATCTGGAGGAGCTGGGCAAAAGGTATTCGCTGCAGAAAGTGTACATTTTGGACATGTTCCCGTACACCAGAGAGGTCGAGTGTGTTTTTCACTACGTGCTCCCAAAGCAGAACGCGGAGAATGTTGGCGCTGCATCCAGCTCATAAATAATGCCAGATCGCTGAAGTTGCGTTTAGTTTCTCCGCCTTACATATGACAGAGACTAGATTATGGGTTTCAAATAATGGTTCCGATAGAGTGGGTGGTGATGTCAGCAGTGTATTTAACTCGTGAAGCGTGTTTATTTGGTCTTAGCGCTAAACTAGAGTATCCTATAAGTATTGACAAGCGAGACTCTGGCCCCAAAGAAAGCACGGCAAAGTATACCTGCAATTCAGGGCATCTTATAGATCCAGAGACTGCCATGTCTTCAACTTATACCAACTGCTCAAATTAAATTAAGAGATCCCCTCAACAACTCCACATTTATCCTGAGAAGTACTTCTGCCAGTTACGGCATCTATAATATGACCGATATCGTTATGTTCTGCTTCAATATCAGCGATCTTTCGAATATCACCAGCGCATACCCGCATAGCA
>Ga0190275_10000746_pt1 | contig 26074 bp, 22 predicted proteins | sample Popmic550T_FD_133745 | JGI IMG/M metagenome (GOLD analysis project Ga0190275, IMG submission 133745) | Populus adjacent soil microbial communities from riparian zone of Yellowstone River, Montana, USA - 550 T | ecosystem: Environmental > Terrestrial > Soil > Riparian zone > Trees stand | place...
CCCACGGCGATCCGTGCGTTCATGCGACTGGGCGAGGAGCATCCGCGCAAGCACGATCTGAGCTCGCTGCGGCTGCTGGGCTCGGTGGGCGAGCCGATCAACCCCGAGGCGTGGATGTGGTACCGCGAGGTGATCGGCGGCGGGCGGTGCCCGGTGGTGGACACGTGGTGGCAGACGGAGACGGGTGGGATCATGATCTCGCCGCTGCCGGGGGCGACGCCGACGAAGCCGGGCTCGGCGACGCTCCCGCTGCCGGGCATCCACGCGGAGATCCTGGATCGGCAGGGCAACCCGGTGCCGAAGGGGCAGGGCGGGCTGCTCTTCCTGACGAAGCCGTGGCCGTCGATGTTGCGCACGGTGTACGGGGATCCGGAGCGGTACGTGAAGACGTACTTCAGCGAGCTGCCGGGCAAGTACTTCACCGGAGACGGCGCGCGGACGGACCTGGACGGCTACTTCTGGCTGATGGGCCGCGTGGATGACGTGGTGAACGTGGCGGGGCACCGTCTGGGCACAGCGGAGGTGGAGAGCGCGCTGGTGTCGCATCCGCGCATCGCCGAGGCCGCGGTGGTGGGCCGCCCGGATGAGCTGAAGGGCACGGCGCTGGTGGCCTTCGTCACGCTGAAGAAGGGGACGGAGCCCTCGGCGGAGCTGAAGAAGGAGCTGGCCAACCACGTGACGAAGGAGATCGGCGCGATTGCGCGGCCGGACGAGATCCGGTTCGCGGAGGGGCTGCCGAAGACGCGCTCGGGGAAGATCATGCGCCGGCTGCTGCGTGACGTGGCTGCCGGCAAGCAGACGACCGGGGACACCACGACGCTCGAGGACCTCAACGTGCTGGCGACGCTGCGCCAGGACGAGGAGTAGGGCACCGTCGAGAGCGCATGGCCGTTGCTCGATTCCCCGAGCAACGGCCGGAGCCGTCAGCGCTTCAGGTGCGTCATGGCCGCGTCGAGCAGGGCGGCGATGCCTCGCCGGGTAACGAGGATCACCTTGCGGCCCACAGCGGGCGCCACGTTCGTGTAGTGCTCGCTCACCTTGTGGTGCAGCTCCGTGGCTCCCCACACCAGGATCAGGTCCGCCCACTCCAGGTTGTGCCGGGCCTTCTCCGCCGTGTGCCGCTCCGTACCGTCCACCATGCGCAGCTCGATGTGCCCGTTGAGCTGCGACTCCAGCTCCTCCCGCACCGCGGGAGAGCCCCCGACGATCACCACGTGCCGGATACCCTTGCGCCGGCACGCCTCCACGAAGTCCGTTCCCGCGCGCCGGTTGTTCGAGCCCCCACAGCTCTCGCAGTGACTCCGCGGGTCCACCATCAGCGGCTCCCGGCCGCTCGTGCTCGCCGCCTGCTGGCATGCCGGTGCGCTGCAGACGCGGAAGAAGCGCTCGGCCAGCACCGCCTCGGCGCGCTCCAGCTTCTGCTCGCTCATGCGAGCCTTCTTCGGGTTGACGATCTTCGCCTCTTCCAATGTGGAGCGAGCCCGGCTACGGGAGTCCGGGAGGGTGATGCCTCGCTGTGCCAACCACGCGTCGATATCGCGATCGGCGCTCACGGCTCGGGAGGAACAGGCGGTAGGGGGAAGAGCTCCTCCTGCACGGGCACCAGCCCGAGCGCCTCTCGCACCGGCCCGAAGCTGCGCCGGTGGATCGGCAATACACCCTTCTCCTTGAGCGCCTGGAAGTGCTGCGGCGTCGGGTAGCCCTTGTGTGAGGCCAGCCCATAGTCCGGGTACTGCTTGTCCAGCTCCGACATCATGCGATCCCGCGTCGTCTTCGCGATGATGGAAGCCGCCGCGATGCTCATCGACAGTGCGTCCCCGTGGATGATCCCCTTCTGGGGACATGGACACTCGGGAATGGTGCGTGCATCCACCAGCGCGTACTCCGGCACCAGCGACAGCGCCTGCACCGCGCGCCGCATGGCCAGCAGCCCCGCGTGGTAGATGTTGATGCGGTCAATCTCCTCCACCTCCGCCACGCCCACCGCCCAGGCCACCGCGTCCCGCTTGATCGCCACGGCGAGCTCCTCGCGGCGCTCCTCATCGAGGATCTTCTTCGAGTCGTCCAACCCCTTGAGTCGGTAGTTCTTGGGGAGAATGGCCGCCGCCGCCACCACGGGCCCGGCCAAGGGGGCCATCCCCGCCTCGTCCACCCCGGCCACGCGCTCCAGGCCCTGCGTCCACAGCTCCACCTCGTAGCGCAGCAGGTGGCGCAGCCGTTGCCCCTCCGAGCGGTTCTTCTCCTGCCGGGTGCGGATCTTGCGGGCGAGCGAGCGGGCGCCCTGCCGGCTGTCTGTCTCCAGCGCCTCCAGCAACCCCTGAGGTACGGGTTGAGCGCGCTCGAGGAACCGGTCGGTCAGCTCGGAGAGAGGCGCTTGGAGGAGTTCGTCCACACTCGGCATGGCCCTCGAAGGCTAGCGACCTGTTGATCTCAGGACAACCTCCCGATTCGGGGGGCTCGCCAGAGTGCCTACCCAACAGGTCGTGGACGTCACGGGTTGAGCTGCAGGGTGACTGCTCCGGGGACGGGCTGGCAGTGGCAGTCGTCGCACTGCCACTCCACCTCCGCGGCAGGAGAGACCTTGGCGCCCGCCGTGGCGTAGAGGCGAGTGAGGCCGGGGGCGAGCGACTCGTTGACGGCCCTGCTGACACCTACCTCATTGGTCACTCCGGTGATGCTCTCCTGACTCTCCTCGTTGATCGCGGTGACGGTGGCCCCTTTGACGAGGGCGCCATGCGCCGTGATCACCTCCACCTTCAACGACACCAACTCCTCCGAGCACACGTCCCCGCCCCTGTCCACCACGGGCCTGTTGTCACAGGCCGACAGGCAGGCGAGACCCAGCACCATCGGGAGAATCCGCAACCCAGACATGGCTGCGAAGGTGGTGCCGCCCCCTCGCCGCCGCAACACGCACCGTCAGGAAGTAGGCGAAAGGTGGGCCTGGGCGAAGCGCGACGCGTCCGTGTTCGGGTACCGGTGGACAACGTAGCGCAGGAGCTTACCCCACCGCCTCGTCCCACGGCGCGCCCAGCCAGGCCTGGTAGGCGGCCTTCTGCGCCTCGGAGGGCTTGTCCACTCGGGTGAGATACACGGCGTCCGCGGGCTTCTGGCCCAGCACCACCGGGACTTCCATCAGCTTGTCCCGCCGGAACACCGTGACCCGCACGGTCTCCCCCGGGCGCCGGTCCTCGCAGCGGCTCAACAGCCCGGCTCCGTCCGTCTTGTAGCCGTCCAGGGCCACCACCTCGTCCTCGGGGTAGAGCCCGGCCTCCATCGCCGGCGAGCCGTCCATCACGGAGGCCACCGTGGCGTTGCCTTTGAGGGAGAGCCCCAGCCAGCCCTTGGGCTTCGCCTCACTGCCCTTGCGAGGCGTTGGCGTGCCCCCCCTGTCCGTGGAGGACTCCCGCACGCGGAAGCCGATCTCGAGGCCCACGTGCGAGAGGACGGAGTAGTCCAACTCCTCCGTGGAGCGCACGGCCCGATCGAAGAAGGGTGTCAGGTCCTTGCCTGCCACTTCACTCACGAGCTTCTCCACGCCGTCCTCCGGCACGCCCGAGCCATTGCCGTAGCGCTGCCACAGCAGGCGCACCACGTCGTCCAGGCCCTTCGCATCTCCGGTGGCGCGGCGGAGCTCGAGATCCAGCAGCGCGCACACCACCTCGCCCTTCAGGTAGTAGGAGATGGCGCTGTTGGACGAGTTCTCGTCAGGCCGGTAGTGCTTGATCCAGCTCATCAGTGACGCGTCCGCCAGCGTCTGGACGCGGCGGCCCGGCGTGCCATGCAGCGTGGTGAGCGTCTCGCCGAGGCGGGTGAGGTAGCGGTGGGCGGACATCAGCCCGGCGCGGCGCACGAAGAGGTTGTCGTAGTACGACGTCATCCCCTCGAAGGCCCAGAGCAGGGTGGTGTAGTTCTCCTGCGAGTAGTCGAAGGGCACGAGCGCGCGGGGTTTGATGCGCTTGACGTTCCACAGGTGGAAGTACTCGTGCGCGGCCAGCGTGAGGAAGTCCTCCCAGCCGCGGCTGTTCTGCATCGCCGCGCGAGGGAACAGCAGGGCCGTGGAGGCCTGGTGCTCGAGCCCGCCGCGTCCCTTGTCCGTGAGGTACACGAGGAACAGGTAGCGCTTCATCGGCAGCCCGCCGAGCAGCCGCGCCTCCGCCTCGCAGATGCGCTGCAGGTCCGTCGTCAGCTTGTCCGGATCGGGGACGGTGTCGCCCCAGACGACCACCTCGTGCGGCACGCTCGCGGCGACGAAGGACAGGGGCGTGTGCGGCCCCACCTCGAAGGGGCTGTCAATGAGCGTGTCGTAGTCCGGCGCGGAGAAGATGCCGTCCTGCTGCTCCAGCGCGGAGAACGTCCGCCAGCCCTCTGGCGCCTCCACGGTGACGCGGTGCTCGTGGTGGCGCGTGGCATCTGTGTAGAGGAAGATCGTGGCGCCGTTGAAGTAGCCGTGCGAGCCGTCCAGGTGGCTGGTGCGCACCGTCAGCTCGTTGGCGTAGACGCGGTAGCGCAGCGTCACGGCCCGGCCGCCGGTGCGCACGCGGAAGGTGCGCTTGTCCGCGCGCTGCACGGGGAGCAGCTCGCCTCGAGGGCCCACCGCTGTCACGTCCTGAAGGTGGCGGGCGTACTCGCGCACCAGGTAGCTGCCGGGCGTCCACACCGGCAGGACGGCATCGAGCACGTCAGGGCCCACCGGGAAGGTCGCCTCCACCTCGAACAGGTGCGAGTGCGGGCGGGGCATCGAGACGCGGTAACGGACGGCTTCCGGCATTGCCGAGGGTCTCCAGTGAAGGGGAGTTTCCAGAGATTACTTTGCCCGGACGAGGATCGCCCCGAAGAACCCATCCGTCCCGTGCGTGTGAGGGGCCAGCCGCAGGAAGGGGCCGCGGCTCACCTTGGCGCCCAGCTCGGGGCCCAGCTCCTCCGTCACCGGGCGGATGGAGAAGTCGGGGTGGCGAGCGAGGAAGGCCTCCACCACGGCCTCGTTCTCCTCGCGCAGGACGCTGCACGTGCCGTAGATGAGCCGGCCGCCGGGCTTCACCAGGGTGGAGAAGCGCTCCAGCAGCGCCTTCTGCCGGGCCACATGGTTCGCCAGATCCTCGGGAGAGAGGCGGTAGCGGGCGTCCGGCTTGCGGCGGTAGGTGCCCGTGCCGCTGCAGGGCGCGTCCACCAGCACCCGATCCGCCTTGTCCTTCAGCGGCGCGAGGGCTTCGTCCGCGGCAGGGCCCTCGGAAGGGATGAGCTGGGTGCGGGCATTGTGGACACCGGCGCGGCGTGCGCGCTTGCGCAGCTCGTCGATGCGCTTGGCATCCACGTCCAGCGCGTGCAGATCGCCCCGGTTCTTCATCTGGACGGCGAGCTGGAGCGTCTTTCCTCCGGCCCCCGCGCATGCATCCACTACCCGCGTGGGGGGCGCGTCCACCAGCATGCCCAGGATCTGACTGCCTTCGTCCTGCAGCTCGAAGAGCCCGTCTCGGAAGCTGTCGAGCGAGAAGGCGTTGATCCGCGTGTTGAGCCACAGCCCCATGGGGGAGAGCGGCGTGGGCTGGCTCTCGACGCCCTCTGCCTCGAGCCTCTTCTGGAGGGCCGCGCGGTCGCCCTTGAACAGGTTGGCGCGTGCGGTGAGAGGAGCGCGCTCGTTCATCGCCTCGGTGGCGCGCTCGGCCTCTGCTCCGAACGTCTCGCGGAACTTGTGCGCCAGGAAGTCCGGCAGCGAGGCCACAAGGGGGAAGCGCTGGTCTCGCGGGAGTTTCTCCAACGCGGCGGCGGCCTCCGGCAGTGCGTCCAGGGCTGCGGCGTCCACGCCGGTCAGTGCGGAGTCTCGGGCTACGACGTCAGTGGGCTCGCCGTGGAGGATGCGAGAAGCGGCCAGCCTCAGCACGTCCTGGCGCGTCGTCTGGAGCTGCTCGAAGCCGGAACGCGAGTGGGAGAGGAGGTAGTCCACCGTGCGCTGGCGGCGAAGCAGGGCATAGACGCGCTCGGCGACGGCACGACGCTCGGTGGAGTAGAGGTGGGCCTTGCGCCGAAGGGTGAAGTCGAGCGCCCGATCGGAGAGGCGGCCCTCGTGCCTCACCATGCCATAGGCCTCCAAGCTGGCCTGGAGGACGAGGTCCTCACGAAGCGGGCGCGCCGAGCTGGCTTCGGACGCCTCGTGAGCTGCCCTCGAGGTCTTCGGGCGAGGGGACCTCGAGCCCTTCGACGCGGATTTCTTGCTGAAGGACTTCTTCGAGGAGGGCGGCTTGGCGGCCTGACGGTCAGTTCTTTTCATGGCGGGCTCCAGGGCCCCCGAGGGGAGGGGAACCTGCGGTGTAGGTGCCCATCGCATCCCAGAAGCCCGGAGGCAAGCGCGGAGAGGCGCCAGGGTGTGGCCCCCCGGTCCAGGGATGGACACTGCCGCTGTGGCAGTGCCCACCTCTGGAATGGGGGACAGGCGCTGCGTTCAGCGCCGGCGGCGCCGCAGGAGCCCAGCCAACGCGAGTGCACCCAGGGGAAGGAGGGCCCCCACGGGAATGGCCGAGCACCCAGCGCTGGGTGAATCCCCCCACGTGCCGGGCGAGGTCCCAGGGCCGGAGGCCACCGGCGGCTGGGTGTCCCCAGGGTTCGGAGCTCCCGGATCCGTCGGCGTTCCACCGGTCCCGGCCGCCGAGACCGAGATCTGGGTGGTGGAGGTGCTGCTCGCGCCTCCCGTCGGGGTCGTCGCCGTCGCCGTCACCGTGTACTCGCCCGGCTGAGCGTAGACGTGCTTCACTTCGGCTCCCTCGCTGGTCGCTCCATCTCCGAAGTCCCAGCGCACGGCGACGCCAGGGGAGGGGAGCTCGGCGCGGAAGAGCGCCTGGTGCGGAGCCACGCCCCGCTGCCCTTCCACGATCAGGTTGATCCTCGGGGGCTCCTCGGGCGGGAGCTGCTTCGTCAGGGTGAAGGAGTCCACCACCTCCCCCTCGGGCGTCAGGAGCCTCCCCAGGAGGGTGCCGCCTGTCACGTCGACATCCAGGAAGCCGTGGACCTTGTTGTTGCGCGTGACGCTCCACTCGGGCTGCTTGGAGGAGATGTAGCGCAGGTTCGCTCCGCCGCCGCCCACCACGAGGTAGGTGACGCCGTTCTGGCCCGCAGGCGCCACCGCATCCCCGATCATGGGACGGGTCCGCTCGTAGTGGTGGTCATGCCCCGTCAGGACGAGATCCACCCCGTGCTTCTCGAAGATCGGCGCGAACTCGCTGCGCATCTTGAGGGCGGAGCCCCAGGCGCCGGTCGACCAGGTCGCGTGGTGGAAGTACACGATCTTCCAAGCGGTCTGGCTCGCCGCCAGATCCTGCTCCAGCCACGCCTTCTGCGCCGCGAGCGTGCAGCGGTCCGCCGTCGCCAGACCCAGGGCGCAGCTCGAGTCCAGCCCCACGAAGTGCACGAAGCCCCAATCAAAGGAGTAGTAGCGCTCACCGCCGCTCGGGCTGGTGGGCAGGTACATGTTGTCCAGGTACGGCTGCGACTGATTCGTGACGTACTCGTGGTTGCCCGCAACCGGGTAGAAGGGGACCTCGGCGACCAGCTCCGCCAAGGGCGCGAAGAGGTTGTTCTGAATCTCCTCCTCGGTTCCGGCTTCGTAGGCGTTGTCCCCCAGCCCGAGGAAGAGCTCCGGCCGGCGCTCCAGCATGGCGCGGGCCACGGCCCTCTGGCGCTCCCCTCCCGTACCGGAGTCCCCCACCGCGGCGAAGTGCACCCGGCGCGTGCCCTCCACTGGTGCGGTGCGGAAGCGCTTCGTGGCCGTCTGGGCGCCGCAGGCGTGCACCTGGTAGGTGTACTCCGTGCTCGGCGTCAGGCCCTTCAACTCCACCGCATGGATGCGGCCGCTGTCCGCCGAGCGGACGACCGTGCTCAGGGCTCCCTGCGTGCCGTAGTGCACCTCGGGGGTGCAGTTGGCGTCCAGCCGGAAGGCAACCAGCGCTGTATCTCCCCTCACGCTCTGCAGGTAGGGTGTGCGGGTGAGAGTGGTAGCCTGAGATACGCCCGCGGTCAGCGTGAGCGCGCAGGCCAGTACGCCAAGCGCAGATACCTTCGATTGATGCATGAAGCCTCCGATCCGGTGGATTCCGGGATTCGGAGGCTTGAAACGGCTACCCCTCGCTACTCCATCCAACCCGCCCCTTCTCCCAGCAGGCGGGCGGGGGAGCGCCCTCAGGCCCGAGGCCCCTGCACCTCCGGCTACTTCTTCACGTCATGGGAGACGAGCTCCTCGAGCCGCTCGCCGTCCTCCCTCACCTTTCCGAGGCCCGGTACGAGCCAGTAGACCCGCTCCTTGCCTGCCTTGTCCGGCCGATCGCGCTGGACCTTGATGGCGTTGGTGAAGGTGCCGGCTGGGACAGTGACGGTCTCGTTCACGGCGAGCACGCGCCAGACATAGGTCCGCTCCTTCTCTTCCGTGGTGCCGTCGTCCTGCCGCGTCAGCTCCCGGATCGTGGACTCGTAGCTCCAGCCCAGCTCCTGGGTCTGGGCCAGGGACTTCACGGTGGCCGGAGACCACGTCGTCACCCGGGCGATGACGTCAGCCTTGAGATCCTCTTCTCTCAGGCGCACCACCACGCCGTTCTGCAGCTCGAGCTGCCACGAGCGCTCCTCCAGGTGCGGCTGCACGCTGCGCACCAGGGTGGCCGTGGTGGCCGTCTCCGGTACCGCCTGCGGTCCGAGCACCTCCACGCGCTTGTCGAAGACGCCGCGCGTCGGATCCGTGATGCGGTATGTCCAGGAAGAGCCCGTCGTCAGCGGCCACAGCGATGGGGGCTCGCCAGGCTCTGGCTGCTCCGGCTGTACGGGGACGCCCGGCAGTTCCGGGGTCTCCGGCGGTTGCCCGCCAGGATCCAGCGGCAGGCTCCCACCGCTCCCGCCACATCCCCCCAGCCACACCACGGCCGCCAGCGCGGCCACGACAGCTCGCTTCATACCAGGTCCTCCCGTGCCCCCTTGGGGCTCACCGCGGTCCACTTCAGCCCCCGTAGGGGCGCTCCCTCTGTCTGGCTCAGCGCCGCGACGAGAGAGCCCGGTTCCTTCTCCTCCACTTCCAGCTCCAGCCGGCGCCCGTCGAAGTCGAGCGCACAGCCCTTCACCAGCACGTTGCGCTCCCCCAGCGCCTTGCGCAGCGAGGCCTCCGCGTTCACCAGATCATCCGACTGCGCCGACAGCACCACGCGCTGCCGGGTGCCCTTCTCCTCCTTGTTGAAGAGGTCCAGCACCACCAGCAGCCCCGCGACGAACAGCGTGCCCACGCCTGCCAGCGCCAGGCTGCCATGTCCGCAGGCCATCCCCAGGCCGATGACCAGGAACAGGATCGCCGCGTCGCGCGGGTCCTTGAGTCCCGAGCGGAACCGCACGAAGCCGCCCAGGCCCACCAGCCCGAAGGCCTTGGCCACGCTGTCGCCGATGACACAGGTGATGACGGCCGCCGCGGTGCACAGCAGCACCTGGGCCTGGACCATCTCGGACCGGGGCATCGGCCGGCCCATCAGCAGCCGCCAGGGCCGCAGCGAGAGCACCGCGCCAATCAGCACCGCCGCCACCATCCGCGGCACGATGGCGCCCACATGAAGGGAGGACAGATCCTCGCCCATCCCACCAAAGATCCCAGTCAAGGAGGCGTCCATGGCTGTCCGTTCTAGACCGAGACCTGGGACTGGGAGCTGAACACCGGGCGGATCACCCGCTCGGTGGCTGTCTCCTGGGCCGTGGAGATGACGCCGTAGGCGTTGCGCAGCAAGGGCAGCCTCACGGGCGCGGCGCCCAGGATGCGGGTGATGAGCGCCTCCACGCGCTCCGTCAGCGGCAGCCCCCTGAGAGAGGACAGCACGGTGGCCGGCCAGCGCTCCGCGCACGTCTCGCGCAGCTGCCACGCGCGCGGATCATCGAGCCCGTCGAGCGAGTCGATGGCCTCCTTGGTGACCAGGGCGTAGCGCTCGCGCAGGGCGAAGGCCTCGTGGGTGGTGAGGCCCGTCAGCGAGCGGAGCACCAGCTTTGGCGCCTTGTCCGCGAGCTGCTCGCGCAGGCCGCTGGCGAATGGCGAGTCCAGGCCGACGATGCTCCGCAGCACCGAGAGCCGATCGTGCGGCAGGAGTGCCTCTCGCAGCGCATCCACGCGCTCTCCGCTCAGGCCCGTGAGGCTGCGAGCCACCTCGGCATAGAGCTTCTTCTGGATGCCCAGCTCGCGCACGGACCACGCCGTGTCTCCTTCCACACCCGCGAGGCCGAGGAGCACGTCCACCAGCCTTCTCTCCCCCAGGGCCTGCTCGCGCAGCGCCCAGGCCTCGTGGCTGCCATTGCGCTTGAGGCCTGCCACCACCTCCCCGGGCGACAGGGCATAGAGCTGCTGGCGCAGCACCATGGCTCGCGGCGAGGCACTCACGGCGAGGCTGGCCACCACGTCCACGGGCACCACCTTCGCCAGCAGCTCGCGCAGCGCCCACGAGGCCTCATCCTCCAGCCCCGACAGGCTGCGCACGGCCAGCCCGGGGAAGCGCTCCACCGCCCCCAGCCGCCGCTGGTGCGCCGCCAGCCCAGGCAGGCCCCCCAGCATCCACACGGCAAGGCTCGGCTCACGCACCTCCAGCGAGTCCAGCGCCTGGAAGAAGCGCTCCTCCACACTGTCCACCGTCACCGGTCCCGGCGTCACCGGCGTGCTCGGAGGAGGGGAGATGCGCTGCACTTGGGGCTCGCGTCCCTGCAGCCGCGCCACCACCGCGTCCATGATGCGCTGCTCGAGCGCCCACAGCGGCTGATCGTTGTTCTCGATGATGAGCCAGCGCGCCGGATCCTTGCGCGCCATGGCCAGGAAGGCCTCGCGCACCCGTACCCCGAGCCCTGCCCCCGCAAGCCCCTTGCGACTGTCGGCGTCCGAGGCGCGGCCCTCCTTCAGCTTGCCCAGCCGCTTGCGCAGCCTCGCCAGATCCGGCTCCACGTCCACCAGGATCACCAGATCCGGCCACATGCCGCGCGAGGCCATGGCACACGCGGGCGCCAGCTCCTCCACCGGCAGGCCGCGCCCGCCGCCGCTCAGGGCCAGCTGCGAGTACAGGTACCGATCGCTGATGCAGACCTCGCCGCGAGCCAGGGCGGGCGCGATGACCTCCTCGAGCTGCTGCGCGTCACGCGCCACGTTGAGGAAGAACTCGGCGCGCGGGCTGAGCTCCAGCAGCCGCGAGTCCCGCGTCAGCTCCCGGATGCGCCGCGCTGCGGGCGCTTGCAGCTCTCCACCCTCGCGCGCGTGCGCCACCTTGTAGCCCAGCCGGCGCAGCCGCCCGGCCAGGAGGTTGGAGAGCGTCGTCTTTCCGCTGCCGTCAATGCCTTCGAAGTCGATGAACACGGTGCCCTAACCCCCTAGAACCCCATCCGCGGAGAAGGCCTGAACCTTCACCATCCCCTCGGCGAACTTGCTGTACGCTGGCTTCCTGCTGCCCGGGTTGAGCGTCGCCAGCCACGACGGCAGCTCCGCGCCCAGGTGCTTCACCTCCACCACCACGCGCCGATCCGTGAAGACGGCAGGCCCCAGCCGCTCGGCAGTGAGCGTCGTCTCCGACAGCGCCAGCTGCGGGGTGACGGGGTGGAAGCCGATGTCCCGGTCCACCGTCACCCGCCAGGCCTGCGTCGCCTGGTACACGTGGCGCCGGTACGTCACCGCCAGCACTGGCATCAAGCGCCCCCCCGCGATCAGCGGCAGCAGGCCCGCGCTCCCACGGATCACGCTCTGCAGCTGCGTGCGGGGCACCCACACCCGGCGCTTCTGCGTCACGCCGTGACGCTCGCGCTTCACCTCCAGCACCACGCGCTGCTCCCCGCCGGAGCCCAGGTCCGGCGAGTACTCCTTGGTGCGCACCTTGAGGCAGTCCTCCGGGGTGAGCAGCGCGCGCTGGGCCAGCGGGTAGCCCGGCTTGTCGAAGTACACGGACACGATGCGCGTGGGCGGAGGCAGGCACCCGCCCAGCTCCGCGGAGAGCCGCGCGCACAGCTCCCCCACCATGTCCCGGTCCAGCACGAGCTTGAACTCACGGCGCAGCTTGGTGACTTGCCCTTCGGCGAACGACAGCATCGTCGAGCCTCCGTGCCTAGAAGCGGGTGGCCAGCTGCAGCGAGTACTCTGTCCCTGGCGCTTCATCGCCTGGGCGCAGGGCACGCTCCGCCTGCAGCTGGGCCTTGAAGGAGTCAGAGAACAGGACGTTGAAGCCCCCCACGGCCGCCCAGCCACGTCCCGCCACCTCTCCGCGCAGCTGGAGTGCCTCTGCCCCGGCGAGCGGCTGCAGCGCCCAGTCCTTGCCCAGCGGCAGCGTGTAGCTGGCCAGCCCGAGCTGCGCGCTGAAGGGCCCCAGCGCCAGCTGTCCGGTGACGAGCTCGGCCGACACCTCCAGGGCGCCCAGGCGCAGCGTCCCATCCACGGCCACGGCATGCCGCTGGGTGCCCTCTGTCACCTGCGCCAGGTAGCTGCTGGCACCCACCGTGAGCGCCTTGAAGGGACGCACGCTCACGCGCGCCGCCGCGTCCTCGCTGGTGCGATCGCCCAGCTCATCCTCGGCGCCCTCGAAGAGGCCGCCGGAGACCTTCAGGTTCCACGTCTCCTTGAGCCGCACCTCACCCATCAGCCCCAGCCGGCGCCCGCCGAGCTGGTGCGTCTCCGTCAGGTAGTCATCCACGAGCCCCCGGCGCATGAGCGGCAGGCCCCACGTGGACTCGAGCTCGCGCGCCAGGAAGGGCGCCTTGAACTGGCCGGCATACAGGCGCAGGCGCTTGTCCCCGTCGGCGAGCCGGACGAAGGCGTCCTTGAGGATCGTCTTCGACGACAGATCCGCGCTCACCTCCGCCTCGACGTACTCGAACGTCGCGCTCACCCCCACCCGGGCCGACTGCACCGACAGCGAGCGCGTGTAGTCCTCACGCTCGTCCGCGCTGGCCCGCGCAAAGACGCGCCCGAAGACACGCACCGAGCGCTCCTCCACCGCCTCCGCCGCGGGCGCTTCTGCCGCCTCGGGGCTCTCGCCCAGCGGATCAACCTTTGCCTTCTTCTTCTTCTTCTCCTGGGCCGGAGCGTCGGTTGACGCCACCACGGGAACCTCAGGGGAGGCCGGCTGCGCCTCCTCCACCGGCTCCTGCGCCGCCAGCGCCGGACCGCTCAAGAGAACTGCGGCGAGGAGGCCCCGCCAGATCTGTTCCACCCCACGCCACCCCGCCATGCCCGCCTCCACGCCGCAGCCCGGGAGGGCCCTCTGCAACGCGGATGCCCGGGAGGGCAATGTCGGCCGCTTGACGCCCCAAGGAGGCATGCACCCCGAAACCGCAGCCAAATGGCGGTGATCTTCCTCCTGAGGGAAGAAGTTTTCCTCACCGGAGAGGCGGGTCTCCTTACAGCCTTACAGCCCCGAAGGGTCCTTCGGCGGCGCCGCCGAGGCCGAGTCCGGGCGCAGCAAGCTCCGGATTCCATACCCCAGTGCCACCGTAGCCATCAGCCCCACCATTGCCCACAGAAAGATGCGCGGGATCGGCTTGGGGGTGACTTCCAGCTCCGCGTGGAGCGCCTTGAGCCGCGTGGTGCGGAAGCTCACGTCGAGCTGGTAGGGGCCCGCCCTCTCGGGGGTGAAGGTGGCGGCCCAGTTGACGGCCCCCTTGGTCACCGTCTGCACCTGGCCGTGAGTGCTCCCGGCTTCACGCAGGGTGATGGTGACGGGGCCCTCGAAAGGGGGGCCATCGAAGCTGCCCACATTCAGGAGGACCTTGAGGGGCTCCCCCTCGTGCGGCGTGTCGGGTTGGAGGGAACCCTGGAGGCGGTCCTCGGTGTCCGACCAGGACAGCTCCAGCATCTGGTTGCGCCGCTCCACGGCGATCTGATCCGGCTCCTTGAGGCGCACGGACTGCGCCTCGGCGGTCGTGAGCCCGGCAAGCAGGCTGGCCCCGAGCGCCAGCCGTCCGATCACGCTTCGACGGCTTTGCCTCCCTGGGACCCGTCGCCTAAGATGGTTTGCGCTGACCCCTACCACTTGAGCTTGCTCCCACCCGGCGAGCAAACCGGGATGAACCCTCCTCAGCCCTTCGGGAAATACCAGCTTCTGAAGAAGCTCGCCACGGGCGGGATGGCCGAGGTGTGGCTTGCGCGCAGCTCGGGCATCGAGGGCTTCACCAAGAACGTGGTGGTCAAGCGCATCCTTCCGCACCTGGCGGAGGACCGCGAGTTCGTGGAGATGTTCCGCAACGAGGCGCTGATCGCCGCGAACTTCAACCACCCGAACATCGCCCAGGTCTACGAGTTCGGCGAGGCCAACGGCACCTACTTCATCGCCATGGAGTACATCCACGGCGAGGATCTGGGCCGCGTCATGCGCAAGGCCTGGACGGCGGGCCAGTGGATCGCCCGGCCCCTGGCCATCCGCATCGTCGCCAGCGCGTGCGAGGGCCTGTACTACGCGCACACCCGCGTGGACGGCAGCGGCAAGCCGCTCAGGGTCGTCCACCGCGATATCTCTCCGCAGAACATCCTGATCAGCTTCGACGGCTCGGTGAAGCTGGTGGACTTCGGCATCGCCAAGGCGGCGGACACGGTGGGGTTGACGAAGTCCGGCGCCATCAAGGGCAAATTCGCCTACATGGCGCCGGAGCAGGCCGCGGGCAAGGCGCTGGATCACCGCGCGGACATCTTCGCCATCGGGCTGGTGCTCTACGAGCTGCTCACGGGCGTGCGCCCGCTCAAGCGGGACTCGGAGCTGGCCACGCTCCAGGCCGCGCTCGAGTGCGCCATCCAGACGCCCTCCGAGGTGGCCGACGTCCCCTCCGAGCTGGATGGGGTGGTGATGAACGCACTGTACAAGGCGGCGGATGATCGCTACCGCGACGCGCGCCAGTTCCAGGTCGCCTTGGAGGAGACGCTCGTCGCCCAGCGGTGGGTGGCCAGCTCGGTGCAGATCTCCGAGCTGATGGAGACGCTCTTCGCGGATCGGCTCCAGGAGGAGAAGAAGACGGGCAACTTGATGCCCACCACCACCGATGAGTTCGCCAACTCGGGCAACTCCTCGTCGCCTGCGTCCGCGGGGCAGAGCGGTGGACGGGGCGCGCCGCCGCCGCCCGCGGTGGACATGGAGTGGGAGGCTCCCCCGGGAGAGATCTCGCAGCGCAACGAGCGGCGGGGGACGTCCGCGAACATTCGCGCCACCGGACGCCCGCGGGATGAGAGCCAGCCGCGCTCGCTGGCCGAGGAGATGGCGGAGTACTCGGCGCCTCCGGGTGGCGGAACCGCGGTCGCGCGCCGTCGCACGGGAGAGACGCCTCGGCGCCCCACGAGCGTTGGGCAGACGGCGATCGCCCGCAGCACCTCGCGCCCGGACATGCAGCGGGCCGAGTTCGAGGCTCCCCTTCCCGAGCCCCCCGCGCCGCGGCGCACCAACGCGCGGCAGTTCCAGGAGGAAGAGGAAGAGGAGGAGGATGAGCTGCCGTCGCGGACCCGGGCCCGGGCCTCGCGCACGGGAGCGCTCGCCGTCGACGCCCGCGCGCGGTACGACGAGGATCCGGATGCCGATCCCGAGCGGACCCGGCTCCCGCCCCCGCAGCGCGAGCCCCCGCCCGACGAGACCCTGCCGCCCCCGCCGCGTCGCCGCACGGGCATGGTGAGCCGTGTCCAGCCGTCCACCGAGCCGGCCGCCCCGCCGCGCCGGCGCACCTCCAGCCGCGTGGACGTTCGGCAGGCGCCGCCTCCGAGGCCTGCACGGGAAGAGGTTGAGGAAGAGCCTCCGTCGCGCCCGCAGCCACCGGCGATGCCGGCCCGGAGGCCCGTCAACAAGGGTGAGCTCTTCAAGAAGCTCTTCATGGTGCTGGTCGCCGCCGCGATGGCGATCGGGATCGTGCTCTTCTGGCCCAAGCTGATGAAGCGGCCCATCGACGGCATGGGCGTCTTCGTCACGGTGGACTCCATCCCGAAGGTGAATGTGCGGGTGCGGCACAGCGACAAGTGCGGCAGCCCCGAGCCCTTCACCGATCTGGGGATGGCGCCGATCAAGGGCGTGCCGGGAGCTCACCTCCAGGACACCCTCATCCTGGAGAACAAGGAGCAGGGCGTCTATGCCGAGGACGAGGAGCTGCTGCGCTTCGGCGAGCCTGGCGAGACGAAGACCCTCAAGCGCGAGTTCAAGATGGGCACCGTCAGGCTGACCATCAAGCCCAGGAGCGCGGGCCCGTTCCGGCTCTTGAGGGATGGCCAGGAGCTGGGCCTGTTCTCGTCTGGGTCGAAGGTCGATCTGATGGAAGGCGACCACCAGCTGGAGCTGCGCGGCGAACAGCTCAAGGCGCCCGTACAGGTCGAGGTCACCGTGAAGGCCCGGGACACCACCGACGCATCGGTGGACGTGTCCGGCGACCTGCTGAAGTAGCGGCGCATCAGTAGCGCCGCAGGCTCCGGTCCACCATCCGCGAGTAGAGGTCGATGCCCCCGCGGAGCGACACCGCCTCCAGGCCGCGCGAGATCAGGTACGCGGCGCCGTGGAGGCTGCGCACGCCGTGGTGGCAGTAGACGACGACAGGGCGGCCCCGGAAGGCCTCCAGCTCCTCGGCACGCTCCTCCAGCTCCGGAAGGGGGATGAGCACCGAGCCCGGCAGCGCCACCCAGGCATGCTCGTTGGGAAAGCGCACGTCGAGCAGGGCAGGGCGCTCCTCGGCAGGGCCCGCGAGCCGCGCGGCGAGCGCGGTGGGGGGGATCTCCGGGATGGGCATGGGCAGACCTCTCAGGCAGCGGTGCTGCAGAACTGCTCGTAGTCGATGAACTCCACCTTCGCGCCGTCCTTGCACACGGGGCACTGGGGATCCCGGCGCAGCTTCAGCTCCTGGAAGCGCGTGCCGAGCGCGTCGAAGGTGAGCAGCCGGCCCACGAGCGGCTCGCCCTTGCCGAGGATGAGCTTGAGCGCCTCGTTGGCCTGCATGAGCCCGATGATGCCGGGGAGCACCCCCAGGACACCGGCCTCCGCGCACGAGGGCGCCAGATCCGGCGGCGGCGGGGCGGGGTAGAGGCAGCGGTAGCAGGGGCCTTGGCCGGGGACGAACGTGGTGAGCTGGCCCTCGAAGCGGTAGATGGAGCCGTGGATGTTGGGCTTGCGCTGCAGGACGCACGCGTCGTTGAGCAGGTAGCGGGTGGGGAAGTTGTCCCCCCCGTCCAGCACCATGTCGAAGCCCTCGAGGATGCGCACGACGTTCTTCGAGGTCAGCCGCTCGGCGAAGGGCACCACCTTCACATCGGGGTTGAGGGCCTCGATGGCGGCCCGTGCGCTCTCGACCTTGAGCTGTCCCTGGCGCTCGCGGGTGTGGATGACCTGGCGCTGGAGGTTGCTCAGGTCCACCACATCCATGTCGACGATGCCGAGCGTCCCCACCCCCGCGGCGGCCAGGTAGAGCGCCGCCGGAGAGCCGAGCCCGCCCGCCCCCAGCAGCAGCACCCGGGCCTTCAGCAGCTTCTGCTGCCCGGCCTCGCCGACCTCGGGGAGGATGAGGTGGCGGCGGTAGCGCTCCTTTTGATCTGCGGTGAGCACGAAGGGCTTCTCCACCGGGTGAGCGGCGTCGCTCCAGCGGTTGTAGCCCCCCGCCATGGAGGCCACGCGCTCGTAGCCCATCTCCCGCAGCGTCCGGGCTGCGAACGCCGAGCGGGTGCCGCCCGCGCAATACAGGACGAGCTCCTCCTCGCGCATCGCGCACTCCTCGATGCGCAGCTCCAGGTAGCCCCGGGGGATGTGGAGGGCGCCGGGCAGGCGGCCGGCCGCGTGCTCGTCCGCCTCGCGGACATCAATGAGCTTGATCGGGGCCCGGGCGTCCAGCAGGCGCTTGACGTCCTCGACGGAGACCTCGCGGATCTCCTGCTTCACGCTCGACAGCAGGTCTCGAAAGGTAGTGGCCATGTGTGCCTTGTATAACCCGAGGCTCTGGTGGATTTTGACAGAGTTGGCGTTATAACGGGCGAGCAAGGAGACAGACGCACATGGAAACCACGACGACCCAGACACCCGCCACGACGGCTCCGGCCTGGGAGGCCACGCCCCATACCCCCCTCTGGCTCACCGAGGGCGCCATCTCCCAGGTGAGGGAGGTCATCAAGGCCCAGGGCTTCGACGGCTATTTCTTCTCCATCCGCGTGGTGCCGGCGGGCTGCAGCGGGCTCGGCTATGACTTGAACCTCGTGAAGGAGGCGAGGCCGAACGACCACGTGTGGGAGCAGGATGGCGTGCGCATCACCACGGACGCGCTGAGCAGCAAGTACCTGCTGGGCACCACGGTGGACTACGTCACCTCGGTGACGGGCTCGGGCTTCAAGTTCGACAACCCGAACGCGAAGTCCTCCTGCGGTTGCGGCACCTCGTTCACCACCTGATGGGTGGCTGCGGAGCGTAGGGGGCGGCAGTCCCCCCTCCCTCAGTGAGGGAGGGACGAGGACTCCGCCCCGTCTTCGTTTCACGGGCCTTCCTCACTCCGGCATCACCCGGAGCCAGGCCTGAGACGCCTTCCGGCGCGCCATGCGCTGGGTGCGTCGCTCCTCGGCCTCGTGTGCGGCGATGCGCTCCTCCTCCGTCTCCAGCTTCAGCGGAGGCACCTGGACGCGGCCTCTCTCCTGGTTCAGCGCTACGAACGTCATCAGCGCGCTCGTGGTGAGCGAGCGCTCGCCGGTGAGGGGGTTCTCCGCGTGCACCGTCACTCCCACCTCCATGGAGGTGCGAAAGGTGGCCAGCACGCGCGCGCGCAGCTGGGCGATCCACCCCACGCGGATGGGAGCATGGAAGTGGAGATCGTCCATGGAGGCCGTCACCACCACCTGGCGGCAGTGCCGCTGGGCGGCGATGGCCCCGCAGATGTCGATCCACTCCATCACCTTGCCGCCGAACGCCGAGTTCAGGTTGTTGGCATCCGACGGCAGGATCAGCTGAGTCATCACCACTTCGGAGTCGCGCGGGCTCTTGGCCGCAGTGTCTTCCACGAGATGTCTCCTGCTCACGAGAGGGCTCAGGCGAGGAAGGCGGCGACGCGATCGAGGAACTCCTCGCGCCCCTTGCCTCGGCGGATGTCCTGGCTGGACACGTCCACGTGGAGGCAGTCCACGCTGTATTTCTCCCGCAGCACGGCGGGGAAGCTGGTGTAGTAGCCATTGAGCCCGAGCAGAAACTCGCTCTGGATGCCGCGCTCCTCCTGGCGGCCGCGGGTGCGGATGCGGTCGAGCAGCACCTCCACCGAGCCCACCGAGAAGCAGATGACCTTGTCGGGCGGGGTGATGTTGCGGGACAGGCGCTGGAAGTACTCGTAATAGAGATCCAGCTCCTTGTTCGTCATGTGGCCCAGGCCGTGGAGGTACTTGGCGAAGATCTCCGGATCCTCGTAGAGGGTGCGGTCCTGGACGCAGCTCTTCTTCACCGAGTGGATGAGCTCGTGGTGCTCCACGCGCCGGATGAGGAACTCGAGCTGGAGGGTGAAGCTCCAGCGCCGCATGTCGGCGTAGTAGTCCTTGAGGAAGCGGTTGTCGATCACAGGCTCGTCGAAGAGCTCGAAGCCAAAGGACTGGCTGATCAGCTTGGCGGCCGTCGTCTTACCGGCGCCGATATTGCCGGCCAAGGCCACGAAGCGCTTGGTCTTGGGCAGGCGCGTGCGCAGGCTGTTGCGCGGCCGAGACTCGGGGCCAGTAGGCACGGCAGGCTCTGGGGAGGGAGCGGGCTCCGCGGCGGGGGGGACGGGCTCGGAGGCGGGAGCAGCGGGCGTGGGGCGCTTGCGCGAGGCGGGGCGGGGCATGGGCTCGAGGGCTTACGGTGCGAGGGGAGAAGCATCGAGGATCTGGCGCAGCAGATCCGGACGGTCCGTCATGATACCTCCGACGCCCTCGGACACGAGGCGGCGCATCTCTTCGGGATCATCCACGGTCCAGACATTGACCCACTTGCCGTGGCGGGTGGTGGTGCGCAGGAAGTCCTCGTCCACGAGGCGCACCTCACCGAAGTACAGGGGCATGTCGATGACGGTGTAGCGCGGATCCTCTAGGGGCTGCTCGCCTCCTCGGACGGAGAGGACGTAGGAGGCGAGGGCGTCGCGCGGGTAGAAGTGGCAGGCATCCGGCATGCGAGCCACCAGGCGCTCGGCGACGGAGTCCAGCTCGCTGCCCATGCACACGCGCTCCAGGGCGTGCTCCTCGCGGAGGAGCTGGTGGAGCACGTCCTCGGTGCCCGGCGTCTCCGGCTTCATCTCCAGGTTGACGGGCAGGCCTGGGAAGGCGTGGAGGACCTCGCGCAGGGTGGGGATGCGCACGCCCTGGCCTCGGAAGGGGAAGGTGCGGCCACCATCGGGGGTGAAGCGGAAGCCGGCATCCAGGCGTCGCAGCTCGGCGAGGCTGAGCTCGGCCAGGGGGCCGGTACCGTCTGTGCAGCGATCGAGGAAGGCGTCATGGGCGACGACCACCTCACCTTCGCGCGTGAGGTGAACGTCGAGCTCCAGCATCTGCGTGCGGTAGCGCTCCACGGCCATGCGGAAGGCGTGGAGGGTGTTCTCTGGCGCTAGCAGGGCGCCGCCGCGGTGGGAGATGTGAAGGGTGGGCCGCAGGCCCTGGAGGAATGGGTGGATCACGGGGATGGGGGCAGCAGGACAAGGTTCCCGAAATGTGCCCGGTTCTTGAGGAGCTCATGAGCCAGGGGCGCGTCGGCCAGCGGCAGCGTTCGATCCAGCACGGGCTTGAGCCGGCCCTCCTCGACGAGCTGGAGGATGCGGAAGAGGTCGCCCTTGCTGCCCATGGTCGAGCCCAGCAGGGAGATGCGTTTGTAGAAGAGGACGCGGAGATCCAGCTTCACCTCGTGGCCCGCTGTTGCTCCGCACGTCACGAGCCGCCCGCCGTAGGGCAGGCACGCCACGCTCTTCTCGAAGGTGGAGGCGCCCACGTGCTCGAAGACGACGTCCACCAGCCGGCGCTCGGTGATCCGCTTCACCTCGTCGAGGAAGTCCTTCTCCGAATAGTTGATGACGTGATCGGCGCCCAGTGCCTGGGCCTGCTTCAGCTTCTCCTGGGTAGAGGCCGTGGCGATGACCTTGGCTCCCAGCAGCTTGCAGATCTGCACCGCCGCGCTGCCAACGCCAGAGCCCGCCGCATGCACCAGCACCGTCTCGCCCGGCTTCACTTCGGCTCGGTGCACCAGCATCGTCCAGGCCGTGAGGAAGGTGAGAGGGAGGCAGGCCGCCTCGGCGAAGGTGAGCCGGGAGGGCTTGGGAAGGATGTTCTGCCGGGGCACCGAGATGAACTCCGCATAGCCCCCACGCACATGCTCACCGATGAGCCGGTAGCTCCGGCAGAGGTTGTCCTCGCCGCTCAGGCACCGCGCGCAGGCCCCGCAGGACAGTCCCGGATTCACGAGGACCTCGGTGCCGGGCGCCAGATCCGTCACCTCCGTCCCCACGCGAGCTACAATGCCGGCAATATCGCTACCGAGGATGTGGGGCAGCTCCAGCTTCAGCCCCGGCCACCCCTGGCGGACCCAGAGATCCAGGTGGTTGAGGGCCACGGCCTTCACCCGCACCAACACATCCCGTGCGCCTACCGAGGGCTCGGGGAACTCTGTGAGTTGCAGGGCTCGCTCGTCCCCATGCTGGTGGAACACCACCGCCTTCATGAGCTCCTCGGATTCGCTTATAGATGTGTCATCATCGAGGGGCCGGACTCTACGGAGCGCGGCGCCGGAAAATCCATAGGAGAAAATGTGATGTCACTGCGCAACACGCTCGGCGCGGCGGTCCTCATCGCCACCGCAATCATCGGTTGTTCCGGACGCGACGAGCCCGTCCCCGACGGAGGCCCGGACGGATGTACCGGCGCCTGCAATCAGAACGATGGAGGGACGAAGCCGGATGGCGGCGTGCGCGTATGCCCGGCGGCTGACAGCCAGGGCCGTGGCCCCATCGGGATCCTCCGGGCCATGGGGACTCGCGGCCAGGCCGTGAGGCTGGAGCACCTGGTCGTCACGGTCGTTGACAGCATCACCCGGGGCAGCCAGGGGGACTACATCGCCTACTTCTGGGCCGTGGATCCCTGCTTCCCGAAGGAGGGCATCTACGTCGACAAGTTCTACACGGATGCCACGACGAACTACCGGCCCGAGGTGGGCGACGAGGTGACCATCGATGGCCTCTATCGGCAGTACAACTCCATCGCCTCGGACGCGGATGAGACGCGCCATGCCTACCGGCCCGTCCTCAAGAGCGACTTCCGCCTCGGTGTCCCGGGTGTCACCGGCAGGCTGATCATCACCAAGACGGGCACGGGCACGGTGCCGCAGGACATCACGGTGCCAGCCACCTTCGGCGACGCCAACGGCGGCGAGGCCAAGGCCAACGCCGACCACGGCGGCGCCCGCATCCACATCCCGGGCCCGGTCTCCATCACCAACGCCAACCCCCCCGCGCTCAAGCAGCGCCCGGACAGTCCGGAGAACGGCGTCCACCTGGGCTTCGAGGTGACGGGCGGCGTGCTGGTGAACAACTACAAGACCTTTGGCGAGACGCGCGACGGCGGCTCCACCCGCTGCGACTGGCGCAATGTCGTCAATGACGGCGGCACCGTCAGCTTCCCCAATGGCATCCGAGGGGTGTGGGACACCTACAGCTTCGTACCTTGTGCGGATGGCGGCTTCACCTCCGCCGACGGCGGCACCTTCTCGAGTTGCAACTTCGCCCTGCGCGACGCGGGCGTCGTGCCCGGCACGAGCAACGACTCCACCTACGTCCTCTACCCGCAGGACTGTGCGACCGATCTGCCGGGCGTCGTCGGCACGCCGTAAGCGCTCCTGTCGGCCATCCGCCTGACCCCCCTCCCCACCCGGGGAGGGGGCCCCCTGTGACTGGGCCGCCAAGGCCCCATTGTGAGTGCCTCCACCAAGCGCGTTTTTGAGGGTAAGCTCCGGAAACCTCGGGCTTGATGAAGCCTGAGCCCACCCTTCTCTATCCAGCCACGGCGGATACCCATTTCTTCCTCTTCTCCCCAGACCGCCATCCCGTTTGGCAAGTACCTCCTCATCAAGCGGCTCGCGGTAGGAGGCATGGCGGAGCTTTTCCTTGCGCAAGAGCCGCCCAGCCCCGAGCTGGTGGTGCTCAAGCGCATCCTCCCCTACCTCTCGGAGGAGCCTGAGTTCGTCCAGATGTTCCTGGACGAGGCCCGCATCGCCGCGCAGCTCCACCACCCCAACATCGTCGCGGTGTACGAACTGGGGAAGCTCGACAACACGATCTTCATCGCGATGGAGTTCGTCGAGGGTGTGGACCTGCGCCGCGTGGTGCAGGAGGAGGGCAAGTTCGGCGCCAACGTGCCCTACGGCGTCGCCGCCGCCATCTGCTCCCAGGTGGCCGAGGGGCTCGACTACGCGCACTTCTCCAAGGATGTGAAGGGCGTCCCGCTGGAGCTCATCCACCGGGACGTCAGCCCCCAGAACGTGATGATCGCCTACGACGGGCGGGTCAAGATCGTCGACTTCGGCATCGCCAAGGCGGGCACCTACGTCAACCGCAGCAAGCCCGGCGTCATCAAGGGCAAGTTCCTCTACCTCTCCCCGGAGCAGGTGTCCCAGGACAAGCTGGATCACCGCGCCGACATCTTCGCGCTCGGCACGATGATGTACGAGATCACCACCGGGAAGAGCCCGTTCGCCAAGCCCACGACGGAGGGCATCCTCTACGCCATCCGCTCCGAGGATCCGTCGCCGCCGCACCTGCTCAAGGACGACTATCCCACCGAGCTGTCGCGCATCATCATGCGCTGCCTCACGAAGGACCGCAGCCAGCGCTACCAGCGGGCCTCGGAGGTGCAGGCGGACCTGGAGGCGTTCCTCACGTCCGGGGTGATCAAGCAGAGCACGGACATCTCGGACTACATCGCGCGGCTGATGGGGGAGGAGGAGGAGCGCACCGTCCTCCACATTCCCATCGCCTCTGCCGCTCGCAAGGACGCCACCACGCCGATGGCCCCGTTGCTCACCGCCCGGCCTGGGCGGCGCCCGACGGGGGAAGGTGTCGCTCCACCACCGGACTATGGCAGCGAGCCGGAGCCGCCCACGCAGATGGCCCGGCCACGCGAGCTCCTGGCGCAGAGGTCCCCGCCGTCCGTGGAGCTCGAAGGGGTCGAAGAAGTCGATCAGGACCAGATCGACGAGACGAGCGACATCGAGGACGAGGCCGATGTGAGCACCACCATCGGTACCGTGCCGGTGGGCTTCGTGCCGCCCAGGCACGAGCCCGGCGAGTCTACTGTGCAGGAGCGAAGCCGCGGGCGCTCGTCCTCTCCCTCGGGGACGCCCGTCTCGCGGCGCATCACCCCTCCGCTCGAGCGGGACACGGAGCCTCGCGCTCGCCGGCCGAGCACGCCGCCCTCGCGCCGCCCGCTCGCGGAGGACGAGGTGGATCCCTCCTCTCCGTCCATCTCGTTGACCCAGCCGACGGTGAACCAGCGGCTGCTCCTCGAGGAGGAGGATCAGGAAGAGCGGGAGGACCAGGGGGATCCGGAGGAGCTCGATGAGGCCGAGGCCGATGAGGGCCCCGCCGAGACCTTCTCCGTGACGCCACCCACGACGGGGCAGCGGCGGCGCCTGGGCGAGCCGGCCCCGCAGCACCCACCCGTCACCGCCTCCACGACGGGGCAGCGGCGGCGCCTGGTCGAAGAGTCCATCTCCCTGACGCAGCCCACGTCGAGCCAGCGGCTCTCCCGGCAGCGGCAGGCGCTGCGCCAGGAAGAGTCGCGCGTGGACTCCGACTCGGGCGTGTCCGAGCTGGACGAGGATGGCGATCCAACAGAGGGCATCCCGCCGGATGGGGAGGACGATGAGTCCACCGCTGGCTACGAGCATGAGTCCGAGCCCACTGGGTCGAGCAATCGCTGGATCATCATGGCAGCCGCCGCGGTGGTTGGATTGGTCATCCTCGGGCTGGCGCTCTACCTGGCGCTGAGCTCCAGCACGCCGGGGCCTGGAGATCTGAGCGGACCGCAGCCGGATGGGCCCATCGTCCCTGTCAAAGCCTCGGCGATTCCTCCAGGCCAGGTCACTCCTCCCACGCCCAACAACCCGCCTGCGCCGACTCCCAGCGATCCTCCTGACGCCGCGCCCGCCAACGGCGCCGTTGCCGCAGCCGGTGCCGAGAACCCGCCTGCTTCCCCTCAGGATCCGGCCGCTCCCGCCGGCACGGCTCCCGCGAACCCGCCGGACAACCCGCCGGGTGGGACGACCGCCACCGGGCCCACCGCGGTCGCGGCGAACACGGCAACCCCTCCGACCACCGAGGGAGCGACGGCTGGGGCGGGGACGAAGCCCTCAACGCTCCCGGGTACCGGGGGCACCAAGCCCGTGGTGCCCAGCACACCGGCCGCGGAGGTGATGTTCAAGACGAACACCGCCGTGATCCTCGTGGACAAGAAGAAGATCCAGCCCAACAAGATGCTGAGCCTCCCCGCCGGCAAGATCGTGGTGGAGTGGTGGTGCCCTCCCAAGCGCAAGCGCGAGGGCAGTGATGCCAAGCGCCTGGAGGCGGGTAGGAAGAAACCCTACATCTACGAGATCCGCTGCAGGAAGAGCTCCAGATAACGCGGGCTTAGGTGACAGGCGCTGGTTCGCTCCAGGACCGGACAAGTGGGCAGGAGTACGTTAGAGTGCTCCTAAGTTGTTGGAATTCCTAGGATTTCTGCTCCCAGGCATCCGTTTACACGGTGTCAGACCGGCTCTTAGAATCCCGCGCTGACCCATGGCGCGCTCGAACAGTCAGAAAAACGTAGTCAGCAAGCGGAGTTATCCCGCTGCGCGGCTTGCGCGGCAGCAACCGGTGGCGCCTGAGCCGAACCGGCTGCTGAAGGTATGGCGTCGCGTGCTGGAGCGACGTCTGCGGACGCGGCTGCGCGCGAAGGTAGCGATCGAGATCCACGACAACACGCACACGATGCTCACGTTCCAGCGTCACCGTGCACGGTACCGGCTGCGGCTGCACCACATGTTCCTCGCCGCGCCCGACGAGATCCTCCAGGCCCTGGCGGACTTCGTGCGCGAGGGGGAGGCGGAGGCCAGCGTCCTGCTGGACAAGTTCATCGAGCGCA
>Ga0190275_10000747_pt1 | contig 26009 bp, 17 predicted proteins | sample Popmic550T_FD_133745 | JGI IMG/M metagenome (GOLD analysis project Ga0190275, IMG submission 133745) | Populus adjacent soil microbial communities from riparian zone of Yellowstone River, Montana, USA - 550 T | ecosystem: Environmental > Terrestrial > Soil > Riparian zone > Trees stand | place...
CCGATGATGGGCCGCAACTTCTCCGAGGAGGAGGAGACCCAGGGCCGGGATCAGGTGGTGGTCCTCACGCACCGGCTCTGGCGCGGGCGCTTCGGGGCGGACCCGAACATCCTGGGAACGACGCTGACGCTCGACGGGCAGCCCTTCACGGTGGTGGGCGTGCTGCCGGCTGGCTTCGAGTACCCCCAGGGTACGGATCTCTACGTGCCCTTCGCCCCCACGCCGGAGCAGCTCAACCCGGGCGCCCGGGGGAGCCGCTTCCTGGACGTCCTGGCCCGCGTGAAGCCGGGCGTGACGACGGAGGCCGCGCAGCGGGACATGGATCGCGTGGCGGCGGAGCTGACCCAGGCGAACCCGAACAACTACAGCAAGAGCAGTGGGTGGGCGATCTCCGTGGTGTCCATGGAGGAGCAGACGGTGGGTGGGGTGCGCTCCACGCTGTGGGTGCTGCTGGGCGCGGTGGGCTTCGTGCTGCTGATCGCCTGCACCAACGTGGCGAACCTGCTGCTGGCCCGAGCGGCGGCGCGCAGCCGGGAGATCTCCATCCGCGCGGCGCTCGGGGCGGACCGCAGGCGCCTGGTGACGCAGCTCCTGACGGAGAGCCTCGTCCTCTCGCTCGCAGGGGGAGCCCTGGGCCTGCTGCTGGCGATGTGGGGCATGGATGCACTGCTGGCCCTGGTGGGAGAAGGGCTGCCCAGGGCCGCCGAGGTGCGCCTGGACGGCCGGGTGGTGCTGTTCACCGCAGGGGTCTCGGTGCTGACGGGGCTGCTGTTCGGTCTGGTGCCTGCGCTCCAGGCCAGCCGCGCGGATCTCCACGGCGCCATGCGAGAGGGGGCGCGCGGCACGGGAGGGAGGGGCTCGGGGCGGGTGCGCTCCGTGCTGGTGGTCTCCCAGGTGGCGCTCGCGCTGGTGTTGCTCGTGGGCGCCGGGCTCTTCCTGCGCAGCTTCATGGCGCTGCAGGGGGTGGATGCGGGCTTCGAGCCCCAGGGCGTCCTCACGGCACGGCTGTCGCTGCCCTCGGAGCGCTACGGCGAGCCCTCCAAGCGCGCCGCGCTAATGCGGGACTTCCTGGCGCGGGTGCAGGCGGTGCCCGGCGTGGAGGCCGCGGGCCTGGCCAATCTGCTGCCGCTCACCGGCCGCTCGGACTGGAGCTTCGACATTGAGGGCAAGACGATGTCGCCAAGCGATCCGCCGCGCCCGGCGGTGGAGTACCGGGCGGTGAGCGCGGACTACCACAAGGCCCTCCGGATCCCGCTGCTCCGCGGGAGGATGCTCTCGGACTCGGATGGCTTCGACGCGCCCCACGCGGTCGTGATCAACGAGACGATGGCCCGCGTCATCTTCCCCGGCGAGGAGCCGATCGGCCAGCGCGTGCGGCTTGGCGGCAGGGATCCGAACAGGCCGTGGGCCACGGTGGTCGGCATCGTGAAGGACGTGCGGGAGTGGGGGCTGGATCTGCCCGCGCGCCCCGTCTCCTACTACTCGGTGACGCAGCGCAACCCCCTGGGGACGTACCTCGTGGTGCGCACCCGCCAGAGCCCCACGTCGCTGCTGGCCTCGCTGCAGGCCGAGCTGCACGCGGTGGATCGGGATCTCCCGCTCTATGACGTGGCCCCCATGGAGGCGGTGGTGGACAGCTCGGTGAGCCAGCGCCGCTTCTCCATGCTGCTGCTGGGGCTCTTCGCGGGCGTGGCCGTGGTGCTCGCGTCGCTCGGCATCTACGGCGTCATCGCCTACACCGTCACGCAGCGCACCCGCGAGCTGGGCATCCGCATGGCGCTGGGCGCGCGGCAGGCGGACGTGCTTGGGTTGATGGTGGGGCAGGGGATGCGCATGACGCTGCTGGGGGTGGGGCTCGGGCTCGTCCTGGCGCTGGGGCTCGGGCGGCTGCTGAGCGCGCTCCTGTACGGGGTGAAGGCGCATGACCCGCTGACGTTCGCCGGGGTGGCGGTGCTGCTGGCGGGCGTGGCGCTGGTGGCGAGCTGGCTGCCCGCGCGCCGCGCCGCGAAGGTGGATCCCGCCCTCACCCTTCGCTCGGAGTGAAACCTCAATGTCCCAACCCCTCATCTCCCTGCGCAACGTCGAGAAGTCCTACCCCATCGCGGGTGGCCGGACCTGGGTGCTGCGCCGCATCCAGCTGGAGGTGCAGGCCGGAGAGTTCGTCACGCTGATGGGGCCCTCCGGCGCGGGCAAGTCCACGCTGCTGTCCATCCTGGGGATGCTGGATGCCGAGTGGACGGGCGAGTACCTCCTGGATGGCCGGGCCGTGCACGGGATGAAGCCGAAGGATCGGGCGGAGCTGGCCAAGAGCACCGTCGGCTTCGTCTTTCAGCAGTACCACCTGCTGGACGGGCTCACCGTGGCGGAGAACCTGGAGGTGCCGCTCTCCTACCGCAACCTCAAGCGCTCCGAGCGCGAGGCGCTGGTGGCGGACATGCTGGATCGCTTCCAGCTCGTGGGGAAGAAGGACCTGTACCCGAACCAGCTCTCCGGCGGGCAGCAGCAGATCGTGGGCATCGCGAGGGCCCTCATCGCGAGCCCCAAGATGCTGCTGGCGGACGAGCCCACCGGCAACCTGCACTCGACGCAGGCCAAGCAGATCATGGAGATGTTCCAGGCCCTCAATCGCGCGGGCACCACCGTGGTGCAGGTGACTCACTCCGAGGCGAACGCCGCCTACGGCCATCGCGTCATCCAGCTGGCGGATGGCTGGATCCAGGAACCCCGCTGAGCCCTCTCTGGAGGCACCGATGTCCACGCTCCTGCAGGATGTCCGCTACGCCGTCCGCCTGATGCGTCAGGCGCCCGGCTTCACGCTGGCCGCCGTCCTGGCACTGGCGCTGGGGATTGGTGCCACGACCGCCCTCTTCAGCGTGGTGCATGCGGTGCTGCTGCGGCCGCTGCCCTTCCCCGAGCCGGACTCGGTGGTCATCCTCGGCGAGAACCAGGCGCAGCGTCACGCCAACCGCTACAGCCTCTTCACCTTCGACGAGGTCTCCCGTCGGAGCACGCTCTTCCAGAGCCTCACCGCGTACTCCAACAACCTCTTCAACCTCACGGGAGAAGGGGACCCGGAGCAGGTACGAGGCCTGGTGGTTGAGGGGGCTTTCTTCGAGACCTTCGGCGTCATGCCGCTCTTCGGACGCTGGTTCTCTCCGGAGGAGCGGACCGAGCCGAACGTCGTCATCAGCCACTCGCTGTGGCAGCAGCTCGGAGCGCGGCAGGACCTGGTGGGACGGACCCTGACGCTCGGCGGCCAGCCCTACACGGTGCTGGGCGTCATGCCACCGTCCTTCCAGGTGCCGCACGCCAATACCCAGCTCTGGGTGAGCTTCACGAGCCTGTCCGGCTCGGCCAGCTCTCCCGCACGCCAGTCGCGCGGATACAATGCTTTCATCATGGCGGGGCGGCTGGCTCCCGGGGTTACCCTGGCCGCGGCACGTTCCGAGCTGGGCTCCATCGCCGGTCAGCTCGCCAAGGAGTTCCCGGACACGCAGGGGGATCTGCGGATCGGCGCGCTGGGCTACCAGGAGCAGCTCGTGGGCAACGTGCAGGTCCTGCTCCTGGTGCTGCTTGGGGCGGTGGCGCTGGTGTTGCTGATCGCCATGGCCAACGTGGCGCACCTGCAGCTCGCGCGCTCGGCCGTGCGCGAGCGCGAGTTCGGCATCCGCGTGGCGCTGGGGGCCAGCCGTGGGCGGATCCTGCAGCAGCTGCTCACCGAGAGCGTGCTGCTGTCGCTGCTGGGCGCCGTGGGAGGGGTCCTGCTGGCCATGTGGGGCACGGACGCGCTGCTGGCCATGGGGGTGAGCGCGCTGCCTCGCGGCCAGGAGGTGTCGGTGGACGGGCGGGTGCTCCTGTTCGCGCTCGGCGTGGCCCTGGTGACGGGGGTGGGGGTGGGCCTGGCGCCCGCGCTCCAGCGCAGCCGGTTGACCCCGGAGTCCGCGCTGGGACGTGGGGGCGCGGAGGGCTCGCGCGGGAGGACCCATGGCGTGCTCGTGATCGCGGAGGTCGCGCTGGCGTTGGTGCTCGTCACGGCGGCCGGGCTGATGCTGAAGAGCTTCTGGCACCTGCACCAGGTGGATCCCGGCATCCACCCGGAGGGCGTCTTCGTGGCGAAGCTGTCTCTCCCTTCGAGCCGCTACAGCGAGCCCGAGCGCATGAGGGCCTTCAACCGGGAGCTGCTGAGCCGGCTCTCCACGCGCCCGGAGGTGGAGGTCGCGGGAGTGAGCCTGAGCCTCCCGCCCAGCGGCGATCAGCGGCGCACGAGCTTCCTCGTGGAAGGGAGGCCTGAAGAAGAGGAGCTCCCCTCTGTCCTCTATATCCCCGCTACGCCCCGGTTCCTGGAGACGCTCCGGGTCCCCCTGCTGGCGGGACGCGGATTCTCGGAGTCCGATCAGCCGAGCGCGGAGCAGGTGATGCTGGTGAGCCAGTCCTTCGCGCGCCTCCACTTCCCCGGACAGGACGCCGTGGGCCGGCGCGTGTCGATGGTCCGGGTGGACGACCAGCAGGAGTGGCGCACGGTCGTGGGCGTGGTGGGGGATGTGGCCTACTCGGGCCTCCAGAGCGGCATGGAGCCCACGGTCTATCTGCCGTATGCGCAGGATCCCTTTCCCGGGGGGTACCTGGTGGTGCGTGCGGCAGCCGGGCACGAGGCCTGGAACCTCGCCGGCGTGGTCCGTGAGGAGCTGCGCGCGGTGGACTCAGGCGTCGCGCTCGCCCAGAGCAACACCCTGGAGGCCATGCTCGCCGCGGGCCTGGGCCAGCCCCGGTTCCAGGCGATGCTGCTGGGAGGGTTTGGCGTGCTCGCCCTGGTGCTCGCCGCGGTGGGCATCTACGGGGTGATGTCCTACGCGGTGGCGCAGCGCTCGCGGGAGATGGGCATCCGCATGGCGCTGGGAGCCCGGCGCGAGGACGTGCTGCGGCTGGTGATGAGCCAGTCGCTGGCGCGGGTGGGGATAGGCCTGGCGGTGGGGCTGGCGGGGGCATTCGCCACGCGCCGCGTGCTGGAGGGGCTGCTCTTTGGTGTGGAGCGCCTCGATGCCACCGTCTTCCTGGGAGTGCCGGCCCTGCTGCTGGCGGTCGCGGCCGCGGCGAGCTGGCTCCCTGCGCACCGGGCTGCCAGCGCGGATCCGGCCGACGTCCTGAGGCGAGGATGAGCCCCTGCCTGCCCTCCGAGCCATCCCGGAGAAGCCCATGACGTGTATCGATTGTATTGCCCCTCTTCGAGAGGGCTTCTGGCAGAGTTCTTCCTCCCTTGGGTGCCGCCGTGTCCGAAACCGCTCCCGCAATCCCTGACAGTGCCCCAAGGCCCGAGCCCGACTCGCGGCCGCGCGTCCTCGTTGCTGACGATCAGGTCGACGTGCTGGAGGCGCTGCGCCTGCTGCTCAAGCGCGACGGGTATGTCGTGCTGACGGCCCAGTCCCCGGCGGGCGTGATGGCCATGCTCGAGGCCGAGGACGTGGACGTGCTGCTGATGGACCTCAACTACGCGCGCGACACCACCTCCGGGCGCGAGGGGCTGGATCTGCTCGCCCGCGTGCGCCAGCTCGACGCGGCGCTGCCGGTGGTGGTGATGACGGCCTGGGGCAGCGTGGAGGGGGCCGTGGAGGCCATTCGCGGAGGCGCCCGGGACTACGTGCAGAAGCCGTGGGACAACACGCGGCTGTTGAGCCTGGTGCGCACGCAGCTGGAGCTGCGGCGGGCGCTGCGGCGCTCCCGGAGGCTGGAGGAGGAGAACACCCACCTGCGCAAGGGCGGCGAGCGCCCCTCCTTCCTGGCCGAGTCCCGCGCCATGCAGGCCGTGCGGCGGCTGGTGGAGCGCGTGGCGCCCTCGGGGGCCAACGTCCTCATCACCGGCGAGCACGGCACGGGCAAGGAGGTGGTGGCGCGCTGGCTCCACGAGGCCTCGGGGCGCCCGGACAGCTCCTTCGTCGCGGTCAACTCGGGCGGGCTCTCCGAGGGCGTCTTCGAGAGCGAGCTGTTCGGCCATGTGAAGGGAGCCTTCACGGACGCGAAGACGGATCGCATCGGCTGCTTCGAGCTGGCGGACGGCGGCATCCTCTTCCTGGACGAGATCGGCAACATGCCGCTCACGCAGCAGGCGAAGCTCCTGCGCGTGCTGCAGACGGGCGAGCTGCACCCGGTGGGCTCCTCCAAGGTGCGCCGGGTGTCGGTGCGCGTCATCTCGGCGACGAACGCGGATCTGTCCAAGGCCGTGGCCGAGGGGCGCTTCCGCGAGGATCTGCTCTACCGCCTCAACACGGTGGAGGTGCAGCTGCCTCCGCTGAGGGATCGGCGCGAGGACATCCCGCTGCTGGCCTCGCACTTCCTGGCCGAGCAGGGCCGGCGCTATGGTCGCGCGGCGATGCGCCTGTCGCAGGGCGCGCTGGAGGCCCTGATGTCCTATGCGTGGCCAGGCAATGTGCGCGAGCTGGAGCACACCGTGGAGCGCGCGCTGCTCATGGCCAGCGGGGACGAGGTGACGCCGGAGGATCTGCTGCTGCGGCGCACCAGCCGGGAGGGCTCGTCCCGCCTGGAGGAGATGACGCTGGAGGAGGTGGAGCGCTATCTCATCGAGCGGGCCCTGACGCGGTACGAGGGCAACGTGAGTGACGCGGCCAAGGCGCTCGGGCTGTCCCGCAGCGCGCTGTACCGCCGCATGCAGTACTACGGCATCAAGGGAGCGCGGTGAAACGTCCCCGGAGATCGCTGCCGCACGATCTCCGCGTCTTCCTGCTGGCGCTGCTGGCAGGGCTGCCGGGCTCAGTCACCTCGCTGGTGCTCCTGTGGACGGGGGAGGTGAGCTCGAAGGTGCAGTGGACGCTCTCCGTCGCGGTGCTGGCGGTGCACCTGGGCGCGGCGATCGCCGTGCGGGAGCGGATCTCCCGGCCGCTGCAGACGGTGGCCAACCTGCTGGCCGCGCTGCGCGAGGGGGACTACTCAGTGCGTGGGCGCGGGGCGCGCGGGGATGATCCGCTCGGTGAGGTGCTGCTGGAGGTCAACGCGCTCGGGGACACGCTGCGCGAGCAGCGGCTGGGGGCGATGGAGGCGGGGGCGCTGCTGACGCAGGTGATGGAGGAGATTGACGTCGCGGTGCTGACCTTCGATGAGGCGGGGACGCTGAAGCTGGTCAACCGCGCGGGGGAGCGGCTCCTGGGCCTGCCGCGAGCGCACGTGGTGAACAAGGGCGCCCGGTCGCTGGGGCTGGCGGATCTGCTGGAAGGCCCGGTGCCGCGGCGCCTCACGCGCACCTTCGCGGTGGAGGGCGGGCCGTACGAGCTGCGGCGAGGGGCATTCCGGCAGGGAGGGCTGCCGCACCAGCTGGTGGTGGTGGCGGATCTGCGGCTGGCGCTGCGCGAGGAGGAGCGCGAGGCGTGGCGGCGGATGGTGAGGGTGCTGAGCCACGAGATCAACAACTCGCTGACGCCGATCCAGTCCATCGCGGGGGCGCTGAGGGATGCGCTGGTGCAAGGGCCTCGGCCGCCGGACTGGGAGGAGGACGCGAAGTCGGGGCTGGGGATCATCGAGCGGCGCAGCGAGTCGCTGGCGCGGTTCCTGTCGGCCTACGCGAAGCTGGCGCGCCTGCCGCCGCCGAAGCTGGCGCCGCTGGAGCTGGAGTCCTGGGTGCGGCGGGTGGTGGCGCTGGAGACGCGGCTGCCGGTGGAGGTAAGGCCGGGCCCGGTGCTGACGATGAAGGGGGACGGGGATCAGCTCGAGCAGCTGCTGATCAACCTGGTGCGCAATGCGGTGGACGCGGCGAAGGAGCGTCAGGGCCGCGTGTGGGTGTCCTGGACGAGGCCAGCGGCGGACGCGGTGGAGCTCTGGGTGGAGGACGAGGGCCCGGGGCTGGCGGACACGGGCAACCTGTTCGTGCCCTTCTTCACCACGAAGCCGCAGGGCAGTGGAATCGGGCTGGTGCTCAGCCGGCAGATCGCCGAAGCGCACGGGGGCACCCTGCGCCTGGAGAACCGGACAGAAGGAGCCGGGTGCCGGGCGCGGCTGCGGCTCCCGCTGCAAGTCTCCGGGCTCCCGCGCGCCTAGGGACCGCGGGCCTCCAGCTCGTAGAGGGAGATCTTCGGTTCGCTGGGGAAGACGCTGAGCGCCTCCACGTCCAGCAACGGCGCCAGCACCGTGCAGGCCTCCCACTGACCCGTCCCCTTGAACTGGCACACGGTGGGGTTCACGAAGAACGTGCCGCGCTCCGGGTCCTTCAGGCCCAGATCCTTCGGAGTGCGGACGATGGCGCGCAGCGAGCCCGGCCCCTTCGCCTTGATGCGCACCACGGTGAGCTGCTTCAGCGGCGGCTCGAACTGTGCGCGCAGCGCCCCATCGGCCTCCCAGCGCTCGGTGACCCCGTTGCCCAGATCCACCCCTGTCTTTTCATTCCCATCGAACGCGTGGCGCCCGGCCTCTGCGCCCGTCACCTGCGCAGGTGCCATGGGCGGACCGACCCTGTCTGGGGTGACTCCCGCGTCCGGAGGCGGCATCCCTCCATCCGGGGACGTGGTCGCGACCGGGCCCTTGGCCAGTGCGGCGAGGTTGCCCGCCTTCATTCCCTGCTGGAGCAGCACGGCATTCACGATCAGGGGAGGCAGGTGCCCGCCCTTGGCGCAGAGGGGCGCCAGCTCCGTGACCAGGGCCGGGTGTTCCGGGTCCACCTTGCCGCCTGTCACCGCCGCGGGGACGAGCGCCTCGCGCACCAACACCGCGCACGCCGCCGCCGTACCGGGACCCGCGTTCTCCAGGTTCCAGCGCACCTCCGCGAGCTCCAGTCGTCGCCCGGGCAGGCCACCCACCAGCGTGCGGCTGACGAGCTCGGCGCAGGTGTTGACCGCAGCAGGGCAGCGCTGGCACAGGGCCTTCAGCAGCTCTCGCGCGGGCGAGGCCTCCTGTGTCAGCGGCGCCCGGGCATCCAGCGCCATGCCCAGCTCGCAGGCCCGGACAGGGGGCTCACCGCAGGCCTCCACCGTGCGCTGGGCCTCGGCGAGCGCCGCACTGTCTCCCGGGGTGCGAATGACGACATCCAGTGCCCGCTCGAGCGTCTTGCAGTCCTGCGACGCGGCAGGGGAGGGCGCCCTCGCAGCCTCGGAGGGCGAGGCCACATCCACCTGCATTCCCGAAGAGGGGGGCGGCGTCGTTCCGGCCTCTGGCTCCTTCGGTTTGTGGGTGACGATCCACATGCGCACGAAGACGATCAGAGCCAATGCCATGAGGATAAGGGTTCGAAGAGAGAAGCGGCGCAATGCAAACTCCTTGATTCCCACCGTGAGCGGAGGTTATCAGCCCTTCGCGGGTTCTACCTGAACGGAGGCGTTCGTGGCTGAGATGTTCGATGTGGTGATCATCGGTTCTGGACCTGGCGGCTACGTGGGTGCCATCCGAGCGGCCCAGCTCGGCCTGAAGACGGCCATCATCGAGAAGGACAAGCGGCTGGGCGGCACCTGCCTCCACCGTGGCTGCATCCCCACCAAGTCCCTGCTGTGGACGGCGGAGCTGTTCCACCACATCCACGAGGCGGCCAAGTTCGGGATCGACGTGGCCAGCCCGACCATGAACTGGGCCAACGCCCAGAAGCACAAGCAGGACGTGGTCACCAAGGGAGCCAACGGCATCGACTTCCTGATGAAGAAGAACAAGGTCACGGTCCTCAAGGGCCATGGCCGCATCGCCGGCAAGGGCAAGGTGGAGGTGACCGGCGAGGATGGCTCCAAGCAGACGCTGGACACCAAGAACATCATCATCGCCACCGGCTCGGTGCCCAAGTCCCTTCCGACGGTCCAGGTGGACCACAAGAAGGTGCTGAACAGCGACTCGATCCTGCTGATCGACCGGATCCCCAAGAGCCTGATCGTGATCGGCGCGGGCGCGGTGGGCTGTGAGTTCGCCTCCGTCTTCAACCACGTGGGCAGCCAGGTGGCCATCGTCGAGTACATGCCGAACCTGCTGCCGATCGAGGATGTGGACGCCTCGAAGGAGCTGGAGAAGCACTTCCGGAAGCGGAAGATCGACATGCACACCGGCGCCAAGGTGGAGAAGGTGGAGCACACCGCCACCGGCGTGAAGGTGACGATGACGGTGGGCACCGAGACGAAGACGATCGAGGCGGAGCTGCTGCTGTCGGCGGTGGGCCGCGCGCCGGTGACCGAGGACATCGGCCTGAAGCAGACGAGCATCCAGACGGATCGCGGCTTCATCAAGGTGGATCAGATGATGCGGACCTCGGAGCCGAACGTGTACGCCGTTGGCGACGTGATCCCCACGGCGATGCTGGCGCACGTGGCGAGCTCGGAGTGCATCCTGGCGGTGGAGCACATCGCCGGGAAGAACCCGCAGGCGATCAACTACGATCTGGTGCCCTCCGCCACGTACTGCTACCCCGAGGTGGCCTCGGTGGGGCTGACGGAGAAGAAGGCCAAGGAGCGCGGCTACGACGTGAAGACGGGCATCTTCCCGTTCAGCGCCGTCACCAAGGCGTCCATCTCCAATGAGGCCAGTGGCATGATCAAGGTGGTCTCGGACAAGAAGTACGACGAGGTGCTGGGCGTGCACCTCGTGGGCCCTCATGCCACGGAGCTGCTGGCGGAGGCGTGTGTGGCGCTCCGGCTGGAGATCACCACCGAGGAGCTGGCGCACACGATGCACGCGCACCCGACCCTCTCGGAGATCATGAAGGAGGGCGCGGAAGCGGCGCTGGGTCACCCGATCCACATCTGAGCCCCGCTTCTCTCGGGGGGCAGGTGCACGGGCTCGCCGAGCAGGTCCGAGAGCTCGAACGCGTCCAGCAGCGCATGCCCTTGGAGATCGTTGTTGAAGTAGACCCAGGAGTCGAAGCCCTCGCGCCTCCAGCCATCCAGATCTCTGGCCACGGTGCGCAGGGCCTTGCGGCCATAGCGCCCCGAGTACCGGGACGAGGTGCCGTGGAAGCGCAGGTAGCGCCAGCCTCCCGTCACGAAGGGCGGAGGCTGGGGGCAGAGATCGTGCTCGCACACGGCAGCGCCCCACGCGTCCAGCACCTCCAGCACCTCGGGGTGGTACCAGGCCGGGTCGCGGAACTCGAAGGCGTGCTGCACGTCGTGGGGCAGGTGGCATAGGAAGGTGTCCAGCCGCTCCGGATCCGGGTACTTCATGTGCGGCGGCAGCTGCCAGAGCACGGGGCCCAGCTTGGGCCCCAGCCGATGGATGACCGTGAAGAAGCGCTCCAGCCCCAACCCCACGTCTGTCAGCCGCTTCATGTGCGTGAGGAAGCGGCTGCCCTTGCAGGCGAAGATGAACCCGTCCGGCACCTGCTCGCGCCACGAGTCCACGGCCTCGGGCGTAGGGAGCCGGTAGAAGGTGGCGTTCAGCTCCACGGTGGAGAACACGCGGGCGTAGTAGGGGAGCCAGCGATTGCTCGGCAGCTTGGGCGGGTAGAAGAGGCCCTTCCAGTGCTTGTACACATACCCGCTGGTGCCCAGGTGGATGCGCCCCATGCACTCAACCTGGGCACTTCCCACGGGCGCCGCAGTGCCACGAGGCCGCCCAGCCGTTAAGCAAAACAGGACGTTCCAGAAGCCTTTGTCGCGGCTGACGCCCCGCGTTAAAGGCTTCCTGCTTGACCCTGCTTTTGACCCAACCCTACAAGGCCCGCGACCCATGGCGACTCCCGATCGGTTCCCTCTTCCCCAGGTCTCCGAGAGCACTCGCAAGCCCGAGTGGTTGAAGGTGCGCCTGCCCCACGGAGAGGGCTACGAGCGGGTCAAGTCCATCGTCCGCAAGACGAAGCTGTCCACCGTCTGCGAGGAGGCCCGCTGCCCCAACATCGCCGAGTGCTGGGGCGGTGGCACCGCCACGGTGATGCTCATGGGCGAGGTCTGCACCCGCGCCTGTCGCTTCTGCCACGTCAAGGTCGGCGCGCCGCCGCCCCTGGATCCCATGGAGCCCATCCACCTGGCCCAGGCCGTCAAGGAGATGGACCTCGAGTACATCGTGGTCACCTCCGTCAACCGCGACGACCGGCCGGATGGCGGCGCCAGCCACTTTGCCTCGGCCATCCGCGAACTGCGCCGCGAGTCGCCGAAGACGATCGTCGAGGTGCTTATCCCCGACTTCAAGGGCGTGGAGAAGGACCTCGACACCGTCGCCGAGGCCCGCCCGCACGTGGTGGCCCACAACGTGGAGACGGTGGAGCGCCTCACCCCCACGGTGCGAGATCGCCGCGCCGGCTACCGTCAGTCGCTGCGCGTGCTCGAGTACCTCAAGAAGCGCCCTGAGGGCCTCTACACCAAGAGCTCTGTCATGGTGGGCCTGGGCGAGACGGATGCGGAGCTGGAGCAGATCTTCCAGGATCTGCGCGCGGTGGGTGTGGACGTGCTCACGCTGGGCCAGTACCTCCAGCCCTCGCAGTACCACCTGCGCGTGGAGCGCTTCGTCACCCCGGCGCAGTTCGAGCAGTACAAGAAGCTCGCCGAGTCCTACGGCTTCCTCTACGTGGCCAGCGGCCCGCTGGTGCGCTCGAGCTACCGCGCCGCCGAGTTTTTCATAAAGGGCCTCATGGAGCGCGAGCGCCCGGAGCGCAACGGTTAGTCCCACCTCGAAGTCCCGCGTCACTTCCCGAAGGACGGACCTCCACCCCCATGGCTCTCTTCGAATTCAAGCTCCCCGACCTCGGCGAAGGCGTGATGGAGGGCGAGCTCGTCAAGTGGCACGTGAAGGAAGGCGACCCGGTCAAGGAGGACCAGGTGCTCGCCGAGGTGATGACCGACAAGGCCACCGTCACCGTGCCCAGCCCCAAGGCCGGCCGCGTCCTCAAGACGCACGGCAAGGAGGGCGACATGGCCAAGGTCCACCAGATCCTCGTCTCTCTCGAGGTCGACGGCGCTGTTGCTGCTCAGGCCGAGGGCCATGGCGGCCATGCGGCTCCCTCGTCCCAGGCGGCGCAGGCCGAGCCTGTTGCCGCAAAGAATGGGAACGGTGCCGTGGACACCCACGGTGTCCCCGCGGCCAAGGTGCTGGCCACGCCCCTCACCCGGCGCATGGCTCGCGAGCACGGCCTGAACCTCGCGGACATTGCGGGCTCCGGGCCGCAGGGTCGCGTGACGAAGGTGGATGTCGTGGCGGCCCTGGAGGGAAATACGCGCGCTCAGGCCCGGCCCTCGGCGCCCCCTCCGGCTCCACCGGTGGCGGCCGGCCGGGCGGACGAGCGCGTTCCGCTCCGCGGCCTGCGCAAGAAGATCGCGGAGAAGATGGTGCGGTCGAAGTTCACCATGCCGCACTTCGCCTTCGTGGAGGAGGTGGACGGGACCGATCTGGTGTCGCTGCGCAAGCGCCTCAACTCGCAGCTGAAGGCCCTCGGGGACGACACCAAGCTCACCTTCCTCCCGTTCATCGTGAAGGCGGTGATCGCCGCGCTGAAGAAGTACCCCCACCTCAACTCCAATTTCGACGAGGCCACCCAGGAGCTGGTCGTCCGCGGCGAGTACAACATAGGCATCGCGGCCCAGACTCCGGATGGGCTCACCGTCGCGGTGGTGCGCAACGCGGACCGGCTCACGCTGCGCGATCTGGCTCATGAGATCGCCCGCCTGGGCGCCGCCGCCCGCGAGCGCAAGCTGAAGATCGAAGAGCTGACGGGTGGCACCTTCACGATCACCTCGCTCGGCCAGAGCGGGGGCCTGTTCGCCACCCCCATCATCAACCACCCCGAGGTGGGCATCCTCGGCGTCCATCGGCTGCGCAAGCGGCCCGTCGTCAAGGATGACCAGATCGTCGTGCGCGAGATGATGAACCTCTCGCTGTCGTGCGATCACCGCGTCATCGATGGCTCGGTGGCCGCCGAGTTCGTGTACGAGGTGATCACGTACCTCGAGCAGCCAGAAATGCTGTTCCTGACCATGGCCTAGGCGTACGTGGCCCCTCGGCAGAGCGGCCGGGGCGTGAGGAGGTTACGCTGCGCCCATGTCGAGTCCTCGAGACCACATCCGCGCCGCCCAGGCCGCGGAGCTGAGGGGAGACAAGCCCAACGCCGTCGCTGAGCTGCGCAAGGCCGCCGAGCTCTACCGGCGTGCAGGCAACTCGGCCCGCGCCCTCCAGGTCCTGCGCCACGCCCGGAGCCTGGACCCGAGCCGGGAGGATGTCGCCGAAGAGCTCCGCCGGCTCGAGCGGCTCCCGGACACCGAGTCCTCTCCAGAGGCAGGCGTGCCCGTGGAGCTCCAGGAGGCAAGTCGCCGGGCGTTCGACTGGGCCCTCCGACATGCTCAGGAAGAGGAGGGGGCTCTGCGCGCGTGGCCGCTCCAGGAGACGGAGCCACAAGCCGGAGAGACACCCGAGGGCCGTCTCCCCGTCAAGCCGCGACGCGCTGACGTGGTGCTGGAGATGAAGGCCATCGTCGACAAGGGGGTGACGGCGCTGGTGGCGGATGTGGGGGACGGCTCTGCCGCGCCTGCCTCCGAGGAGGCACTCCCTGTGCCGATGGTGTCCCCCGACGAGTTCCGCTCGTACCAGGAGCAGGTCGCGCGGTCCGACGAGGAAGCGGAATCGCCCGAGAGAGGGGCGCCCGCGGCGAAGGAGCGAGCCTTGATCGAGCGAGGGCCCACTCGGGCGGATCCCGCGCTCGATGCCTGGTGCTCGTTCTGTTGCCTCCCCCGGGTAGAGGTGGGCGAGCTGGTTGCAGGCCCCACCGGCTCCTTCATCTGCGCCGCGTGCGTCGGGGAGTCCGGCGGGCTGCTCGGCCTGGAGGGCCCTGCTGCCACGCACCCTCGGCCCGTGCGGCGAAAGGACGTGCACGCCGAGATGGCCGAGCTCGTGGGCCAGCAGGACGCCCGCGCGCTGCTGGAGCGAGCCCTGAAGGCGGGGGCAAGACGCGTGCTCGTGATCGGCCCCGAGGGGACAGGGAAGACCGTCTGGTTCCGGGAGCTCGCGAGTCAGGAGCGCGGCACCATCATGACGCTCGAAGCGCTGGAGCAGGGGGCAGGGGGCCCGGTGGTGCTCGTGGAGGATGTGGACCGGCTCCCGCTCGAGGCCCAGGAGCGGCTGGGCTCCTTCCTCGCGCGGCACCCGGAGCGGACGGTGTTGATGAGCGCGCGGGGGACCTTGGGCGCTCCCAAGCTCGTCCTGCAGGGGGCTGAGGGCCGCCTGCCGATCCTCGGCACCCACGCCCTGAGCGAGGGCGTGCTCGGCGCGGTTCCGGTGTCCCTGCTCGAGCAGATCCAGCTCGCGATCGCGCTCCAGGTGCCCACGCGGGACGAGCTCATGGAGGTTGCCCGGCGGCTGTTGGTGCCCCGGGCCTCGGAACTCTCCGTGACGGAGGAGGTGCTCGCCGCCATCGCCGCGGAGGCCGCGAGTTCGCCTCGCGCCGGGCATGAGCTGAACGCGCTGCTCGCCCGGGTGCTGGTGGGCTCATGGAGCCTCATGGCGGCAGGGCCGAAGCCAGGGGCCAAGAAGGGGAAGGCGCCGAGAGCAGCAGCGAAGCCAGCCCGGCGCCGTCGGAAGGGGACGGTGTGAGCACGCTCACGGTCTACAGGCTGGGCCGCGTGGAGTACGAAGACGGGCTTACGCTCATGCAGCGCTTCGCGGATGCGCGGCGGCAGGAGCTCATCGGCGACTCGCTGCTGCTGCTGGAGCACCCGCCCATCCTGACGCTCGGCCGCGGCGCGAAGCGGGAGAACATCCTCGCCACCGACGAGCAGCTGGCCGCCGAGGGCGTCGAGATCTTCGAGACCAACCGCGGCGGCGACGTCACCTACCACGGGCCTGGCCAGGTGGTGGGCTACCCCATCTTCCTGCTCCCCAAGGCTCGCCAGGACGTGCGCCGCTACGTGCGCGATGTGGAGCGCGGCATCATCCAGACGCTGGCGGAGTACGGGCTCGAGGCGGGCCCCATCCCCAAGTGGCCTGGCGTGTGGCTGGGCGGAGAGGGCTCGCCGGACGCTCGCAAGATCGCCGCGGTCGGCATCCACATCTCCCGCTGGCTCACGACGCACGGCTTCGCGCTCAACGTCAACACGCACCTGCCGCACTTCCAGCTCATTGTCCCGTGCGGCATTCGCGAGGCGGGAGTCACCTCCATGCAGCGCGAGCTGGGCCACGTCGTCTCCGTGCCGGACGTGGAGGAGGCACTGGCCCGCCACTACAGCTCGGTCTTCGAGTGCGAGCACCGCTCGGCTGGAGTCTCCGTGCGCACGGTGAGCATCACCGTGGTGCGCGGGCACGGGGCTCGGGCGCAGGTACTCCTGGTGCGCCGCATCCCCGCGCGCGGCGGCTTCTGGCAGACGATCACCGGCCGCGTGGAGCCGGGCGAGTCCCCCGAGCACACCGCCGCCCGAGAGCTGCAGGAGGAGACCGGGCTGAGCGTCCCCGTGCGCGCGCTGGACTACCGGCACGCCTTCGTCCTGGGAGAGCTCCTGCCGCCCATGCTGGTGGAGGAGACGGCCTTTGCCGCCTGGTGTCCGGAGGGCCATGAGGTGCGGCTCAGCCCCGAGCACGACGCTCACGAGTGGTTGGATCTGCCCAGCGCGGTGAAGCGGCTGGAGTACCGCGGGCTGCGCGAGGGCGTGAAGCGCGCGGTCGCCCTGGCCGGGCGCTGACTAGAACTGGAGGAGCATGTCCTCTCGCGCCCCGATGGCCTCGGGGCGGTGCTTCTGCACCGTGCGCACCAGCCGATCCATCGCCGCGTCGTCTCGGGTTGGATCATGGTGGAAGAGCACCAGCGTCTTCGCCTGGGACTCGTTCGCGGCGCGCACCGCGGCCTGCCACGTCGAGTGGCCCCAGCCCGTGCGCGGCGGCCCCTGGCGCCCGCAGTACTCGTCCTCCGTGTACATCGAGTCGTAGATGAGCAGGTCCGCGCCCCGGGCGAACTCGAAGAAGCGCTCATCCTGGCCGCCGTGCTCGATGTCCGTGGCGTACACCACCGAGCGGCCCTCGCACTCCACGCGGTAGCCCAGGTTGCCGCCGGGGTGGTTCAGCTCCAGCGTGCTCACCTTCGCCGGGCCCACCATCACCGTCTCGCCCGCCTGGATGTCGTGGTAGCTCAGCTTCGCCCGGAACACGCCCTCGGCCGTCACCGGGAAGTACGGCTGCGTCATCTGCCCTGACAGGATCTGCTTCACCGACTGCCCGTTGCGCGTGGCGCCGTAGAACGTGAACGCGTTGTGGGGGATGAAGATCGGCGTGAAGAACGGCAGGCCCTGCAGGTGATCGTAGTGGTAGTGCGACAGGAAGATGGAGGCGTTCACCGGCGCGCCCTTCGCTACCAGCGAATCGCCCAGCGGCCGCACGCCCGTGCCCAGATCGAAGATCAGCAGCGACTCGCCGACCTGCATCTCCACGCACGGGGTGTTGCCCCCGTAGCGCTTCGTCTGGGGACCCGGCGAGGGAATGGAGCCGCGCACGCCCCAGAAGCGGACGTGGAAGTGCGTCTTCGCGTCCGAGCTCTTGGACACCTTGCCCACGGACTGCAGCCGACGCGCCGCCTCGCCCGCACGGAACTTCCGCAGCGGCTTGCCCTCAGCCGGCTTTTGCTTCGCTGTCTTCTTCCTCGGCGAAGAGCTCAATCAGGTGCCCCGTGCGCTCGCGCTTGGTCTTCAGGTATCCGACGTTATGCGGATTGTGCTCGGTCCGGGAAGGGATTCGACGCCGCACGGGGATGCCTTCCTCCACCAGCCCCGCGATCTTCAACGGATTGTTCGTGATCAGGTCCACGGACCGCACATCCAGGGACCGGAGCATCTCCGCAGCGATATCATAGCTTCGAAGATCGTCCGCAAAACCCAATTGCCGATTGGCCTCGTAGGTGTCGTACCCCTTGGCCTGGAGCGCATAGGCCTTGATCTTGTTGCCCAGGCCGATCCCCCGGCCCTCCTGGCGCAGGTACAGCACCACCCCACACCCCGCCTGGCTGACGAAGTCCAAGGCCCGGTCCAGCTGCTGCCGGCAGTCGCACTTGAGGCTGCCAAAGACTTCGGACGTCAGGCACTCGGAGTGAACCCGGACCGGCACGCCCTCCTTGTCGGCCACCTCCCCCACCACCAGCGCCACGTGCTCTCGGCCGTTGCGCCGGTCCCGGAAGACGACCGTCTTCATCATCCCCCGCTCCGTGGGGATGTCCGCCTCGGAGTAGATCTCCAGGTTCTGGGTCGGCTTACGCGAGGGGAGCACCTGGGGTGGACGCGTGTCGGACATGGTGAACGGTTCTCCCATGCATGAAGGGAACCCCCTTTTTCGAGGTTCCTTGGGGCTCAAGTCAAGTTAGGGCTGCCAGCCTCGAAAGTATCGATGCCATACAACCGGAGGCGTTCCTCAAGTCCCCCAGGAGACGGGCAAGAGGACGACATGCCCCCCATGAGCCAGGCTGCTCGCCTCCCGAGGGAAGTGGAGCAGATGCGTGGCAGAAGCAGTGGAGCGCAGGGCTCCGGACGTCTGCGTGGCGAGCGGGCGGGCCCAGAGCTCGCCATCCCGCCAGGAGGCCACTACCCGGATGTAGTGCGCCAGCCCTGGCGCCTTGCGCAGCTCGCCGTCCAGGCGCCCTGGCACCCGGGGAGGCTCCACGTCCGTGTGGCCCAGCAGCCGCCGGAGCACTGGGCGGACAAAGAGCTCGAAGGTGACCAGGGAGGAGGCGGGGTTTCCCGGCAGCCCGAAGTAGACGGTGGCGCCTCGCCGGCCCACCACCAGCGGCTTGCCGGGCTTGATGGCCACGCGCCAGAAGTTCAGCTCCACGCCCTGCTCCTGGAGGGCCGCCTTGACGAAGTCGCGCTCGCCCACGGAGACGCCCGCGCTGGTGAGCACCACGTCGAAGCCCTGCGCGTCCGCCAGGCGCGTGGACACCTCCTCCTGGGTGTCCCGGGCAATGCCCAGCAGCGTGGGCAGGCCTCCGGCGCGTGCCACCGCCAGCGCCAGCGAAGGGGCGTTGGTGTCGACGATCCGTCCATCGGGGGCCTCGTCGGCCCGGCACAGCTCGTCGCCCGTGGACAGGATGGCCACCCGGGGGCGGCGAGGCACCGGGACCGTGAACATCCCCTGGGCGGTGATCAGCCCCAGCTCCGGGATGCCCAGCGGCGTGCCTCGCGCCAGCAGCGGCTCTCCCGCCCTGGCATCCTCTCCTCGAGGGCGGACAAAGTTCCCCGGTGGCACGGCCTCGAGGATCTCCACGGCTGGACCGTCGGCGCCCTGCGCGGGCCGGGTGCGCTCCTGCATGACTATCGCATCCGCCCCTGTGGGTAGGGGCGCCCCGGTCATGATCCGAGCACACGTGCCGGGGCGCAGCTCGACCCGAGGCGTACTCCCGGCGTGGATCGTCTCTCCAATGGAGAGACGGATGGGCAGGGGGCCCGAGAGATCGGCGCTGCGCACCGCATATCCATCCATGGCCGAGTTGTCCCATGGGGGCAGCGTGCGCTGCGCCAGCACCTCCGCACCCAGCGTCCGCCCGAGGGCTTCCTCCAGTCGCGCCCACTCCGTTGGCAGGGGGGAGGCGAGGGCGAGCGCTCGGGCTCGCGCGTCCTCTACCGGTAGCAGCTCTGATTCAGCGCTCATGGATCCACTGAGATCGAAGTCTCTAGGAATTTCAAGAGTTTGTTTGACAGTCCTGCTGATCACCGTTACAAGCGGTGAGAGTCGCGAGACATGCTCCCCATGTGGAGAGATCCGCCAACCCGTTGAAATTACCCGGGTTTCCTAAGGAGACAGCGTCGATGGCCAAGCCCAAGTCCGGGGCCAAGAAGGCGACCCCCGCTGCCAAGAAGGACAAGGCGGCACGGCTGGAGTTGCTGAAGAACGCGAGCGAGCGGGTGGCAAAAGCAGCAACGAAGGTGGCCAAGGCCGTCAAGGACAAGGTGGCGGAGGTGACCAAGGGGAAGGCGCCCTCGGCGAAGTCTGCTGCCAAGGCGGGCAAGAGCGCCGCGCCCAAGGCCGCGGAGGCCAAGGGTAAGGCTGCCACCAAGGCAGAGGCTTCCAGCAAGGCAGAGGCCTCCACCAAGGGTGAGGCTGCCGTCAAGGGCGAGAAGGCAGCGGCCAAGAGTGAGAAGGCCGAGCCCGCCAAGGCGAAGGCGGCCTCGGCCGCTGAGGGCAAGGGCACCAAGGGCAAGGCGGCCGCGGCTGCAGCTGCGGCTCCGGCGGTTCCGGCCCTGGAGAAGCCTCGGCCGCGCGCCACGAAACTTCCTCCGGTGGGCAGCTCGCTGACGAAGCGTGAGATGGAGCAGCTGCTGTCGGCGGGTGAGGGCCGAGGCGTGACGGGCGAGGGCAGCCTCAAGGGCCGGCTCGCGGTGACTGACGGGATGCCATACCTGGTGGTGGTGGGCCGCGACAAGCGTGAGCTCACGTTCCTGCTCCAGGGCCCGGATCAGGAGGTACTCCCCGCGTACATGGACCACAAGGTCTCCGTGAGCGGGCTGATCCGTAAGACGACGAACTATGGCGGCACGGTAGACGTGCGGAAGTACTCGGCGAAGAAGCCGGAGGCCGAGGCCGTGGTGGTCGCGCCGGTCGAGATGGAGACCAAGCTGCGCTTCCTGTCCCCGGGCGAGACGTCCATGGTGACGAGCGCCGGCATGGGCGCGGGCATCAAGGGCTTCGCCTCCCTGCGCGGCAGCCTGGAGATGACCGGCGACGAGTTCGTGCTGGTGGTCTCCAACGGCGGCACGCGCCAGCAGGTGTCCTTCATCCTCGAGGGCAAGGGCACCAAGGGCATGCGCAAGTCCGTGGGCCAGCAGCTCTTCATCACGGGCGTGGTGGAGAAGGCTTCCGGATGGGGTGGCAGGGTCGTCGAGGAGACCTTCGAGCCCAGGCCGGCCGAGGCGCGCGTCTCCCGCGAGGACATGGAGATCGTCCACGTGGAGGGCGAGGTGCCCACCTCGGTAGAGGTCAAGCTCAACAACGGCCTCACCGTGCGGCTGGCAGAGCAGCCCGGCTACACCTGGGCCATCGAGCCGACCGCGGCCAAGCGTGTGGGCCTGCGCGAGGCGCGCTTCGAGCCGGGCGAGGGCAACGCCGGCACCCGGGAGTTCTTCTTCACCCCGCGAAACCCTGGGAGCTCCGAGCTGGAGTTCTTCCTGGCCAAGGCCTTCACCCCGGGCGTCGTGGAGCGCTCGTTCAAGATCAACGTCACGGTCAAGCCTTGAGAGGCAGGGTTGAACCCAGAGCAGGCCAGGGAGCAAATCCTGGCCGCCTGGGGGGTTCCCGTCCAGCGCGCCAGGGTCTACCCGTTTCTAGAGCGGGCAGGCCCGCGTGGACCCTTCGTGAACCTCTCACCTGAACAGCTGAAGCAGTTCCTCGCCGACGCCGATCACCCCCTGGGGGTCAAAGAGCTCCTGCGGCTCGCTGGCCTGCACGCCGGGCAGCAGACCGCACTCAAGCGCGCCCTCCGGGAGCTGGTTCGCCAGGGGCACATCCTCAAGGAAGGCAAGCGCTTCCTGCTCCAGGAGAGGCATGGCGAGCGGACCGAGGACGCCGAGCCCGTACGGCGCAAGGGCCCCATGTCCACACGGCCCGAGAGCGTCCAGCTGGAGGGGATCCTCCACATCCACCGAGACGGCTACGGGTTCGTCCACCCGCTGTCAGGCTTGGGGGAGAACGTCTTCCTGCCGCCAGCGGACGCCTCGCGCGCGCTGGACAATGATCGGGTCATCGTCGAGGTGATGGGGCGGCCCGGGCGCCTGGAGGGGCGCCTGGTGCGCGTGGTGCAGCGGCGCCGCGAGCTGGTGGTGGGCACGTACGTGGAGCAGGGCGGGCGGCACGCCTTCGTGCAGCCGAGTGATCCGAGCCTGCAAGGTTCCATCCGCGTCCCGCCCACCCAGATGGCGCGGGACGGGGACATGGTAAAGGTCCGCCTGGGCGTGGGCAGCCGGATGCTGGGGCCGGGCGAGGGGCTCTTCGGCGAGGTGGCGGGCTCGCTGGGGCGGCCTGGAGACCCGAGCGTGGAGGTGCTCTCCATCGCCTACGGCCAGGGCTTCAACGACGAGTTTCCTCCCGAGGTGATGGACGAGGCGGATCGCGTCAGCCCGCAAGTCTCTGACGAGGAGGCGCGAGGGGAGGAGCGGCGGGATCTGCGCTCCATGCCGCTGATCACCATTGATGGTGAGGACGCGCGGGACTTCGACGACGCGGTGTACGTCGAGCCTCAGGGGAGCGGTTGGCGGCTGGTGGTGGCCATCGCGGACGTGACGCAGTACGTGCGCGAGGGCATCGCGCTGGACGTCGAGGCCCTGCGCCGAGCTACCTCGGTGTACCTGCCGGATCGCGTGCTGCCCATGCTCCCGGAGCGGCTGAGCAACGGCATCTGCTCGCTGCGGCCCGAGGAGGATCGGCTGTGCATGGTGGCGGACATGGTGTTCGACGCGCGCGCCCACCTGCGCTCCTACGAGCTCTACCCGGGGGTGATGCGCAGCGTGGCCCGGTGCACGTACAACGAGGTGCAGGACGTCCTGGACGGCAAGGACGTGCCCCACCGCAATGGACTGCGCCCCCTCTTCGAGCGGCTGCTGGAGGTGTCCCGTGCGCTGCGGAAGATGCGCAAGGAGCGGGGCGCCATCGACTTCGATCTGCCCGAGCACAAGGTGGTGATGGGCGAGGAGGGCTTCCCCGAACGCATGGAGCAGCGCGAGCGCAAGGAGAGCCACCGCCTCATCGAGGAGTGCATGCTGGCCGCCAACGAGGCGGTGGCGAAGTTCTTCCAGGACGAGGGGCTGCCCACCGTCTACCGCTTCCACGGCGAGCCGGATGAGCAGAAGCTGGCCGCCTTCGCCACGCTGGCGCAGGCGTACGGCTTCAAGCTGCGCTTCGAGGACGGGGTGTCCTCCAAGGAGCTGGACGCCTTCATCAGCCAGCTCGAGGGCCACCCGGAGCAGCGCGCGCTGAACCAGCTGCTGCTGCGCTCGATGATGCAGGCGGTGTACTCGGCCTCGCAGGTGGGGCACTACGGGCTGGCGGCGGAGCACTACCTGCACTTCACCTCGCCCATCCGCCGGTACCCGGATCTGCTGGTGCACCGGCTGCTGAAGGCGCATTGGGCGCGGCGGGGCAAGAAGCCCTCGCAGGCGCTGCTGGAGCGCGAGGAGGCCCAGCTGGAGGAGATGGCCGAGCAGAGCTCCGAGCGCGAGCGCGCCGCCATGCAGGTGGAGCGCGAGGTGGTCGCCTTCTACGCCACGCTGCTGATGAAGGATCGCGTGGGCGAGGAGTTCGACGCCACCGTGTCCGGCCTGGCCGAGTTCGGCTTCTTCGCGGAGCTGGACACCGAGCACGTGGAGGGGCTCGTCAAGCTCGAGTCGATCGGGTTCGGCGGCAAGCTGGACAAGACGCTGCATGCGCTGGTGTTCCCAGACGGGCGGCGCATCCGCGTGGGGCTGAAATGCCGCGTGCGGTTGGCCTCGGTGAGCCCGGAGCGGCGGCAGATCGACTTCGAGCCGCTGGAGATCGAAGGCAAGGCGGTGGTGCGCGGCGAGCGGCCTCTGGGCCCAGGGCGTGCGGGGTGGCAGCCCTCGCTGCGCTCCCAGGAGCCACCTGGACGAGAGCGCTCCAAGCGGCCGGGACGGCGGCTCGGGCAGTGGCGGCCGGATGAGGCGGAGCCGCAGCTCGGCGCCGTGCAGCGGGAGTCGGGAGCTCGGCGCGGGCGCCGAGAGGAGACACGCCAGGATGCGCCCCGGTCCGTGGGACGCGGTCCGGAGTCTCGGCAGGAGGCGCCGAGGGGCGAGGAGAAGCGCCGGCGCTTCATTCGTGAGGGGCAGCGAGAGGAGGCGGCGCCGAGCAAGGCGGATCGCAGGAGCTGGAAGGAGCAGCCTGGCTCTGAGAAGTCCGAGGCGCTTCGTCGGCCCTCGTCGCGGGAGGAGGCTCCTGAGCAGGCAGGGGGCGCGCGGGGGAAGCGCTTCGTCGTACGTCCAGCGGCGCGGGCCGAGCACGAGTCTCGGGCTGAGCTCTCGGCGAAGCCCTGGCGTCCCGAGCAGCCTCCGCTGGCCGAGGACGATCCGCTGGCGGCCTTCATGGCGGATGCTCCGCCGCTGGCACCGCCTCCCGCGGTCGATCGCCTCCGCGCGCTTGCGGCCAGGAGCGGGCGCAGGAGTGGGGAACGCCTTCAGGCGGAGGTTCCAGGGCCCATGCGGGAGCGGCAGTCTCGCGAGCCTCGGGAGCTGCGGCCCCCGCGCGAGGACGCTCCCAGTCACAAGAGGACGAGCAGAGCGGCACCCGCCGGCAAGCGCAAGAGCGCGCCGGGAGGGGGCAAGCCGCCGAAGTCACGAGGCAAGTTCAAGCCAGGGCGCCGGAAGCGGTGAGTCCGTCCCTCGGGGCGGTCCCGCCACTTCCTGCGTTGCCAACCCTCACTCCTCTTCGGGCATGGGGGGCTGCGGAGCGAAGTCGTCGTCGTCGTCGTCGTCTTCTTCTTCCGACGTGTTCCCTGTGCCGCCGGAGTCCGGGAAGAGCAGGTCGTAGTCCGACTGCCGCATCCGTGTCGTGAGGGGCAGGTAGCTCACACCGTTGCGCGCGCAGCTCTTGTAGAACGGGCCCTTGTGGTCAAGCGTGCAGGCCTGCGTGCACGCGCCGACATAGGTCAGCGGCGCACAGCTCGTGGATGGGTTGCCGGAGGCGTCCTCCATTCCTGCGCAAGCCCGGGTCAGGTACTGCGCTTCGTTCGTGACAGGCCGGTCCACGCCGAAGAAGAGTCCCTCCTGGGTGAAGAGGTTGCCGAAGAAGCAGGCCTCGCGCACCGCATAGGTCGCGAGCTCGCTGGAGGTGAAGGGGATATTCTTTCCTCGCGCGTCCTTCCCCAGAACAGAGATGGGGATGCTCAGCCCATACCGATTCACGTGAGCCATCAGGCAGGCAGTGATGACCTGCTGCTCAGCCCGGCTGGGGGCGGCGCCGTCGGCAAAGCTCGGAGTGAGGCCCAGTCCACCGCTCCAGGTGTAGCGCTGACCCGTGAGGTCCGTGAAGGAGCGCGTCTCCCCGGAAGGGACGGCGCACCGGACGACGTAGCGCATCACCATGTCGGCCAGCGCCGGATCCTGCGCGAACCATGCGGTGAAGGCGGTGGCGGACAAGCCGTTGGCGGACAGGCCGTTGGCGGACAGGCCGTTGGCGGACAGGCCGTTGGCGGACAGGCCATTGGCGGACAGCCCGTTCAGGGAGTCGAGCTCCTGGCTCTGGCTCTTCAGCGTCAGGTCCTCCATGGGGCCTGTGGGCCCACATCCTGTCGCTCCCATCCCCAGGAGCATTGCGATGAGAGAGACCCAGGCCCTCGTCTCTGCGCGCTTCTGTCCACCCATGCGGCCCACTGCCTTCGTTGTGGTCGTCATCAGGCTCCCCTTTCCGCCAGTAAGGTTGGCAACTGTGCCGGAAGAGGAAACTGGACCGCTTTTTCAGGGTGATCCGGTTTTCGTTTCCGGACGTGCGCGGTGTGAGCTGGTCGACAGCGCGCAGATGATCCGTCCAGTTCTCAATACGAGGGGATGCCTTCGGGCCAGGGATGGCTCTCTTCATAGGAGGTCATGAACGCGCTCTCCATGCCTATGGAAGTCCCGTCCGGCACGGTGGCCCTGGTCTTCACCGACATCCAGGGCTCCACCTTGCTGTGGGAGCGTTGCAGCGCCAGCATGCGGGTGGCGCTGGAGCTCCATGATCGGATCCTGCGCACCTTGCTGGTGGCTTCGTCCGGCTACGAGGTGAAGACGCAGGGCGACTCCTTCATGGTCGCCTTCCCTACGGTGGTGGAGGCTGTGCGCTGGTGCCTCGAGGTGCAAGAGGCCCTGCTGGATGCGCCATGGCCGGAGGAACTGCTGGCCTGGCCTGATGCGGCGCAGGAGCGAGGCCCCCGAGGTGTGCTGTACCGCGGCCTGCGCGTGCGGATGGGCGTGCATGTGGGCGAGCCCGAGCTGCGCGTGGACCCGCGGACGGGGCAGGTCGACTACGTGGGGCGCATGGTGAACGTGGCGGCCCGCGTGGCGGATGCGGGGCATGGCGGCCAGGTGCTGCTGAGCGGTGCGGCGTGGGCGCAGCTGGCCGGCATGCAGGAGCGCCTGGGAAGGCCCGCGGTGCGCATGCTCGGGAGCTTCCGGCTC
>Ga0190275_10000748_pt1 | contig 25993 bp, 20 predicted proteins | sample Popmic550T_FD_133745 | JGI IMG/M metagenome (GOLD analysis project Ga0190275, IMG submission 133745) | Populus adjacent soil microbial communities from riparian zone of Yellowstone River, Montana, USA - 550 T | ecosystem: Environmental > Terrestrial > Soil > Riparian zone > Trees stand | place...
GATGCCGGTAAGATATAATTTTCAGCGCTCCCAGTAACGACACCTGACACGGAGCGACACCTGACATGCTTGTCATACGCAAGGAACAGATTCGTGTGTTCGAAGAGGCAAAATTACGGGAATGGCTCGCGGACTATCTCAAACGAAGCTACTCCGCCCATTGCGAGCAGATCGGCCGCCGCGCGGTATCGGCCATCGTCCAAAGCGGTATGACCCGTGGCCGGGCTCTGGGATTGCGAGTTCTCACCGATCTCCGAAAGTTTGTCCATGTCACGTTCCTGCTTGGAATCGACTTTGAATCCGACGCCTCGCTCACGTGGGCAGTCCGTATCTTGCACGATGACGAGCAGCCTGATCCGGCAGAACGTGTGGCTCTACTCGAACAAGTCATTCTCGAAAAATTGACCGAAGGTCGCATGACCGCAGCGGCCGCAGTGTGAACAGTCCCGCAGTGTGAACGAACCAATGACACAACCCGGAGCTGACGAGGTTCAGGAAGCCGTCAACCACCAGCACGCGAGCGCATGGCCGCCTGCCGTCATCAAAAAATGCGGCAAGCTCTGTTGGATCGAAATTGAGTTGTTGGATGAAGACGATGTTGGTGTGCCTCGCGAGCCATACTGGGTCAAATTGCCCGACGGGAGCATTCGTGAAGGTAAGTTGAACGATCAGGGTTGGGTCAGATTCGATCAGATTCCATGCGGTACCTGCGTCGTCCGATTTCCCGGCTGGGACCGCCAGTTTGTCGCCCGCGCGAGCGAACCATATCCGATCGACAAAAAGTGCTGGATCGAAATTGTGCTTCTCGACGAAGATCGTTGGCCCGTACCCGGCGAACCCTACTCCGTCACCCTGCCGGACGGAAGCATACAGGAAGGGAAGCTTAACGCGAAAGGACGGGTTCGCATCGCGGGAATCCCGGAAGGCGCCTGCCAGGTCAGATTTCCTAGAATCAGCGAATCGGAATTGATCTCTTATACCAATGGGTAAACTGCATACCGTGCAGCGAGGCGAAACGATTATTCAGATCGCCAGCCAGAACGGATTTCGTTCCTGGGAGCCGATCTGGACATGCGATGAGAATGCAAAGCTCCGGGAACAACGGCCAAGTCCGCATTTGCTCGCCAAAGACGACAAACTGTTCATCCCGGATAAAAAGCCTATCGAGTACTCATGTCAGACCAATCTCAAGCACACGTTCCGCGTGCCTTCGCTCACGCAGCACTTTCAGCAGACGGTGCTCGATCCTGCCGGAGAGCCGATGACGGACATAGCCTATGAGCTCGTGACCGGAGGCAAGACGTTCAAAGGCAAGACCGACGGCGGCGGCACGTTGCAGCATGAGATACCTATCCACGCGAAAACCGGCGAGCTGAAGCTTTGGCTCGAACAGGGAGCGGCGCCGTCCGTGTGGAAAGTGCAGATCGGACATCTGGAACATATTGAAACCATCTACGGCCTCAAGGGCCGGCTTTATAACCTCGGCTATGATTGCGGCGCCGTAGATGACGCCTTCGACGAAAAAACGAAGAATGCTCTCGCGGAGTTCCAGTCAGACTATGGACTGGACGCTACGGGTGAGAACAATCCTCAGACCCGCGCGAAGCTCGAAGAAGTTCACGATCAATCGATGAGGTGAGCTCATGGCCCAATATCCTGTTCAGTTCGATCACACCCGCTTTCCGCGTGTCCCGGATTGGACGCCGCCGACCCCGAAGCTCAAACCGCCGCTACTGCTGAAAGCGGGTACGAATATTGGCGGAACGTTGAAGCTGCCAAAGGAACTGTACGCCCGCGTCAACGCGGTATGGCTGGAGGATGCCGGCGGAACCCGGCAATCGATTCCAACAGACAATCATTCCGATCAGCAGTACAGCTCCCCGCTTGATGTTCACAAACTTGGTCCCGGGGCGGATATCACCGTCGACCATTTTCATTTCGTGCCCGGCGTGGATCCGGTCGAGATCCGATGGCAGGTGAAGGAGTATCGTGACGTACAGAAGATCCGCTTTGAACTGTGGACCGTCACCGATCCAAACGGCCCAATTTGGACTATGGAGAAAACAGGCGGGGCGGCTGTTGCTTTGCTCGAGGGAGCGCATAGGAACGGCGAGGGCTCACTCGACTGGAACCTTGTCACGATCCCTGTCAATGCAGCGTTTCCGGATGGTGTGGCGAATGTGGCGAACGCGCCTTACCAACTTCGTCTCACCGTCACCTGCGCTAAGACGGGAGCTGTGACGACAGCTTGGACTTATTTCGATATTCTGGTTCATACGATTGAACTGCACTGGGGACCGAAAGCATGGATTCCAGGAAACGCCATCGCCGACGTCAGCCCTTTGCTGCAAGCGCGCACAACCACCGACGAGTTACGCCTTCTCAAACGGTTGAAGGGGCAAGACAACCCGGCCAATCCCAAGGTTACTCTCATTACTCCAGGGCCCTTGATTCCGTTGCGGCTGCCATCCACCATGGCCGCGTACATCCATTTCGACGAATGGTTCGGATTTGCCAAAGACTTCGCTTACCTTCGGCATCGAGCTCGCTGGGGAGATGGACCCAGGATCCCGATCAAAGCGGTCGTTTATCTCAAACGGATTGACGGAACCAAGCTCGACCCGGATGCAGGAGGCGCTACGTGGAACCAGGCCGGGGCTGCCCTTGGACCAACAAAGCTCCTGTGGGACTGGCATGACCGCTCCCTTGCCGACCGGACTCCCGATGAACAGCGGCTTTGGACTGAGTCTGGCGATTTCGTCTTGACCGCCCTCACTTACAATCTGAATCAGGGTGACGAGCCTCCCGATTGCCGCAACTGCCATTTCGACCGTGGCGGAAAGCGTGGCGGCCCGCAGCGCATCATCCCTAACCAGAACGGCGCAGGCTCACTGCCGTTCGTGGTTGCGCAATGCGCCGACAGAAGATGGGCGGCTTTCAGTACTTGCAAGACGCAAGGGTTGAATGCCGGTAAAACCGGCGTGATCTTCAATCCGTCCCGCATGGCGAAGGACTCGTACAAAATCACCGTCATGCTGGCCAACCAGTTGACTCCGGACCGCACCAAACCTGTACTCGACGTCACAACGCCCAACGATCAACTGCTTCTGCAGCATCCGGGACTACCGGCCGCTGAAACACCAATGATGGAAGTGATGCGCCAGGTGAACGCGCGGTACATCCGCAAGGGTAACTACACAGCCATCGACCTAAACCTGATCCGAACCAGCTATGAGGTCGCTGGCATTTATATTGAATGGCTGAACCAGGTGGATCACACGTTCACCGGGCAGTGGACGAAGGCCCATTACGATCAGTATCTGCAGGACGCCATCGCGATGAATGGTCTACATTTCTCCAACCTGCAGAATCTTGGAAGTCGGTTCACCAACCCGAACGGCCGTTATGGCGTGCAGACGAACCGCTACCAGCAGATTCAGTTGCTCGCCGCACGCACCTTGCAGGGCGCCAACCTGCTCACTAGCTATGATCATTGGTTCGGAGTGCCCGCCGGAACCGTGCCGCTTCCCGGTCAGCCTTCCGACACTTGCTTTGCGTTCCCCACTCGCGACGTCGTTGTTGAACCCTTCAGAGATCAAGCGATTGCCGCTTACATCGTGAAGCCGAGGAAGTTTAATGGAGTGCTCAAAAAATGGAATCGGCTCGTGCATCAGAATCCAGGCGCGAACGCGGCCACTCTGCGGTTGCAGCTTTACAACTGGCTGAGTGCAAGTAAGAGACAAAAGGTAGATACCGCGGCGGCGCAGTTGTACGTCGCCGCGGGATGGACCGCATTCAACCAATTAAATCCCAATAAGTGGGCCGCTTCCAACTACTCTCATACCGAAGGTCCCGTGGATCTTCTTGCGGAGATGCACCAACTCAAGATCGCCGCAGATGCGTATGAGGGAGTCACTTTTTTCCACTACATCAATATCCTCAGGACCGTGGACGCAGCCGGCAATGAGCCCGCCGCCGGCGTGGGACCGCCGGTAGGACGCTACTACGACTTGGGAGGAGTGGCCAAGTGCGACACCAGCTTTTCTCTCGGGCTTAAAAGCACGTTCTTCGTATGGGATCACCCAAATGACGGCAGGCGCGGCCAGTCAAAAGTGCCACCAATCCCGATGATGAACGGTAACGTCACTGCCGTTCACGAGTTCGGCCACAATCTCCACCTAACGCATCCGTTCGGAAATGACGGCGCGTGGAACCGCGACATGCACGACAAGAATCCAGCGGAGCGCGCTCAAGAGGATGACGCGCCGGGACCAGCTGACCGTTGCGTGATGAACTACCACCAGCAGGACGTTGAACTCTGTGGCGTCTGTAGACTGCGGCTGAGAGGATGGGCTTACTTCAGCAACGCTCCCCTGGTGGGATTCCACAATACCAACCCGGACCAGGCCGGAAGGGCACTGCGGCCCTCCGGTCAGCCGATTCTCAACGGCTTCTTTACGGATTTAGGCTGACGAAATGCCATTGCATATTGCCCTTCAGCTAGGCCACCAAGTCTTTGCCCCAGGCGAGGCTGTCCGCCCGGCGCTTATCATCGCGAACAAGGGAACCGCTGTCTGCGATGCTCCTGTGCTCGATGGCGGCGGTCATGCCTTCGTTGAACTCTCGCTGACCGATCCGGGGGGCAATCGCCGCACATTCTCGCTACCGAGCGACATGGGGCTCGAACCGCCAAAAGGTCATGGTAGTTTTGCTGCGCTGCCACCCGGGTATGACATCATGCGAGCGTTCGAGATCTTAGGTTCCAACGCTCCTGGAGACTGGAACCTTGCTGCGGCAGTGAAGATCGGCGCTGACGTCTTCGTCAGCAATTCGGTCCAATGGCATCAGGAGGCACAAGGGGCGCTCTTCGTCTTCGCGCCTACCTACCGTGGTCTGCAGACTCCTGGCAGCCACCGAGGCTACTTTCACTTCGTCGGCAAGAATCTCAATGCACTGTACGCCTGTGCGCTCAGGTACGACGAAGAGAATGCAAGCGACACCCTCACGGCAGGCGAACCGGAACGCCTCATGGAAATGAGCCCTTCGGCCCACAGCCTCTGCGCTGGGGCCGGTGCTCCCTGTCCTCCACAACTGCGCTCCGAATGGTTGGCGTGGCTCGACGGAGGCGAGGTCCACTCTGCGGTGGAAGTATTCGGACTCCAGCGCGCATCGTGCCGACTTCCTTTTGAACCCTCCGCGATTGTTGCGGCAATTGTCACTGACGCGCTTGAAGTCCTCGTCGCAAACGAGGATCGAAAGAATATCGCTTTAGTGCATTTCGCTTCGCCCGAACCACTGCCGGTTGTCACCGATCTTTCCCCATCAGATGCCGAGTCACCCGGCGGCCAAGACGAAGGCGACGACATGGATCAGGATCGAGAAGAGGACGACGACTCTCCTCTGTTTCGCGTAACTATCCCTCCACCGCAAGTGAAATGGACTTTGCAATTGGATCAGCCCGCTGTCGGCATCGCCTTCGCGGCAGGGACCGGCAAACAGCAGGAACTACGCGCTCTGTGTCTTGTCACCCAACAGAGCGACGGAGTAGAAGTTCGCTACGCCACAGTTGATAACGACCAACGTCCGAGAAGTTTCACTTCGATTCTGATTGCCGGTGGCTCCGCACTTCAGAACTGCGAACCCGTCATGAAGTTCGATTCTTCCGGCAATGCGCATATCGCTCTTCTGCTGAATTCGACGACACCCGGCGGGCACGCTACAACGCTCGTTGCTCGAACGTCCTTCGACCGGAACGGACGTCCGAGGCTGGACAGCGGAACCATCTATCATGAGAACGCCGAAACTCCGACTGAGCCGCGCGGCGGGGCAATCTCTCTTTATGTCGACGATAATGGCGGGCCCTGGTATATCGACTGGTGCGTGCTTCTCAACGACGATACTTGTGTGGCCAGCAGCCGCATCGCAACTGCCGGCCTAAAAACGGGGCCGGCTACGATCTGCCGGCCTCCTCAACTCCTGAGCTTTCACAACAGGTTCTACCTGACTTCATTCCGTAGCGGCAGGCCCGCGTTCATTGATTGCGTGTAGCCACGCAGCTACACGCAACCCGTCACGACTTACTTTGCGCCGCTTTCAACATCGAATTCATGCAACCCAGCAGATAAGCCAATCCGGGGCTGGGGCGGAAAGCGCCATCTCTCGCTGGCCCGCGTGTTGTATCCGGCGCTGTGGGCGAGACCCCCAACGCCGGAATATGATCGGGAATCACGATGCCATCGAAGCCCACTTCGACAAGAGCCCTCATCACTTTGCTCATGTCGTAGTAGCCGTCGTCGATCAGGGTCTCGGTGAAATGCGGCAGAGGAGCGCTTACGTTACGGAAATGAATTTTGAAGAGCTTTTTCTTCCCTGCAAAGTACTTGATCATCTCCTCTGGATAGGCGCCTGTCAGAGCCTTACCACCCTCCAGCCACGACCCGACACATAAGCAGACACCGATATTGGGGCTGTCGGCGATGTCAATCGCCTTCTTGTAACCTTCAAAGTTACTAAAGATGCACCGTGGCACGCCGGCCAGCATTGGCTGAGGCGGGTCATCCGGATGGATGCCGATACGTACACCCGCTTCCTCCGCTACCGGAACCACCTTTTTGATGAAGTAGGTGTAGTTCTCCCAGATCTCCTCTTTGGTGAAAACTCGGCCGTGCGACAAGGGCTCGGTATACACTTTGCCCGCCCAATTCCCCTTCCAGTCAGGGCTCTTGGAATTGCCGTCGCGTGCGGAATACCCGCGCGGGCTCGTAACCCGGCCACTCGACCAGATTCCGTTTCCCATATGCGCGTAGGTCGAATACGGAATCCCGGCCTTTCCCAAGTACCGGATATAGTTCAGATACTCTTCGATCTTCTGGTCACGCCCCGGCAGGTTCAGCGTCACTTCCGGCATGTTGTGCAAACTGCCGCTCGGTCCCACACCGCTGCCGATGTTATAGACCTTGAACCCGCCCGCTTCCCATTGTTCGCGCTGGGCAATGAACCCCTCCGCATTTGCGGTTTCCCGCTGTGGGGCGACACTGAGCCACGTCACGCCAAGTTGCTTGAGGTAGCTCATGTACTCCGGCGAGGGCTGATTTACGCTCATGCCGATCTTGATCCCCGGAGGAATCGGCCGCAGCGTTCCAGACGCTTTGTTCGCCGCTGCAAGCGCTGCCGCGCCGCCCAATGCTACATTTGCCAGTTCTCTTCTGTTCATGGCTAAAACTCCGCTCTGATCGACATCTGTACGTTTGCCTGTGCGGTACCGAAATTGGAGAAGTCGCCAACCACGCCCGTGAAACGGCCCCAGGCGTTCGTATTGGTCAGGTTGTAATTGGTGTTGGGGGCGGCCAGATTCGGCCGCTTATGTGGGAGGTTGTGTCCATCAACTCGGAAACTGAGCATGAATCGCTCTCCCACCGGACGCCAGCTCTTTGTCGCAAAACACTGCATCCACAACAGCGCGGGAGCCTGCAAGACACGTGCTCCCAAAGATCCGATCGTATAGGCATCCGGGTAGGCAAACGAACTCATCTTGAAGTAGGGCGTCTGCGCTGCCGTCGGGAACCTTTGGCCCATGTCATAGTCTGGTACTCGGGCATCTTCAACCTTCGTCGTCGGATTGACGCGAGACTGCGTTAAATAACGGTTTGGACTGCCCTCGTGCGTCACGGAGACGGGCACACCAGAGTTGATGTTCTCGGTAAGGGCCACCTTCCACCCGCCAAACACGCTGTTCATGAAGCCACCTTGGTTCATCCACTTCTTGCCTTTTCCTACCGGCAGTTCGTAAACCAGAAAAGCGCCAAACTGGTGCCGCGAATCGTACGGGGTCCGCGCCTTGCCCTGCCGGTTGTAATACGTTAGCGAATCGTCGTTGCTCAGCGACTTGGAGAGGGCATAAGTGGTGTTGAAAATCAGCCCACTGCTGTATCGCTTCTCAATCGAGACATTCCCGCTGTGCCAGGTGTTGTGATTAAAGTTGGACAGGAAGTTGACCGTGCCGAACTGGGGATAAATCATGTAGTTCTGCCGCGCTTCAAACACCCTATCCTGCAGAGCTCTGTCGCCCCCCAGCGCGATCTCTAACGGGATGCCATTGATGTTCCACATCCGCTGCAGTCCCACGCCTGCAGATGCCTGATACATCATGTTCACGACCCAAGTGCTTCCTGGTTGATATTGAAACCCGCCGGACCAGTTCATCACGTACGCGTTTCGCAGGTTCGGGTCGCGCCAGAAAGCTGTGCGTTGGCCATAATTGGCGCCCGTGTAAGGGACCGTCCCATCTGGGTTCACGACATAATTGATCGCCCCTGGACCTTCCGACAGCCGGAACACGCCACGCGGATCGCCTACTGGTTGGAGTACGTTGTAGACACCGGCGTATTCGTCGAAGCCACCCTGAATCCCGGTGTTGTCTACGGTCATGATGCCGAACGAAGCACGGTATACCCACTTGGGATGGAACGTCCAGGCCAAGCCCAGTCGCGGCTGGAAGTTGTTCAGGTCTTTCTTACCGATCGTGCCCGTCGGATGCGTAATCGCCCCTCTACTTCCTGTTACGGGGTCGATTCCGTTCGGATCGAACTGCGATTGTTCTCCCCACTTCGTCGTGTAAGGGGAAAAGTATGTCCATCGCACGCCCAGATTCAGCGTCAGACCCGGCCTCACCTTCCAGTCGTCCTGGAAGTACAATTCCTGGTTCCACTGCCGCGGCATGAAGATCGCCAGTTGCTTGCTGAACGTAGCGCTCGTCACTTCGCCCATCAGGAACGCTGCAAAGTCGTTTCCGGTGTTCTGCGCAAAAGGCAAGGATGCCCCGCCGCCGAAGTTGTACTGGCCTGACGGCAGAATCGCGGTGTTGGTCCCTGAAATCGTGGAGGGTTTGTCGCTGTACAACGTCCGGATCGTCTCGAATCCCATCTTCAAGTTATGCCGCCCGGCAACATACGTAACGTTGTCCTGAATGATCCTGTCCTCACCCACTTGTCGCGTGTAACCCATCGGCGCAATCGAGTACCCGATGTTGAAGTACGGTAACGTTTCAACTGGCACACCGGGAATGGTGATGGCGTCCTTAGCCGATTCCGGCCGCTCGGGATTCGACGAGGCGCGTCGGTTATATCCCACGCGGAACTCATTAAACAACTGGCTCGAGATGATCTTTGTGTAGCTGATCACGCCGTTGATGTCATCGGTCGGGTTAATCTCGCGCGAGGCATTGAACTCCGGATTTCCGAAGTTGTCGCCATTTTGCCCGCGATGATATCCGTGCGAATAGCGGAAGAATATCTTGTTGTCTTGATTAAAGTGATGGTCGATTTTTGTGTCCCACCGGTCGCGGTTCAAACATCGGCAACTTTCCGCGCGCTGAAGATTGCCGTTGGGACCGGTTCTTGCTGGCGAACCCACCTGGTTGGGTGGCAGCCAGATGCCCAGGTCTAAGAACTTCAGGGCAACGGGATCCATCATGCTTTTTGGAATGATATTGCCCGGCAGTGGGTCGCGCGTCCAGGCGCCATTCACCATGCGTGTCGAACGCGGATCGTAAATTGGCAACCCGCCACCCGGCGCCTCTTTGAACGAGAAGTCGCCATTCAGCATCTCCGGTGTCGGAACTGTGGTCACCCGATAATTGATCGTACGCTCGTGATTGATAGCGTAATCTTGCAGCCAGAACGTCTTATTGCGTCCGTCGTATATTTTCGGGATCACTACGGGGCCGTGCGCCACCAGATCGAAAGTCTGGTAACTCCAGGGAGCCTCGGGGGGTAGTGGATTTTGCGTGATGTAGTTCCGATGGACCCATTTACCGTTCAAATAACGGTCTTCAAATGACGCATGCAGTTGGTTGGTTCCGGATTTATAAACCATCTTCATGGAACCGCCCGCCGAGTGCCCGTACTCAGCCGATGTTCCCGTAGTCAAAACCTTCACTTCTTCCATTGCATCCGTGCTGCCCTGAATCACGCCGTCAACCTGATTCACCGTGCCCGTATACGGGGACTTTGCGCTGATTCCATCCATGGAGAAGCCGATGTCGTTCTGCGCCTGGCCTTGGATGTGAAAGCCCGCCTGCCCGACAACACCCACCACTCCGGGCATGTACTGCAGCAGGTAAACGGTCCGCTTCATCACCCCGGGCGTTTCCACCAACGCTTTGGATCCCACTACGTATGCGCTCACCACATTCTCTGTGTTCAGCAGTGGCGTCTCTGCAGTGACCGTAACGCTGTCGGTTACCGAACCAACCTCCATCACGATGTCTATGCGTGGCACTTCAGAGGATCGCACCGTAACTCGCTCGCGAACGTACTCCTTGAAGCCGGTTGCCGTTACTTTGATCCGATATTCTCCCGGAGCCAGATAGGGCATGTAATAAGTGCCCTCGCTTGTAGTAGTGACCTCAGTCACAGTAGCTGTAGCGACATTTACGGCTGTCAGCTTGGCGCCCGCTACCAGAGCGCCGCTCGCGTCAGTGATCGTCCCCACCAGAGTTGCCCCACCACCGGTCTGCGCCACAACACAGTTCGCAGCCAGAAACAACGTAGCCGTCAGGGACGCACCGGTCCGCAGTAACTTCGACATGGAAACCCACCTCTTTCCGCTAACCTTCTTGAAGCGAATTGTTCTCGCGTGCGACTAGCTTATAACAACTTTCCGGAAAGCGTGTCAACGACTCTTACACGTCGATCTTGAGTGTCTTTTCGATATACGTGCGGCTGATGCGCGCGCTCTCCTTCGGCGGCCGCCAGGGCGACGTGTCCAGCTCAACCGTCAACCAACCCTGCCAGCCGATCCTGCCCAGGTGGGCCTTCAATCCTTGAAAATCCACCCCGCCGGAACCAAGCGGGAAAAAGCATGGATCATTGATGCCGTCCATCTTCTCCAACCGCGTTTTCGCGCCGCCCCGGTTCTCCGGCTTGACATCCTTCATGTGGAACTCCACAATCCGATGCCCCAGCTTCCTCGTTAGCTCTACTGGATCGATCCCCGCCATCGTAATGTGACCCGTGTCCAGCACGAAGTGCACGTGCTTTGGATCGGTGTTCTCCATGATGTAATCGATCTCTCGCCGGTTCTCGAACTGACTCCACATGTGCGCGTGTGGAGCAAACTTCACACCCTCGTCGCTGATCCGCCGCCCGAGTTCCTGCAGCGCGGTCGCCATATGCTTAAGGTCTTCCGCGGTGGTCCCTTCCGGTCGCCGTCTTCCCAAATTGATCTTCAGGTGCGTGCATCCGAAATTCTTGTTGAACCGCACAAGCTTCAGATGATCCTTGTAGATCTGCTCGTGCTTGGTCGGATCCTCGAATCGCATCTCGAGCGGCGCGCCATTGGAGATCGTGACGAACTGAACGCCAATCTCGTCGATCTTCTTCTGTAGCTCCTTCGGCTTCTCCCAATAGTCAACGAAGTAATGGATGAATGACTCGACATGCGAGTACCCAACCTCGCGAGCTTCCCGAAACGATAGGAAGACGTCCTTCTCCCAACCGCCTCGCGTGTTCGTAGTAATTCCTACTTTGTAGCGCGGTGAGGACGCAGCAAACATGCGCGCCGCCAAAAGCGCAGTCGAGCAGTCGACAAACTGTCTTCGAGTAACCATCACGACTGGAGATAGAATACTGCAGAAAGGCGACTGATGAGACAATTTGTATTCGCTCTGCTGGTCTTCACTTGTGCAGTTTCCGCACAAACCAAGAAAGTCATTGCCAACCTGTCCCCCGAAATGACGGCGGAGTTGGCCAAGACAGCGCCGAACGTTAAAATCGTGCCCGCCCGAAACGCGGACCTCGCAAAGGAGATAGTGGACGCCGACGCAATAGTCGGAGTCCGCTTAACGCCCGAGCTGCTCAAGCAAGCCAAACAGTTGAAGTGGCTTCACATCTCGAGCGCAGGCGTTGAACCTCACGGCAACCAGACCGGCCTCTTCCCGGAATTGATCGAGAGCAACGTAGTTGTAACCAATGCCAAGAACGTGTACGGCCCTCAAATCGCCGATCACGCCTTCGCATTTCTTCTTGCGCTGACGCGCAAGCTGAATATCACCATCCCGCGACAGAACCTCGAAGAGTGGCCCCAAGGACGGGAAGGAATGTATGAGCTCGACGGCAAGACCGCCGTCATCATCGGCGTAGGAGGGATCGGAAGCCAGATCGCTCAGCGCGCGCACGGGTTCGGCATGAAAGTAATCGGCGTCGATATCCGCGACATTCCGCGGAACAACATCATCCAGCGTGTTGTACCACCGGACATGCTCGACTCTGTGCTGCCCGAAGCAGATGTTGTCTTTGTGGCAGTACCCCACACCAAAAAGAGCGAGGGGATGATGGGCGCCCGGCAGTTCGAACTAATGAAGCAGGGTTCATACTTTATTGCGATATCTCGAGGCAAGATCTATGACCACGCAGCCCTTGCAAAAGCCCTCGACAGCAAGCGGATCGCCGGAGCAGGCTTGGATGCAACCGAGCCGGAACCATTGCCGAAAGGACATGCGCTCTGGAAGTTCCCCAACGTCGTAATTACTCCGCACAGCTCAGGCGGTTCTGACAACCTGCAGGCGCGCCAAAACTATCTCGTGCGAGAGAACATCCGCCGATTCGGAGCCGGCCTTCAACTACTCAACCTCGTCGATAAGAAGGAAGGCTTTTAGCGCAGGTGAAACTGCTTTCGTTGTTGATAATCGCAACGGCTGCGTCTCCACAAACGGCGCCCATAACAGTCACAGCGCCGCCTCGAACTCTTCCGCAATCCGTGTCAGCCAAGCTGTCGCCGTCCGATCGGGCGCTATTCGCGAAGCTCATGAGCGTGGGCCTCGAAGCGGCGTGGTCCGCAGTGACAAGCGAAGGCTACCCGCAGTGCTTTATTAACGAGCTGACTCCTCTGAACACCGACCGCCGTATCGTCGGCCGAGCTAGAACGATCCGCTATCTCCCCAATCGCAAAGATCTGCGAGACAAAATTTACGCCTCCGGTCCGCAGCTCAACTACCGGTCGGCCGAAGAAGCCCAACCCGGTGACATTTTGGTTTTCGACGCGGGCGGCGAAACACGCTCAACCGTTACCGGCGCCATGGTAACCACTCGTTTCGTAGTGCGTGGCGGCTCGGGAGTTGTGGTCGACGGATGCATGCGTGACATCCCCGACCTCGCGGCAATGCCGATCGGAGTCTATGTACGCTGTGGCCATGCTTCGAGCGTCAGTCCAATCATGATGAGCGTCGATTACCAGGTCCCCGTGCGTATCGGCAGCGTCACAGTCCTTCCCGGCGACATCTTGATAGGAGAGAGGCACGGCGTACTAGTTATCCCTGCATCCATCGTCGACAAGGTTCTCGAGAAAGCTATGCAGCACGACGACCGCGAGGACTTCCAGCGTCGCCTTCTTCTAAGCGGAGAGCCAATCTACGGCGTATATCCAACGCTCAACGACGCCAACAAAGCAAAGTTCGAGGAGTCCCAGAAGCAAAAGAAGCAAAAGGAGTAACCCGTTGCTTCTATTGCTGCTCCTCGTTGCTCCACTACTACTCGCGCAAAAACCAGATCCCTACAACTACCCCATCCGTGTCCCCCAATTAGACCGCGCTCCGGTGATAGACGGAGATTTATCCGAGTGGAAACACAAGGCATTCAACGACGGCCTCTGGGATATCGCTCGTCTCGCCCAATCCCCCTGGTACGACCCGAAGATCAATCGCATCACCGATCACGGCAATGAGCCTGCGCCCGAGGATGATCTCGCGGCCCGCTACTACATAGCGTGGGATAGCCAGTATCTGTACCTGGGCTCCGAAGTAAAAGACAATCGCAACGACGTTTCCGACCCCGCCCACGAGCCCAAGCGTTGGTACTACAAAGATGCGATCTGCTGGTTTATCGAAGCGCCCCGGACGCCACAAGCCAAGAAGTTCGGAGCCGCAGACAATGCGTTCTGCTTCGTCATCGACACATCGAAGCCAACCTACGGAGCATGGTGGAGACACGGCGCCCCAGGCAAAACCTACATCGAAGAACCAATTCCGAAGAACGCTCTGCAATATTCCATTCGCCCGCAACCACAAGGCAATTTCACACTCGAAGCCCGTATCGCGATGGCGCCCACTCTAGGCGTGAGCAGCCCCGACTGGCGGTCTCCACGTATCGGCGACATCTACGGGCTCGAAATCGTCCATACCGATCCCGATGGCGGAGACTACGGCGGACACTTTCTTATCTACGGCCGCGGCGACGATGATGCAACCTGGAGTCGGATGGAACTGGTCGGACCGGCGTCTCCCATCGAACGAAACTCAAAATAGCCATACAATCACAGAAACATGCGGCTCCTTGTCTTCCTGACCCTTGTCGTTGCGGCCATCGCACAAGATGCGAGCCAGCTTTTTCAAAAGCACTGTGAGATCTGTCATGGCGACGTCCACGGCAAGGAACGCGGACCCAACCTGATCGACAGCCGTCGGCTGCGCGCACGTTCTCTCAACGAACTCCGCGACGTAATCCGCAACGGCGTTCCTTCGAGAGGAATGCCGCCATTCAACCTGCGGCCCGCGCAACTGGAAACGATAACGCTGCTGGTCCGCTCATGGAATGCCGCCGCATCCGAAAGCAACCCTCCAGGAGACCGCTCGTCGGGCGAGCGTTACTTCTTCGGCGCCGGAGGGTGCGCCCAGTGCCACATGGTGAACGGGAGAGGCAAACCTGTAGGACCCGATCTCTCCATGCTTGGTCGCGAAGTTACCCTACACGAAATTGATGAGTCCATCCGGCAGCCCGCCGCGCGAATCAAACCCGGCTACGAGCTGGCAATCGTAAAGCACAAAGCCGGAGAAACCATTCGGGGCTTTGCGCGAAACCGCAGCCGCTACAACATACAACTCCAGGATCTGCAAGGAAAGTTCCACTTGCTCGACACCGAGGAAATCTCTGACCTCAAGATGGAACCGGGCTCCACGATGCCGGCGCCTCGATGTTCTGCCGACGAGTGCCGCAATTTACTCGCATACCTCAGCTCACTAACAGGCCTACCAGTTGGGGCGTTAGGAAAGGCACGCGAGGACGAGGGCGGCCCATCTTTCGAGCAGATCGCAAACCCGAAGCCCGCTGACTGGCCCACCTACCACGGAAACATCAGCGGCAATCGCCACAGCCCGTTAAATGACATCAACCCAACGAACGTCAGTAGCCTGCAACTGAAGTGGGTTTTCCCAATCGACCATCAGGTCCTCGAGGTCACACCAGTTGTGATCGATGGCGTCATGTACGTCACCGGTCCGAATCAAGTGTTCGCTCTCGACGCGCGCGCAGGACGCACCATCTGGCACTACAAACGCGCACGCTCCGGCGAGACACGTGGCGATCCAGCGAAAGGCACCAACCGAGGTGTCGCCGTTCTCGGCGATCGCGTCTTTCTTGTCACAGATAACGCGCATCTGCTGGCGCTCCATCGCGTCACGGGACAGCTGCTCTGGGAAGTCGAGATCACCGCCGGTGTTACCGACAAGCGAAACATCGGCAACACAGCCGCCCCATTGGTCGTCAACGACCTCGTCGTCGCTGGAGTCTCCGGTGGCGATCTCGGTATGCGTGGCTTCCTCGACGCCTACAAAGCCACAACCGGCGAACGTGTATGGCGATTCTGGACAGTGCCGAAACCAGGCGAACCAGGCTCCGAAACCTGGCAGGGAACAGCGCTAGCCGAGTTCGGCGGCGGCGGCGCCACCTGGATGACCGGCACCTTCGACCCCGCAACAAACACCGTATTCTGGGGCGCAGGCAATCCCTACCCGGCTCTTAACGGCGACGAACGCAAAGGTGACAATCTTTATACAGACTCGCTGCTCGCTCTCGACGCTGCGACCGGCAAGTTGAAATGGCATTACCAGTTCACACCCCACGATCTTTACGACTGGGACGCCGGACAGACTCCACTAATCGTCGATCGCCGTTACCGCGGCGAAGACCGCAAACTAATCATCCAAGCCAATCGCAACGGCTTCTTCTACGTTCTCGATCGCACCAACGGAAAGCTTCTGCTTGCCGAGAAGTTTGTCGATCGCCTCACCTGGGCCAGCGGCATCGGCAAAGACGGCCGGCCAATCCTACTCCCAAATCAGGAGCCGACCCGTCAAGGCACAAAAGTATGCCCCAACATTCTCGGCGGCACGAACTGGCCCTCAATGGCACTCAGCCCAACGACCGGGTATTTCTATCTGATGGCGCGCGAGGCATGCGGCATCTACGCAAAGCCACCCAGTTGGAATGCGACGCCCATCGCGCTCGAGCCCGGCCAGATGTTCCTCCGCGCCCTCGACATCGAAACAGGAAAGCGAGTCTGGGAAGTACCTCAGGTTGGCCCCGCAGACAGTTGGGGCGGCGTCCTGTCAACAGGCGGCGTTATCTTCTTCGGCGAAGATAGCGGAGCCCTCGGCGCCGTCGACGCAAAAACAGGCAAGGACCTCTGGCACATCCAGACCAACGCCTCCGCCGCGCTCGGAGATGGACACAGTTGGCGTTCGTCTCCAATGACCTTCGCCGCCGGCGGCGGTCAGTACATCGCGTTTGCGGCCGGTCCGAACATACTATGTTTCGGACTTCCATAAGGCAGATCCGCAGCCCCGTTTCGATTCCCGCTGGTCACGCGCACACGAACCCTGCCGGCTTCGACTTCAAGTTCCGACGACAGCCGGCAATTAATCTGGTCCACCCCAGCAAGCGAGGGCGCGCGCCCGGCATATAGGACCTCACACTGACGATCAGCAATCGTCACCACCGGCTGCTCAAGAGCAACCCCCGCGCCCAGGCCCGTAAGGAATAACGAAATCACTTCGCCGGGCGCGGCAGGATCAGCATCAGACACCGGCTTACCGGACGACGAATGCAAGGCTGCCGCGACTCCATCCTGAAGAAACAACGCCGGAAACGCGCTCTCCAGGAATACCCGGACCATGTGTTGACCCGCTGAGTTGCGCAATCTCAATTCCCCGAGACCAATCACGTCTTCGGGGATCAGAGCCGTCAACTTGCTATTGCTCACAGACAGCACGGGAATCGGCTTGTCTCCAAGAAACAGTTCTATGGAGCCCACATTCAGATCCAAACCTCTGATCGAAACCAACATGCCAGGCGCCAGAACCAGTGGCCAGGAGCGTCCCGCGGCAGGTTCCACCGCCTCGATCCACGGACCGGTCTTGATCACGTGAGCTCGAGTGCCTCCGGGAAGCAGCGTGATCCGGCGTGTGACGCCATCAATCGATAGAGTTCCCTCTCCGGCCGGCAGCGAGTCCGCATGTGCATAGCCCGCACGGCTGATCGCAAGTTGCGTAACGCTTCCGTTATCGTGTAAGAACGTCGCAGACTGTATCGGCCGAGGTAGGTCATCCGCGGTTCGGCTCTGCGCCATCACGCCGGAAGCGCCCGCAGCAACCGTGGAGGAGCGCCACGAATCTCTGTCGTTCAGAAATGCAAGGACAAGCTGCGCAGTGGGATGATCCTCGCTCCCTACCCGCGCCAACCCGGGAGCGCCCTCACATAGAAATAAATTTCCGATACCTCCCTGGGTATGACAGTACGGCAGCACTGCCGTCCGCCCTGTCGCTATAAAATCCAACGAAGCGCTGCTAACTCTCACGACGCTATCTGTCGCCGGGCCGTTCTTACCGCCCGTGCCAGCGATAGAGAGCGCGTCAACACCACGCAAATCGTCCGACCCTTGGTTCCACGTCGCTAGATCGAATAGAAATGCGCTGCCAAGAGACATCTCGCGTAATTGTGGGTCCTCCGAGCCTGCGACAGCCACCGGCGTTCCAAAATGGGGAGTACCCAGAAAAATCACTTTACGGATCCCCGGTAAAGCGGTTGTCGCGAACGAGCCGTTTGTCTGCTTGCCGGAAATATACGCTCTGACAATGAGGCCGCCCATACTGTGAGCAACCATATCCACCTCGCGGACCGGGTCGCCGGATTCATATCTGAGTTGCGCCAGCATCTGGCGCAGGACGTTTGCAATCTCCCCGATGGAAGGCCGGTTCGGCGCGTAGCAGGCTTCGAACACAAGCGAGATACGTCCATCTCGCGCCATGACTTTGTCGAAATCGCCGAAGGTCAATTGAAAGAAAGGCGTCTCTCCTGAGCGCGGATCGGGACAGATCGAATCGTGTCCGGTGACAAAGACAACGGGAGGCTTGTCCCGTTTTGGAAGATAGGTGTTCCACTCGGCAAGCTGAGCCGCCGCTGTAAACGGAAGAACGGCCATCCAAAGAACCATTTTCAAGAAGCCGGCGTTCACTCACCCTCCGATTATATGGATCGCAATGCTCATCCCGGCCCACATCAATCCGCAACCAATGGGAACTCATGCCGTCGTAACATTGCCCGCGCCTGCTCTACCTGCATCTCGGCCAGGCGCATAACCGATTCGAATTCCGCATGAGTTCGCACCGAACTCAACCACGGGTCACCTCTCAGTGTGGCAGGCGCACAAACGAATCCGAATTGCGCCGCCCGCCTCAAGGCATCCACCGCGGACTCCGCCTTACCGATATACGAGTAGTGCCGTGCCAGATACACTAGAACCTCTGGCTCGTGAGCGACACTCATCGACCTCATACAGGTGTCCGCTTCGTCAAATCGGTTCTGGAGAATCGCTGCCAGCGATTCCATCAACCCCCGCATCAGACCGGAAAGCGGCATGCGTGCGAGTCGGCCGCAGAGCAATTCTCTCGCTCGTTCCCTATCGCCCAAGGATGCCCAGGCCGCGGCGTCGAGGTAATAACCTGTGCGTCCGCCATAGGAATCGATCGTCTCGGCGTAATCGCCGGCAAGGAAGAATGTGTGCGGGACGCTTGTTGCGATCGTAGAGTCAAGATTCGATACTCGTCGATGCGCCGCCAGTGATTCAGAAAGCAATCCGCAGAACCGGAATACCTGCACCAGACCAGCGAAATTCTGCGGTTCAGCGGGATTACACGCAATCCTGCCAAGCAATCGCGCCAAGGCGTCTTGTGCTCTTCCAAGGTCCGCCTCCACGGGCGTGTAGAACTGATGAGCAGCAGCGAGGTTCGGGTCAATCGCAAATGCGCGTCGAAAAGCAGCATCCGCGAGCGTTACGTGATCGCCATGATCGCTGCTGAACTTCGCGAGAAACCAGCAGCACCTTCCAAGCCAGGCCCACGCTGGCGCGAAAGTAGGATCCTCGGCAATACAGATCCAGTACAATTGCAGCGCACGAGTCATGGATTCGAGAGACCTGTGCACGGTGAGCTCATTTGCCCGCACAAACTGCTCGTAGATCTCTCTCGAAACACCGGGAATACCTTGCACGCCTAAAACTAGTCGATATCCATGCTTCGACACAGTTCTGATAGCATCCTGTCCCAGCACTTTTCTGAGGCTCACTATGATGTTCGTCAGGTTTGCCTCGCTGACAAACGTCGAAGGCCAAAGCGCGCTCATCAGCTCGTCCTTAGTCACCAGGTGCTCCGCGTTTCGGACCATGTGGAGGAGCGCATCGAACGTCTTGGGAGGCAGCGCCACAGACGCGCCCAGCCGCGTAAGCGCGCGCTCACTGGGGTTGAGCTCAAAATCACCGAAACGGTAACAGTTCTCTCGCGGCATTTGAATTTTCTTTGAAATTTCTTTTACCATCTTTAGGACTGTTCCGTAGCGCGTCCCATATGCTGCCAATATGCATGATGCCAAATCACTGATCATCGAGTATCTAGCCGCGCTGAGCGGCCGGCCCAAAGAGCAGAACAGCGTTCGCCAATATGTCTCCGACGAAGGGCTGGCCAAGCACATCGCTGAGGTGGAAGCCGCCTTCCCGCGTTACGAAATCCTAACCGAGGACATACTGGCGGACGGCGACAAAGTGGTGGTTCGTGGCGAATTTCGCGGCGTCCATCGTGGCAACTTCGCGGGCGTTCAGCCGACCGGCAAATCAGTTTCCGCGGGATTGATCATCATCTACGTTGTCGAGGACGGACGCATTGTCAATCACTGGATGCAGTTCGATCTTTTCTCGCTCATGGAACAACTCCGAGCCGCGCCTGTCAGCCAGACAGCATAGCGGCGCCGAACGCAAGCAAGCGCCCGTCGCAATCTTTAACCACAAACTCGCGCATGTTCCATGGCATATCAGCGGGTTGCCGGGTGAATTCCACACCGCGACCCGCATACTCGGCATACAGAGCGTCGGCGTCCTCAATGAAGAGGTACGCGTCGAGTAGTTCCTCTTCATATTTGTCGGCGTTGGCAGTAGGAGGCTCGGCGCACCGAAAGTGAATCGCCTGCTCGTCTCGCGCCACAATCGCATAGACCGGCGGATCCTGCCATGTTCCAAGACATTCGAACCCGAGCTTCTCTTTGTAATAAGCGAGAGTGGCCGGAATATTCAAGGTGAAGAACTGAGGTGCAATCTGCCGGATCATTTAGCAAGTCTACGGCGCCACACGAAATGCTAAATCTTCAACCGGATCACGCCTGGGAGCAAAGGAGAACGTGACAATGATTCGATCACGTAAACTTTCGGTAGCTCCGGCGCAGTCCTCCCTCGTCTGCCTTGCCACACTGTAATCCACTGACACCGTCCCGCCACGCAGAACAACAGATAGAGTTCGCCCAGCAAACGAACCAGTGATCTGATGTTGGCGGCCCTCTTCGCCGCTCTACTGCACGGCGCTGGCCCGGTGCGGCCTTCTCATGGAAGCTGCGACTACAAGGAGCGGTTAGTTGTAGGCTAAGTCGCAACTTGGTACTAGCACGTGCTTCGATCATCTTTACCTGGGCGTATGACCCCAGTAGCCAAAGCTTGTGCCGTGGATGAACAGTGGCGAGACGATTGCACGCTCATAGGCAATGCGCTGTTTTGTTCTGCTTATCGTGGCCACATTCCTTCCCGCTGAGGATCCAACTTTTCAAACGCAGTCGCGCCTCGTGATTGTTCCGACTGTGGTCACAGACGAAAAAGGGCGCAGCATCAATGAGTTGGATTCGGCCAGTTTCATCGTCTTCGACAACGGTCGTCCGCGCCGGATCGCTGTTGACACTCTGGCAACAGGTGTCGCGTCGATTGCACTGGTCATCGCCGTTCAGTCTTCAGGAATATCTGGCGCGGCCCTTGAGAAGGTGCAGAGGATAGGTTCGATGATTCAACCTCTAGTTACAGGCGAGCGGGGATGTGCTGGTCTGTTGTCATTTGATGAAGCTGTGCATTGGCTGCAGGAGTGTACGAAGGATGCTGATTTGCTTGTACGTGCGTTTAGTCAGCTAAGAACAGGTGAATCGAAGACTGGACGTATGCTTGACGCGGTAGATGCTGCTGTTGATCACCTGCGGCATCTTCCTAATTTGCGTCGCGTTCTGCTGTTGATCTCCGAATCTAGAGACCGCGGGAGCGAAAGCGAGCTTGAGAACATTCTGTTGGATGCCCAAGCTGCCGGCGTCACCGTATATGCAATCACATACTCATCCTTCAAGACTGGATTCACTTCTAAGACGGCGCCACCGCCCGATCCGCCCCGAGAGGATCCCAGGCGGCCACAGTCTACCCGCACTGAGCCCTTGACTGCGCAAGGCAGAGCTCCGATTCCCCCAGCGGCGTCACGTGTTGACGTTCTGGGTGGGATTGGCGAACTTGCCCGTATGGGCAAAGAGAAAACGACAGAAGTGCTCAGCCGAGGTACGGGTGGAACGACATTCTCGTTTGTACGGCAAACGGGGTTGGAGTCAGCCATCGAGAAACTCGGAGCGGAACTGCACAGCCAATATCTACTCAGCTTTATGCCGCCACATGATGAACCGGGATATCACCTTTTAGAGGTGCGCATTCCCGCACGCCCAAAGCTGCGAATCCGCGCACGACCCGGATACTGGAAGGCAGAGAAAACCCAGTAGCTGTTGTGAGTGCCCAATGGCAGTCCGAGTCCTCCGACAACTGCCCATTCGGAAAGATTGTGGTCCTGTTCGGAGCCGTCTATCGAGGGATATCTTTCCAACCACCTGGTCTCCGAATTCTGATCCACAGGCGTTGGCGAAGCGCACTCAAGTTGACGGTGAGGCGAGTTCTCATTCCATTCGCGGAGATCGTGACGCGGTTGCTGTAGGTACCGGAGAACCGCTGGTAGTGCTGGTCCGTCTGAGGATCGGGATGAATTCGCGCCTGCCCTGCAGCGCACCGTGTAAGAGTCGGCGCTGCCGTTGGTCACTCCGTGTGCCACGCACAATGCGTTGAGCGCCTCCGGAGCACATTCACAATCGGCAGATAAACCCAAACCAATACCGGCCTCTGCTCCGCCTCGGCCAAGACTACAATACCGCCGCTCTGCCCCTTTTCATACCCCGTTTTGGCCTGCGCAATGACCCATTCACCGAAGTCGAAAATATCCTTAACCCTACGCGCCACAATTAGTTGTCTGCGAAACCATCCACACAGACACCGTGAATTCGCAGCCTCATTGCTACCGTATTGGCAGGTATGGACTGCTGTAATGTATACAATCCGGTCGCCGCGACAGCCACATGAGCACGCCGACAATTGCCCAGCTGCTGGATCCTTGCTCCTTCGCCGAAGCGATGCTGGGCTTTACTCCCGATCCGCATCAAGAGCGTGTGCTCCAATCCACCGCAAACCAGGTCATTCTGAATTGTTCTCGGCAATGGGGCAAATCCACCGTATGCGCGGCCAAAGCCGTCTATCTAGCCTACAGTCAGCCAAACGCGATGATTCTCGTCGCCAGCCCCTCGGCCCGCCAGAGCGGCGAGTTCGTCCGCAAGGCGTCCCACTACTTGCGCCAACTCCGCATCAAGCCACGTGGAGATGGCGATAACGAAATCTCTCTGCTCTTGCCCAATCATTCACGCATCGTCGGCATCCCCGGCGTGGAAGCAACCGTCCGCGGATTCTCGTCCGTCTCGCTTCTTCTCATCGATGAAGCCGCGCGCGTGTCCGACGAACTCTATTACGCTCTCCGTCCCATGCTGGCCGTGGGCGGCGGCAGCCTGTGGGTCTTAAGCACCCCTTATGGCAAGCGCGGTTTCTTCTATCACGAATGGACCAACGGCGGCAACGATTGGGAGCGCTTTCAAGTGCCCGCAACCGAATGTCCACGAATTACCGAGCGTTTTCTCGAAGGCGAGCGCCGCTCCCTCGGACCGCGCTACTTCGCGCAGGAATATCTCTGCGAATTCCATGCGACCAACGATGCTCTCTTCACCGAACAGCAAGTCAGACAAGCCATCGTTCCGGATATCGACCCTCTCTTCACCAAGGCGCCGCCGTCGACCGCTCCCGGATGGCTCTCGCACAATGCCATCACCAGCATCCTCAGCCGGCAATACTTCATAGGCGTCGACCTCGGCCAGCGCCGCGACCGCACTACCATCGTCATCATCGAAGTCGCTGACATCGCTTCAAGCCAGCGCAACGCCGTCACCTATGCGCCGGATCGCCGCACCCGCCGCGCCGTCCGTTATATGGAACGCCTGCCGCTCGATACGCCCTACACCGCGATCGTCGAGCGAGTCACCCGTCTCGCCAACGAACTCGCTGCTTCAAACCCATGCACGGTTGTCGTCGACGCAACCGGTGTCGGTCTCCCCGTAGTCGACTCTCTTCGGATGCCAACGGCCAGATGGCGTCTCATGCCCGTGACCATCGGCCATTCCGATCGCGACACCTACGTCGATGGCTTCTGGCGCGTCGCCAAACGCGACCTCATCGCTCGTCTCCAGATCGCTTTCGATTTCGAAGAGTTGACTATCTGCAGCGCTTTGCCCGAAACGGAAACGATGGTAGAAGAGCTCACCGCAATGCGAGCCTCCCTGCGAGCCTCCGGCCACACGCGTTACGAAAGTCCCGGCGAGGCGCGAGACGATCTCGCCATCGCGCTTTCCCTCGCCTGGTGGGCCGCCGACGCCCGCCGCGCCGGACAAATCGGCGAAGACAAGCGCCTTCTCTAGGCCTTTCACATCGACTCTTGATAACCTATCCGTAGCGCGCCATGAATCCGTCTGTACCCACCTTTTTCGAGTTTTTCGCCGGTGGCGGCATGGCTCGTCTCGGCTTGGGGTCGGATTGGCTTTGTGCTTTTGCAAACGACATTAGTGAGAAAAAGGCAAGTGCTTACAGAGAGTATTTCGGCGATTGCGCGGAACTCCTTGTCCGCGACGTAGCGGAAATAGCGTCGACTGAGCTTCCCGGGACGCCAACGCTCGTCTGGGCCTCATTTCCTTGTCAAGACTTATCGTTGGCTGGCTCCGGAGCGGGGCTGAACGGCCGCCGAAGCGGGACCTTCAAACCTTTCTGGTCGCTTATACAAACCCTGGTTGCCGAGGGCCGGATTCCTAAGCTGATCGTCCTCGAGAACGTCATCGGAGCGTTGACATCCCACGGTGGGCAGGATTTCCAAACACTTATCGGGACCTTAACCGCCGCCGGTTACAAAGTCGGATGCCTCGTGATGGATGCCGTTCGATTCTTGCCGCAATCCCGACAGCGGCTATTCATCATTGGCGCTCACTCAACCATCAACATGACAGATTGCGTCGCTGGACTCAAGGCTCCCGGCCCAGTGGCGCCATGGCATACCACCTCCCTGCGCAACGCTTACTCCGCGCTTCCAAAGAACCTGCAAGCTGAGTGGGTATGGTGGAATGTCCCCGTCCCCGATCGCCCGGTTGCCCCGTTCGCATCTCTGATCGAAGACGAGCCGACGGGAGTGCACTGGCATACGAATGCGCAAACCGAACGCCTCATTGGCTTGATGGCTCCACTTCACAAGAAAAAGCTCGAGGCGGTCATGCGATCAGGCCAGCGGCTGGTTGGTACTCTTTACAAACGCGCTCGGCCGAACGAACAGGGTGTCAACGTTCAACGGGCCGAAGTTCGATTCGATCAGGTATCCGGCTGCTTGCGAACTCCCGTGGGTGGTTCCAGCCGTCAGACGATCCTCGTCGTCGAGGGGAAGCGTGTTCGATCCCGTCTCTTGTCACCGCGAGAGGCCGCACGTCTGATGGGTGTTCCGGATTCTTACCCGTTGCCATCGAACTACAATGATGCGTACCACATCTTTGGAGACGGCCTTGCGGTGCCTGTAGTAAGTTGGCTCAATCGACACTTGCTTCTACCGCTTGCCGCATCGCAGCGAATCGGAAAAGCGGCATAGTGGCGGCAGATCAACAAACGCCGCTTGGCGTGCCGGGCGACGTTGCGGCCATTCGGAGGGAAATCCAGGCATTCCTCAACCGGACCACTTCCGGCGGACGGAAAAGCGGCAACGCCAAGTTTGGGGTATACGCCTTTTACGACTACGACGGCGAACCTATTTACGTAGGGCAAACCAATGAGATGCTCCGGTCTCGCATCGGCCGTCACCTGACGAATCAGCGCACAGATGCGGTGGCAATGAACGTACTCGATCCCTTCGAGGTAGCCGAGATCGAAGTCTGGCCCATTTGGGAGTACCAGGACGCGACCACAAGAAACGTCGAGGCGAAGGCTGTCTTGAATGCCGCTGAGTCTACCGTCTTTCAGTTGGTATTGAGTAAGTCCAGCTATAAAGCCGTCCTTAACGAGAAGGACATCGCGCCTGTTGCGCCGATCCAACTACCCGAGTCATACAGGAGCACGATCATACCCGCCCACCTGTACTCCCAACGGAAGCACCCGGACATCCGCATTGCTCGGCGTGCAACGACGATTGCCAATCTCGCGCGCGTTATCAGCGAACGAGACGTCTCAAAAGGCCTTCGGCGCACTTTGATGACACAATCCCGAAGATTAGAAAGGCTCGCGACCGAACGATACAACAAGAGCGGTGGAACTGTTCCGACCGTCGAACCCGGCGAGGAAGTCTAGCTCGGCTTCGGAAACTGAACGAACATCCACGCTCGACTCCATTAAAGTTATTCAGCGAATGGAAGCGCTCTGCAATCGTGCACAACGGAGCTGCGCCTGGGCTAGCTAACCCAAGTTCGTCAGTTATGGGCCGAAACCACAGCTA
>Ga0190275_10000749_pt1 | contig 25977 bp, 35 predicted proteins | sample Popmic550T_FD_133745 | JGI IMG/M metagenome (GOLD analysis project Ga0190275, IMG submission 133745) | Populus adjacent soil microbial communities from riparian zone of Yellowstone River, Montana, USA - 550 T | ecosystem: Environmental > Terrestrial > Soil > Riparian zone > Trees stand | place...
ACTGTACGTGGTAGATGTTGTAACGTTGACTTCCACAATGGAATAGAGAAGATTGTTAAACCAGAAGTAGCTAGATGGATACCGCCCAGTCAGTTATTGGGAGGGGGGTGGGATACTGCTTATAATAGAGAACTTCGTATGCTTACTCTTGCTAATGGCTCTTTTTTGGAATTTATGTCTTACGATCAAGATGTGGATAAGTTTGCGGGAACATCCCGACACTTTACGTGGTTCGATGAAGAACCTCCACGAGACATATATATTGAGTGTCTACAGCGTCTTGTTGACGTGGCTGGCTCTTTTTGGATTACCATGACTCCTGTAGAAGGTATGTCTTCTTGGGTATATGATGAACTGTATTTAGCTAAGGCTGTAGATCAGTCTATTCATGTAACAGAAGTAACTCAGGAAGACAACCCACATCTTAATGAAGGAGAAGTAGCTCTCATTCTATCTGGCCTAACAGATGAAGAGAGGAAAGCTAGGCGTGAGGGTAAATTTATTCAAATCGGGGGTCTGGTATACGACAAGTATTTTTCAGAAAAAAACGTTATTAAACCCCTGGATACATACCCTGAATCTTGGTTGCATGTCGCAGCTTTGGATCATGGATTTAGTAATCCTACTGCCTGGTTATGGGCTTGTATTGATTCAGATGGACGTATCATCGTCTACGATGAATATTACCTCAGTGGCGAAATTGTCCGATACCATGCGGCAGAAGTTCATAAGATAAACGAGTCTCATAAAAGGATTCCAGATTACTATGTCGGAGATCCATCGGTTAGAAATACTGACCCGATTACAGGAACTTCTGTTCTACTGGAATACATGGATTTCGGGATACCTATCGTCCTGGGAAATAATGACGTCCGAGCGGGAATTAATCGTGTTGCACGATATTTCCAAGGAATTGAAGGGACTCCAAGACTCTATATCACAAAGAATTGCACGAATTTGCTCAGAGAGATTCCTAGATATAGATGGGGACAGTGGGCCCAGCGAAAGCTAAAGCATGATAGAAATAAGAAAGAAGAACCTCATAAGAAAGATGACCATGCCGTAGATGCGTTACGCTATCTTATCTCTAGTCGCCCTGAAATGGATACTGGTAGTGAAGTACCTGAGGTCAAACATTCGCATGGAACGTCAACAGCGGCTACATCAGTGATAAGATACGATACGGACCTAAGGTCTGCTGTAAGTAGCCAGAACTATGATTCACATGAAGGTCTAGAGTACGATTGGTAATTTAGTATAGTGGACTTCATCCCATATACCGTGAGACTGTCAGGGAGCAGGGAAATCCTGCCCTCGTTTCGGCTATTGGAGGTAGACTAAGTTATGGGCTTCAGGCTTAAGGTTAATGGTGAAGAAGTTTGGGAGTCTGAATTCGATGCTAGTACTGTAACAAACGTTTCTGTTCGTACTGCTGCTGGAGAAGCTACAGCAGTGGGTAGTCCTTCTGGGCATGACTGGGTAGACATTGTATTCACTACTCTTTCTCCCGGTGAGGAACTTCGTTTCCATTCTAATGCGGAACAGCAGAAGCGTCAGGAACTTGCAGACAAGATTGATGAACTTGAAGGTGATCGAGTAGAGGAAGGACGTGCCCAAATGGCTGAAGAGGAAAAGAAGAGGGAAGAAGAAGCAGCCGAAGTTGAAGGCGCAGATGTAGAACCAGATGAAAATGCATCTGTAGCTGGTACGGATTCTCCTGAGTATCAGGATGGTCCTACTAACGATCCTGCATATGATGAAAATCAAGATAAAGAAGAACTTAGTCTGTAGGGAGTTACAGTGAAACTGGTATACGAATGCACCTCTCTGCCAGGACAGTGTTTTATTTGCTGTTCTCCTAACAGAGATTGGTTTATTGACACTCTTATGTCTGTAGACCGAGATGATCCGTTTTTAGCTAACGGGCATTTGGGTGCTGTATACATTTGCTGTGAGTGTGTTCGTCAAATGGCTACTATGGGAGCTTGGATTTCTCCTGACGAATACCAAAACATGAAAGAAACTGCACACATTCAGGCTGGTATGATTTCTGAGCTTACAGAAAAACTAATGGGAATGGAGCAGGCTCTTGATGGCCTCCGACAAGCTGGTTACACAGTTACTGAGGGTATTGGAGCTACTCGGATTGGGGGCTTTTCTCCACAAATTGATGAGGGACCAAGAGAAAAGTCACCAGAAGAGAGAAAGTCAGTGGCTACTAGAGAGAGAAAGACTCCTGAACCGATTGATGACGAAGGAATGGACTTCTTACGTTCAGATGGAAGCGAATCTCCAGAGTCCAGTGAAGGAATCACCCTCGAACTCTGAGCCTACAGGTATGTCTGATGAAGAAGAACTACGACGTTGGACTAATGCATTAAATAATGCAATGCCAGTGGAAGAAGAAGTGGTTAATCTAGCTGAAGAACTTAGAAACCTGGGAATTGAATCATGAGTATGGTAGAGTCGCAAACTCAGCCGGTATCATTGGACTCCATTAGGTCCCATCGTGCCAATGTTGAACTTGTTGACTACTGTAACCGCATGTTCAAAATTGCCAGGCAGGCTAGATTGAATTTTGAACGTCAGTGGTACGTTAATATGGCGTTCTATTCTGGGAAACAGTGGGTTCAATGGCAAAACTCAGTATTGAATGCTACTGCTTTAGCAACAGAGGCTAGTTTTACTAGATTGTATGAACCAGCGGCACCTCCGTGGCGAGTACGGATGGTGTCGAATAAGATTCGCCCTATTATCCGTGGCGAATTGGCTAAGGTTACAAAAGAAAAGCCTAGAGGTTTTGTTATTCCCCGCACTACGGATGATGCTGATTTGGCTGCTGCTAAAGCAGGAGATTCTCTAATTGAATATCTGTTTACAGAAAGAGCTTTGAAGAAAATCTCCCGTCGGAGTATGTGGTGGACGTTGATGTGTGGGACATCTTTTATTAAAGACTGGTATGATCCAAACGTTGTTGATTCTTCTGGCGTTAACGGCTCTATTATGGTGGAGCCTGTATCCCCATTTCACTTAATGGTGCCAGATGTACAACAAGAAGAAATTGAGGATCAACCTTTCGTTATTCATACTATGGCGAAAGATCCTGACTGGGTTAAGAAAGCTTTTAAAGGTAAGGACGTTCAAGCAGATGCAACATCTGTGGGTGGGGCTCTGGAGCAGAAATTCCTCACAGCCTTGGGAATCACAGAGCAGCCAGAAGCTAAACGTTATGTTAACGTGCGTGAGTTTTGGATTAAGCCTAATGGTAAGTTCCCCCAAGGGGCTAAAATCCTAGCCACCCAGAACGATATTCTAGGAATTCGTGAAGAGTGGGAATTTCAGCACAGTGAGTATCCGTTTTCAAAGCTCGATCACATACCTACGGGCCGGTTCTATGCCGAGTCTACCATTACTGATCTTATACCTCTCCAACGGGAACGAAATCGTACTCGTTCTCAATTGATTGAGAATAAGAACAGAATGTCCAAGCCTCAGCTGATTGCACCTAAGGGATCTATCAATCCTAAGTCTATTACTTCTGAGCCTGGATTGGTTATCTTTTATACTCCTGGATTTACTGCCCCGCAGCCTCTTCAACTTCAACCTATTCCTTCTTATGTGACGGAGGAGTTGGAACGGATTGACGTTGATATGATGGATATTGCATCTCAGCATGAAATTACTAAGGGTGGAGTTCCGCCTGGAGTATCTGCCGCAACTGCAATCTCTTTCCTTGCGGAGCAGGATGATTCTAAACTTGCTCCTACTATCTCTTCTCTTGAAGAAGCAATGGAAAAGATTGGCCGTCACATGCTGAATCATGTAGCTCAGTTCTGGACTTCTGAGCGACAGATTCAGGTTATTGGGGAGAACGGTCAATTTGAAGCGTATATGTTCTCACGCTCCAACATTAAAGGAAATACTGACTTTAAGGTTGAAGCTGGTTCGGCTACACCTACTTCTCGAGCGGCGAAACAAGCGTTCATTCTTGAACTTGTTAAGCTTGGACTTATTCCTCCGGAGAAAGCTCTGAAGTATCTTGAAATGACTGAGACTGGCAGACTCTATGAAGAGATGCAACTGTCTGCACGTCAGGCACAAAGAGAAAATCTTAGGATGTCGCAGGGTGAGCAAATTGGAATTAATGATTGGGATGAAGATGCTATCCATTTGATGGAACACGACAACTACTGTCGTACTCAGCAATTTGAATATCTTCCTGATGAATTGAAGATGATATTCCAAACTCACCGTAAGCAGCATCAAATGAGAATGTCTGCAATGATGGGGCAACCTAAAGCTCCCAATGATCCTACTCTTGCTGCTGTTGGAACGCCTCAGGGAGAATTGAATGCAGGACCCCCTGTTGAAGGAAGTGTACCACCAAATGCCGTTTAAGAGTGAGAAGCAAGAAAAGCTTATGTGGGCTAAACACCCAGCTATCGCTCGTAGGTGGAAAAAGAAGTACGGCTCTAAAATCGAGAAAAAGGAAAAGAAATAATGGCAGATGAGCAAGTTCAGGTTGGGAATAATTTAGGGGTTGCTGCTAGAGGTGGTACTGGTGGTACTAATATTAATGGTGGTAATAATGTAGGGGCTGGGTTGGATGATGATGATTGTGACACCATTAATGCAATGAGAGCCCGCTTGGCAGCTATTGATGCTGGGTTTTATACTGCTGCGAAAATGAACTCTATGACAATGAATGACATGGCGTATGCTATTAGGGTTAATGATAATGCTGGGACGATTTAGTGGTTACTCGACGTCCAATGCCCCGTGGTGAACATTCACGGTATGAGGATAGAACTGCAGATCGAGTTGCTGCTAGTAAAGGATTTCCTGGTCAGAAGGCGGATTATGAAGAACGTCAGAAAGGCCGTGATCTAAAAGCTGCCGCTGCAAGGCGTCGTAAGAGGGGTAGTAGCAATGGCCAGTAGGTATGATAAGTCTGTTAAAGTACCTCAAAGTACTATTGATGAAATTAAAAAGCTAGGTATGTCTGACGCTATCAAGAAAGCAAACTCGGGTGGAGCTTCTCGGGAGTTTGTTGAAGGTGCCAGGCGATACTATGGTGGTAACAGGGTAAGCGGAACTTCTCCTGATCGTAACGAATCACAAAGTGGTTCTAGGGGACAGGGTGACTCTACTAATCCATCTGGTAATACTGTAGCTGAGAGTCAGAATGTAATTAAAACTCAACCTATCTCTTCTACTAAGTCTAAGGGTAGTGGACTTAGTTCTAATTTGAAGGCTGCCGCTGCCCGTAGAAATAAGGCTAAGGGTAGTAAAGAAGAATATAAGAGCGCACCTCATCGGAGTGGGGGTAGGGGTAGAAATCCTACTAAGGTTCTGGGAGACTTGGGATCTTCTAAAAACCCTAAGGGTATTCCTCAGACTGTTAATAGGGCTGCTGGTAATGCTGCTAAAGCGGTTGGTAATTTTGTTTCTGGTGGTCCAGATAAGTCAGCCTCTGAGACAGAAGCTGCGTACAATAAGAGACTCGAAGCTCTTGGCGGAGTTAAGAGTCGTTACAAGGATTATAAGGAAAAAGGTTGGTCTGATAAGCAGCTTAATTACATGCTCACTGATAAGGAGCGGGGAAAGAGTGAGAGTTCTAAAGCTGCAGCAGCCGCTCGTAGGCGTAAGAAGTCTTAATGGCAGTACCTAAGACGCAACGAATTGTTAAAAAAGTAAAGAAGCCTGTTCCACCGAATCCAGCAAAAGTTACTAGTGAACGCAAGAAATATGTTGGCGATCTTCTAAATGAGAAGGCTTCTAGGGAGCGGGCTAATTACAGACAGCAGCAGAACACAGATAATAAGGAAATGTGTTTTGACTGTGAGTGGTATAAACAACCTGGGGAGATGGAGTCTGCATGTGCAAAAGTTGCAGGCCCTGTAGCTGCAAGAGATGTTTGTGATTTTTGGACAAGTAGACATTAGGAGAGTTTAATGACTATGCCGGCTGAAGGTGGTCAGGGCCTTTCTGAAGGTACAACCACTGAATCGGGCCAGGGTACTGAGATTAGTACACAGCCCAGTGATTCTGATTATGCAAATCATTTTCTTTCTCAGATTCCTGAGAATGAGCGTAACATTGTTGGCAAGTATGTCAAGCAATGGGACGCAGGAGTAACTCGCAGGTTCCAGGACATTAACAACCGCTACAAGCATTACGATGATTTGGGATGGGATCAGGATACTACATCTCAAATGGCGGAAATTTATCGAATGCTTAATGAAGAACCTGAGACTCTCTATGAGAGGTTGGGGGAACATTTCGGCGGTCAGGTTAATGAACAGAACCAGCAGGAGGGACAACCTTCCCAAGAAATCCAGGAGTTTCCACCGGAGATTCAATCTAAGTTTGAACAGGTTGATAAGCTGCACACTGTCGTTGAGGCACTCGCTCAGCATTTTCTGGATTCTCAACAGTCTCAACAAGAGATGCAGGAAGATTCTGAACTCAATGATTATCTGGAACAGTTACATGAAGAGTTTGGAGATTACGACGAAGACTATGTTTGTATGTTGTTGGAAAATGGTCTTGATGGGGCAGAAGCTGTCATGAAATGGCAGCAGGTCATTCAAGAGCAAATCAACGCTGCAAGCCAAGCTACGTCAGGTATGATTCCTACTCTTTCTAGTTCTGGTGGTGGTGCAGTTCCGATGCCGGAACAACAGAATCTTGGGAAGGTTCCCTCCAAGGATATTGTTAACATGATTAAAAATGTCCTTGGTTCTGTGAACCAGTAATTGAAAGGGTTTGTTTAAATGGCATCTGCTACAATGACCACTCTGGACGCTATTCTGAAAGAAGTCTACGGTCCTCGCATTGAGACTCAGCTTGTTGACGAGAATGTTGCTCGTAAGCGGATTGAGCGCACTTCTGATGGTGTGGTCGAAACCGTTGGTGGAAAGTATGTTGACTTTCCTATTCATGTAACTCGTAACACTGGTATTGGTTGGCGGCGTGAGGAAGAAATTCTTCCTGCTGCTGGGCGCCAGGGTTATGCAGAAGTTCACGTTCCGCTGCAGTATGGTTATGGGCGTGCAAAGATTACTGGTCAGGTTATGGAGCTTGCTGAAACTAACGTTCAGGCATTTGCTTCTGGTCTTGACCAGGAAATGACTCGTCTTAAGGATGACATTGCAAAGGACGAGAATAGGATTACCTATGGTGACGGTAACGGCCTTCTTGCTAGCGTTACTGCTGACGGAGTTAACACAGTTACTGTGGACAATATTCAGTACCTGGAAATTGGTATGCTCATTGATATTCGTACTCGTTCCAACGGTGCTGCTGTTATTTCGTCACGAACTATTGACGCTATCAACGAAACCACCAAGGTAGTTACTTATTCTGGTGCAGATGCGGCAGCTACTGCTACAGAGGGTATTTACCGTGAAGGTAACTACGCTGGTGGTACTAGGCGAGAGCCTGCTGGTTTTGATCTTATTGTTTCTGAAACACTTCCTCTGCATGGTCTGGACCCCGCTCTGCAGCCGAAGTGGAAAGCTACTGTTCGTGCAAACGGTGGAACTCCTCGGGCACTTTCCGAAGGTCTTATGATCGAACTGTGTGACGCAGTTCGTACTAAGGGTGGGAAGACTAGTGCTATTTTCACCAACCTGGGTGTTAGGCGAGCTTATTTTAACTTGCTTACCCAGCAGCGTCGTTACACTGATACGAAAGAGTATGCGGGTGGATTCCAGGGGCTTCCGTTTAACTACGGAACCGAAGTCCCAGTAGTTGAGGATGTGGATTGCAAGCCCAACCGTATGTACTTTATTGACGAAGACAAGATTAAGATTTTCCGCAGCAAGGAATGGCACTGGGCTGACAAGGATGGATCTATCTTTAAGTGGGTCCATGACTATGACATTTGGGAAGCTCTTATTAAGAGCTACTACGAGTTCGGTACTGTTCGCCGTAACGCTCAGGGCGCATTGATGGACTTGATTGAAGGGTAAAAATGGATAAATCTCTGCAAGAAATTCAACGTAAACATCTGGTTGCTCTAGGTGAAGGATATTATGTAGAGCGAGATGTCTTACGAATTGTAGAGAAAGTCAGAGAGTATGATAGCGCTCTCCGAGTGAAGTTTTTAGCTGAGGCTTCTTCACTCGGAGACGCTCCATACTGTATTACGGAGATTTGTAAAGATGGTGTGGAACGTGTTGTTATGTTTATCTGGGATCTCGACGATACTGTCATTGAACGACTGTATGCTGCAGATACTCAGCAGTTCAATGTCTTGGGGGATCTTGACGCCAAAAACCTTCAAGCATTAGCAAATCAGAATAGAAGATTTAGAGAAGAACAAGATCAAGCTCTGGATATTTCTAAGCACATTTTGAAATCACCTAAGGGTACTTACTCTTTCACTGACGAAATAGACGGTCAGAAAAGAAAAGTTACTGTGGATGATGACCCTACATCCGGTCCTGCTAAGGTAGAATGGACTGACTAATGCCTGTACCCGCTACTGATGTCACAGCCGCTGTTAGAGCAATAATCGGAGATAAATCCTCTCTTATTGTCGAAGATACTGAAATGCTTACTTATCTTCGTATGGCGGCTAGGGATATCGCTAGGCGCACGAAGGTACTAAAGCAAGTCGCTACTCTATCCGAAGCTACTGTAGCTGCACAGGGTTATGTTGTGTTTGATGGTATTGCTGCTGGTACTGGGGTTGCCGAGATTGATGAAGTAATTATTACTGGGTCTGGTCAAGTTAAAGAATTACAATATGCATCGAATGATCTACTCAGACAATTATTTACAGATCTCACAGCCCAGGGATTCCCAGAGTATTATAGTGTGACTAGAAGCGATGCCGCTGCTGATACACTAACTCTATTCCTGTATCCAGTACCTAACCTTAGTACCTTCACATTGACTATTAGCTACTATTTAATTCCTACACTTGCTACAGTTGCTACAGCAATACAACTTCCAGTCGATTATCAACATGCAGTATTCTTGTTCGTTCTCTGGAAATGTCGTCAGCAACTAGAACAGTGGGAACAGGGTGAAGTCGCTAAGAGGGATTATGAATTAGAAGTAGCCTCGTTGGAATACGATGTACACTCTATTGATGGAGAATATCCATCAATACGTGTACTTCCTGGAGACTATGGGGATTCGCTCTATGGCCCGTACTAAACTACAATTAGATGGGTTTGGCGGGCTGAATACAAAATCTCCTGCCCATATGCTCAAAGATAAAGAATTAGCAGTATGTCAGAATTTTTATTTTGGACAGGACGGAGAACTTAGAAAGCGTCCAGGATTAAAAAGACTGGCCAATACTATAGATAGTAGTTTGCCTAGCTATAGTGAAAGTTCAGTACTGTTGTGGTCCCATTGGGCTAGCGCTGTCACAGACCCGCAGGTGTGGTTTGCAGCGGGATCTACTGTGTATAAAAGTAACTCAGATGCAAACTTTGTAAATCCTGGATTCGCAGCCATGAATATTCATTGGGCTGAATCATACAATGGAGCGCTGTATCTAGGAACAACAGCACAGATTAAACGTGTAGATGGAGATAGTACATTAGTTACATTAGCTAACTCACCTATGCGTTCAGATCATGGGTGTTTCCACAAGAATAGATTATTTGTTTCGGATAATGGTGTGACGGCTCATAATATTATCTGGTCCGATGCACCTGGAGATCCTAGTTTTCCAGTTCCGTATACTGATTGGCCAGCTACAAATACCTGGACTATTGGCGGTTCAGGATACACTGACACCATTCACATGCTGGTTAGTTTTAATGATATTCTGTATATCTTTAAGAAGCGGAGTATTTGGGCTCTGCATGTGCAAGGAGATTCCCCCGCTAGCTGGACTCTTCGGCTTATTAGCAAAGACTTTGGATGTTCAGCTAGACATGGAGTTATTGTAGTAGAGAACTACATGTATTTTATTGGGACTACATCTCTCAATAAAAACGTATTTGTTAAAACAGACGGATATACGTTTGCTGTTGTTTCCGATCCTGTTGAGCCGTTAATGAATTATGAGGATAGACCCTTTGAATTAGTTTGGAATATGTCTGGATTTACTCCAGTTCGTTATGATGATAATATTCTGTTTCTGCGTTATGAATTGACAGGGTCTGATTTTCTACATCTAGTTCTTTGCTATAACTATAAGTTAGATATATGGTCTACCTGGTATTTTCCCAACCACTACATCACAGGACTACTGCAGGGGTATTCGGGAAGTACTAATAGGTGGGTTATTTATGCTATGGGGATGACGGTAGTTGGGAATGTTTCTGGTATGTATAGATTTTCTAACTTAGGTGATTCTACTGATCTAGTTTTTGCAGATCAGGATCTTGGGTATCAGTCTAAATTCCGTACTAAGGAATTTATGAGTGGTGGATCTGAGTATCAAAGAATTCTACAGGGAAATCTAGACTATGAGAGCGCATCTGCTATAGACGCCAGATATATTACTGAGGGTGGGACCACAGAGCTACCTGTAGCTGCTGCTGGCGGGACTCGTTCTAATATCAAGGTAGCAGGTCCTCAAACCTGTAGGCGTGTATCATATGAATTTGATGATGTTAGTGTTACTAACAATTTGAAAGTTTATTCATTTGGAATAGATTTTAGTAAGAACGCCAGTCAAGGTAAGGCAAAGGCTAGTTAATGGGTTTAGCTCTGGGTCTAACTAAAATTGATGTCCTCACCTATAAAACGTCACCAGAACGTTTTGTAAATCTTATCGAGGATAACTTTAGGCGGATTCAAGACTACTCGTTTAGTACGCCTACCCAAATGTTGAACGGTATTGAATTATATGCTCCTAACTCTGCACCTTATATTGATTTCCACAGGGCAATAGACCCGTCTGGAGATGCTGGCGCAGATTACAATATGCGGCTGGTAAATGGTGCTGCTGGGGAATTACAAGTTTTAGGTGGTAAGTTTGTAGTTAATAGTTCTACCGGTACTAATGTAGTTTCTACTGGTACAGGTGGCGGTTATGAATTTGCTGAACGAGATTCACTGACTAATAAATGGGTTTGGTATGCAAATGCCAGTAGAGCTAGATTGTGGCGTGGTGGAGATTTAGTTACTGTAGATACTGGTGGTAGAATTTATAGTGGATTAGCAGCAATGGGTACACACCCAATTCATAGTACTTATGCTTGGTTTGGACGAGCCGATCAAGCGGCTGCACAGAACTATGCACTTCTTATTATGACTAATGAGACTCTTCTCAATGGCCCTAATGGTGTGTATCTTTCTGAAAATGGGACTGTTCGTTTTTATGTTACTGCCAGTGAAGTTCATACCGCTGTAAGGCTTAATGTCAGTGGCGGTCTCAAAGTGTGGTCTGACTGGTTGAGAGTCAATGGAAATGCTGGGCTGAACTGGGATACACACGGCGGTCAGTTCTTCATGCAGGACGGCACCTGGATTCGAGCTAATCGAGGTATCTATACACCGAATCCATATGCTATTATGAGCGAGGGAAAAGTTGTCGCCAACGCTCAATATGGTAGTACTGGGTTTTATATTTATAATGACACTGACACAAACCATCGAATTTGGTATGACCACGGAACTGGTGGTGATACTTGGACAGGTTGGTTATTTGTTAAGCTTGCTGATGTTGACAATGATATGTCATTTGAGGTGGGTAGAGGTGGCACTAATCGTCACGTTAACGTAGCAAGTAGTGCTTGGAAAGTTTCTGAGGCTTTAGCTCACAATAATATGTCAGACCCTCGTTTTAAGGAGAGTATTCAACAGCTAGAAGAACAAAAAGAACTTGTAAAAACTATTAAACCTATTAAGTTTAAGTGGGACGAGAAGCATGATCCTGAACAAACAGGACGTGTTCGTTACGGGTTCAATGCCGATGAATTACCTGAGCAAGTTACTAACACTTCCTTTCTTATTGATGAAGAAACAGGTGAGCCAGTTGAAGTAAAAATGATGGACCCTGTTGGCGTGTTAGCTATATTGTGGGAAGCGTTCCTTGAAGAGGAAAAAGGGAATATTGCTTTGGAACATAGAGTAGCTGCCATAGAAAGAAAGTTGAATAGTGGAAATAAAACCCAATGAAATAGATGTCATTAATTATCTTCTAGGTGAAATCAATCGCCACACCTACACTGTTGCATCTATGAACTCTATTATTAATCAGTTACAGGCTAAGGTAGAAGCACTTGAAATTAAGGCCGGAGTATCTGATAAAATTTCATCTGGCGATGATGGTACTGTGGGTGCTAGTGACTCCGGTAACGGTAATGTACCCAAACTCGGTCCTATGGGTAGCATTGATGAGCCAGTACGCTAATTTTGTAGGACATTTTTCTGGCTGGGATGCAGCTAGAGCGGAGGCATCTAACTATGGCGGTTCCTGAAAACGCAATGAGGCAACTAAACCGTAAGAAGACTTTGTTGGGCGGACAAGATAGCGCTAGAGGCAAAAGTCTGTTAGAAAAACTTCAGGGATTTAAAGATTCTAGAGGTCCTGTAGGTCAGCTGTCTCGTGGAAATAATGTATATAATGGGGCTAGTAGTGCTGCTCAGTCTGGCGGTGGTATGCAGTTTGGTAGGCCGCCAGAACAAACACAGCAACGTCCTGCAGCAGCTGTTATTCCATCCGATCAAAGAGCGCAGCAACCGGAACAGGCTAATCCACAAGATGCTGTAAATGCTGCGAAGCAGGCAATGTTGAGGAGATTTGGGCAGCAGGGTCAAGCAATGTCACAACAGAATCAACAGCAGAGATTGCAGATGGATCAATCTAAAATGATGGATCAGCAGAATACTGATAAGATGGCTACCAAGACCAGGCAAGCCGAGATTATGAACCGACTTAGGAAGGTGCAGGGTGGCGCTGCTAGATGAAATCACTAAGCGGCTAACTGAAACCCCTGGCCGTAAGTTTGATTCTACATATAATGCTGGTGTTAGGAACATTCAAACTAACCTAGCTCAGTTAGGATCTAGCGAAGAAGTTGCTACTCGTCGTCGTAATGAAGATTATGGTTTAAATCAGAATAATCTTAATCGTACTTCTGAGGAAGAACGTGAACGTCTTGAAGAAAGAATGGGTAACAGTGGTGGTTCTTTCTCTGGCGTTCATGTAGGTGAGCAGGGAAATATTGCTTCTGCAAAACAACGTTCTCTAGCTGCATTAAACACCAATAAAACTAGGCAAGAGGAAGATCAAGCTTTTAATCGTGCAAATACTGAACAAGACTGGTTAAATGAGCTTAACAGTTTAGATGTTGGTCGTGCTAATCGTGAGGAAGCAGCTGCTAAGGAAGAAGCAGCTAAAATTGCACAAGCTGAAGCTGATAGGATAGCTGCGGATCAGCAACGTGCATGGATGGATGGTCTTACTCAGCAATTGATTCAGTCTGCACAACCACATATCGGTGCTACTGGATCTGCTCCTTTTCCTACACCGCAGATGCAGCAACAGCAAGTTCAACAAGCTGTTCAGCAGAATCCACCCCCCAGTGGTTTAGGTAGTATGTTGCAGAAAACTCAAAACATGGCTAGTCAGATTCAACCTCAACAAGCTAGTCTGGGTAACTTGCTTAACCGAGTTAAAACTATGGCTACTAGTATTCAAAGTCAACCTAGTGGACTTGGTAGTATGTTGCGGAAGACAGAAGCTATGGCACCTAAGGATCTGTCTTCTGCTATGTTAAATCTTCAAAGGCAGTTGACTACCCCATCCGCAATTAGAGAATTCCAGCAGCAGTTAGCATCAGCGGGATTTAATCCTGGCCCCATTGATGGTAAGTTAGGTCCTAAGACAGCTACAGCTTATCTCAACTCTATTAAGGCTGCGGGGTTGTAATGGCTACTAGACCTAAACTAGACGTTCCTCTCATTGCCCCACAGGATTCTAATCCTGGAGATGTTCAGTATGCTACAGATGCTATTAATGCTGAATATATTCCACAGGAAAATGCTATTGATCGTGCGTTAGAGATTCTCACCCAGACATCCGAAAGAGATATTAGCGCACAGCAAAAGTATGGTGCTGTAGCAGATGAAAAGATGGGCCAAATTGGAGAACAACTTGCCGCTACGCTTACAGGTGGAGTTGCTGCAACAAAAGATATTTTTAATCAAGGCATTGGAAACGTTGGTAAGTACTACGACGAAGCTAGTGGAGTCCAAGCGGGTTCAGATAGAGCTTCAATCTCGGGAATTGATGCAGTAGCTGGGGGGTTGGGTCATGGGGCTGCTGGAGATTCTGTACTTGCTAGACTCCAACAAGAAGGATCTAACATTCAGGCTAGAGCAGCTGGAAATAAAGCCGCTTCTAAGTCTAATCTAGAAACACTGTCTGCACAACTTCAAGCTATTGGTCAAGCTGCTGTTGGGGATTCACAACGTAACTCTGCTCAGAAAAGAGAAGATTTAGCTACACAAGTACTGGATAATATCACTGAGATTCAAAAGAGGACGGGCGAAGAAACTGGCGATTTGATGGCGAAGTTTGTAAGCTTGGCACAGACTAAGAGTGCTAAGTTTAGAAACCTTCTTGCCGATGTTGCTAAGGCTAGAACACAGCAAGAGCATGACAACGCTATGGATGCGTTGACTATGCAGATTAAGCAGCAGAAGCACAGCGCAGACATGGCTAATATTTCTTCACAGATTGCCAAACGTGGCACTGACAGTGATATTGCTGTAGCTAAGTTTGCATCCAGTGAGCAAACTAAGGCTGATAAGGCTAAGACTGAAGCTAAAGATAAAGCTAAGAACGTTACTTATAGTAAAGGACACCAGGGTCTTACTTCTTGGATGAGGAATTATTGGAAAGACCCTAAGACTGGTGGACAGGTTAAAGGTGCTGGTCCTCAGAAGGGCGCTATTCGAGACTTCATTGCAGGCATTGAAACTAGTAGTGCAGAAAGTAAGTCTATGGGAGATACTTCAAGTTCATTTGATCGTGCAATGGCAGAAACTAAAAAGTATCTTGAATCTACTGGTGGAGCATATGTTCCTTACGCTAGGCCGGATGGTAGTATTGCTAAGGTAGATCCTCAGGTTTGGTATAACGCTATTAGAACTTACTTCCAGGGATCAGGTGGGGCTAAGTATGGCAGCAAATAGTAAGACTAAGCCTAAGAAGCAAGTAACCTTAGCTGATCTAGTAAATATGGGTGCTGCGCCCATCTCTGTTAAATCTGCTGTTAAGAACATTAAGACTGGCGGACCAGCCGATCCTAAGGTTCGTAAACTAACTGCGGAATTAACACGTCAACGAGCTAGAATTGACTCTCTAGGCGGTGGAAAGAAAAAGGGCGGCCCTAGCATTATGAATAGGGTGTTCGATGTATTGTCTCGGGGGACTTATGCTTCAGCGAACATTGCTAAAGATATTGTTGGTGGTCCTAAGGGTTTTAATCCCGCTAGTGCTGGGTGGCAGGGATTAAGTGGTAAGAAGAAAACTACTTATTCTGGTGTGTTGGAGGAAGCTGGTGTAAAGAATAAGTGGGTTAAGGGTATTGCGGGATTAGTTGGAGATATTGCACTAGACCCTACTACTTATCTGGGTGTAGGTTTGATTAAAGCTCCTACCTCAGCAGCCAAAGCTGTTAAGGGTGCTAAAGCTGCAGCCTCTGAAATTTCTGTATTGGAGAAGGTAGCTAAGGCTGGTAAAGCTACGGCCAAGGTTGATGGTGTACCTGTACCTAAGGTTGTAAAAGAATCTGTTGGGCGTCCCAGTGTTAGTCAGCAAATGATTAACAAGAATAAGGCTAAGACTAAGGCATCCCCCACTAAAATTGAATCAGATGCCATAGTAGCTAAGGTTACTGGTACTAATCCTCTGAAAGTATCCGCTAAAGAAAAAGCTGCTATCGTTAAAGAGCAAGCTAAGATTACTAGAGCTGAGAATGTTGCACGTAAGGCTGATGTTGCTGAAGATCTAAATATTCCAGACATGCTAGCAACAGTAACTAAAGCTCCTAGGGATGCCAGAGGTAGGTTTGTTAAGGGTGCTGCGGCTGCGTCTGCTACAGCTACTAAGACTAAAAATATAACTCATGCTGAGGCAGTAGCTGAACAGACAGCTAAACTACTTAAGCAAACAGATATGGCTGCAGCACATGCGGCGGGTGATGTTGCAGAAGCTGGTCTTAAGGGTGGTGCTGTACGCCTGACCTTTGGATTTGGTAAGAATAAGAAAGTTCTTGGTGAATCTGAGAAACTCTATAAGGGTGTAGCTAAGGCTGGTAAAGTATTAGGAGCTACTGAGGTAGGTTCGCATCTTAATAAAACATTCCGCACTAAGGCTATGTTCCCTGACGGAACTAATGATATAAAACGTGTTGCTGAATTGCGTGGAGTCAACAAGGCAGAAGATGATGTACTCAATAAGGTTAATCCTGTCTTTGAAAAAATGAGTAAGGAAGAACGAGAGTTAGTAAACGTCGCTATTGATGAGGGTATTGTAGATACTCTGCCAGCACATATGCAGGAAGCAGCAGAGAAAGTTTCTAAAATTTATGAGGATATGCGGGTAGCGGAAGTTGCTAGCGGGGTTATTAAACCTGAGAAACGTATTAAGAATTACGTCTATCACGGCTATCGTAATCGTAATAACCCTAACTACAAAAACTTTAAGAACCTGCGTGCCGTAGGTACTGAAACTCCTGGCTATGCTATGGAGCGTAGTGTTGCTTCGCTAAGAGATGCTAAGGCTGCTGGACTTGATCCTGTTATGGATGCAAGAGAAGCGCTTACTCTTAGAATTCAGAAGCATCATGAAGTTATGGCACGTAAGGATTTCGTCTATCAGGTATCTGAAGGCTGGGGAGTTAAACCTACTAGTGCTGCACAAGCTAAGGTAATTAAGCAACGTGGACTACGACAGGTTAAAGGTGCTGAGAAATCCCCATTCCTTGACAAGGATATGTATTTTCCTGACAACATCGCTAAGACTCTTGAAGGCATCGAAGAACTAGCATCGAATAGAGCATCAAGTCAAGCGATGTTCCGTATGATGGGAAGAGTACAGAACGAATGGAAGTTCCTTGCTACTGCTGCAAATCCTGGGCACCATTTCCGTAATGTCGTTGGTGATGTATTTAATAATTATCTTGATGGAGTAGTAGACCCTAATATGTATAAGCACGCTGCCAAACTTATTAAAGGCGGCAAGGGTCAGATTAAAATTGGCAAAGACTTAGTAGACTACAATGACATTAGAAGATTGTATAGAGAGTCTGGTGCTAAGTCTGGATTCTTCCGCTCTGAAATGGGTACAGCTAGCTTCAAGCCTAAGGAAAAGATTCGACAGTTCTCAGATGCTCGTGAAAACTTCACCCGTATGGCTCACTTCGTTGATGCAATGAAGAAAGAAGCCAAGGGTGGTAAGATTAAAAGTCTAGACGAGATATCTGATGCTGCTGCAATGCGTGTTCGTAAGTGGAACATTGACTACGGTGATCTTACAGAAGCTGAAAAGAAAATTAAGAACTTCATACCGTTCTACACTTGGTCCCGTAAGAACATTCCTTTGCAGCTAGAAGCATTAGCTATGCGTCCAGGCAGAGTAGCTGCTGTACCTAAGACATTCACCGCTGTAGAGAAGATCCTTGGTACTGATGAATATTCTGACGAAGGACCTATCGCTATCCCTAAGTGGCTGCGTGACATGGCGCCTATTAGACTTAGTGGAGAAGGTCAAGCTCCCTGGGTGTTAGCTCCCGCTCTACCTATTCATGATATTGGTAGATACACTGAGGGTGGTAAGCAGGGTATTCTTCGTAGCTTAGTTTCACAGGTATCTCCAATGGCTCGCATTCCCATTGAACAAGCTACAGGTACAAAAGTATTCTCTGGTGCCCCAGTTGGTGATAATACACAGTATCTCGCAGAGCAAGTCCCTATGGGTAGGATAGCGCTTAATGCATTAACTAAGGGTGAAGGTCCTGGCGGTAGGAAACTTAAGGCAGATCAGATTCTAAACTATCTCACAGGTGCTGGTGCTTACCAGATCGACCCCAGTGAACAAGCGTCTGAACTTAGGCGCCAACAAGATCCTTTGCAGGCAGAGATTTCAGGGCTGCGTAAAAAGGCTATGAAAAAGAAATATGGGTGATATGGACATTAAGCAGATTCAAACCAAACTTAATAACAACGGCTTTCCTTGCGGCATTGTAGATGGTGATGTTGGGCCTAGGACTAAGCAAGCTGTAGCTCATTTTCAAAGAGCGTGTAATACTGTTCCTTGGCTTACCGTAGATGGTGTGCCAGGACCTAAGACTGTAGCTGGTTTGGAAGCACTACCCCATCTCTCTTCTAATTTTGTAGTAGAGGAACTTAAGTCTAATGGCAACGGTGATTGCTATGTGATGAGAGAACTTCTAAAGGCACTAGAAGAGTTTAGAAATCGTCTTGGTATGCCATTGCATATCATCTCTGCTTATCGTGATCCTGTTCATAATAAAAAGGTAGGTGGCGCACAGTACTCTATGCATCTCCTGGGATTTGCTGCTGATGTACCTCAGTTAATGTCCTGGCGTAGAGTGGCAGAGATGCGTATCTTTTCTGGTATTGGACAGAGAAATGGTATGATCTCTCATGTAGATATGCGTCATCTTTCTAATAAAAATCAAACTGCCAGTGCTTCACCTACCAATCCCGTGGTGTGGAGTTACTAAGCATGGTAGAAACAGACGTCACACATTCTGAATTAGTGAGACGTGTTCAACGATTAGAAATTTTAGCAGATGCTAAGATTGTAAGTGTAGATGTATATACAGCAGAGAAGGCGGTACATACTATAGAAGTGGCGGGCATGAATAAAAGAATTGAAGCTATTGAAGATAACATTCAAGCAGCTACAAGATTACTAATTGGTGCCTTCCTTACTATGATTGGGCAGGCTGTTTTTGTAGTCATCTCACTCTTTGGGAAGTGATATGTCAGATCCTATACCGGCCCCACCCGTTACTGATTTAACCGATGCAGGTTGGGATGGCGTAGAGCGTAGGACTGATCCCACCACACCATTAGCTAAGGCTGTAGAGAAAGCGATTAATTCAGCAACTAATAGCACTCCTGTTGAGAACTATACGAGGACAGCCCTATTCAAAATTCTTGATGGTGTCCGTTTTGGTATAGTTATCCTTATAGTGTTTCTTTTGTTTATCGTGATGGATAAGGTTCAAAGTGATAACGAGGATCAACAAAAATTCCGTGATGGAATTACCTGCTTCGTAATCGAGGTCACTAGTGCAACAGAGCGTAGTGATATCCTTACTAAGTGTGGCTTTGTTAACACGCCGGGAAATAGATAGTGGCTGGTGAGTCGCAACAGACCCCAGAATCTGTACCTGACCCGACAGTCCTAGTTACTGATGCTATTGCTCGTTCTGAAAAGGCTCAACGTGATTATTTTGATGGACAGATCAAAGTTCTCATGGCTCATCTTGAGCGTATTGATAAAGCAACTAAGGTCTTAGACGATGCGGTTAATCGTACACCAACAGAGATACAGAAAGCTACAACACATTTACGAGATGTTATAAATTCAGAGCTAACTGGTATTAAAGACATTCAATTACAACGCAAGGACGCAGTAGATAAGCACTTTGAGCATCTGGACAAGGTGCGAGCAGAAGACAAACGTGAAGCTCGGGATCTAGTTAATATAGCTCTCAGTGCTGAGAAGGATGCTAGAGCTGTTGCTCTTACCAACGCCAACAATGCTATTACTAAGGCAGCCGAAAGCACTGACAAACGGTACGAGATACTTGATAAAGTTGTTGGTGAGATTAGAATTGCTATGGCATCCATGATGCCTCGCAAAGAATCCGAAGCACGCCACGCCGCTCACGAAGCCGCTGTTAGTTTGCTTACTTCCAGAGTAACAGCCATTGAAGCGACAAAAATTGGTAGTCAGGAGCGTATTGTTGAACAGCGCCAAGCAACTGTTGGTATTAATGCGTCATTGATGTTAGCTCTTGGTGTTATCGGAGCTATACTGACAGTAGTGGTGATTGGTGTAATGATTTATACTGCAACAGTGAAGGGCGGAGCATCGTGATGCTTAACTTTCTCCAAAATGAAACAGCTATAGTCAGTGCTATTGTTACAGCCGCTACAGGGTTATTGACCGGCCCTGTATTCAATATGGATGCAGCAGCGGTGGGTTCTATTACAGCTTTAGTAGTTGTTATTTTTAATACTTGGGTTAGATTCAGTGTGTATTCTAAGAGGGGTGCTGCTCATGCTGCTACTGCTGCAGCTACAGAAGCTGTGGCATCTCTCTCTAAGACTACATCTGGTAACATAGGTGTTGTAACACCTAAGGGTGCAGAGGCAGTATCAGATGCAGTAGAGAGTGTGATGGGTACTGGCGAGGAAGTAATTAAACCTCCTGGTTAATCTTCGTCATAGGTCATAAAGAGTGTTATCTCTCCTGATTCATACGAGATACCAAAGTCCTTGATGGAGAAATATAGTTGACCTAGTGTTGGGTGATATGCTTCTGCTGTTACTACCCATCCATCGAGCGAGGTAACTTCATCAAGAGGAGATTTGAGTATTCGTTGTAGATCAACGATAAACATTATTCATAACTCTCCGGTGGAACCTCATCTAATATAGTAAAGCTAGGTTCTATTCCTCTCTTAAGTTTGATTGTAGCTTCCTTTTCTTTGTTGCAGATAGGACATCCTTTCTTATTGGTAGGATCTATCTCAACGTACAATATGTTGTGTATCTTACACTCACCCAAATGATCCATTGCTCTTTCATATTCTTCACTCATTAGCTGGCTCCATCAGGTTCTCTTACTATTCCCTGTATAGCTTGCAAAGCTTTCAATGCTTCCTTTAATGCACGCTTAGGATTCCACGCCCAACCATCGGCAGATAAACCATACCCATTATCTACATGCCAATCCCAACTAGGATCTACCTCAACATGACCGGACACATACTCTAATGTAATTGTTACTTTACCCATGTTTCCAGAGTCCTTGTTTGTGAAGGTATGTTACTGCGTGACAGAGTGCATCCTGGTAATGCTTACCTTGTGTGGGTTTAGCCGGTAGACCCATCAACCTAGCACCTATAGTCTTATCACTAGGTTGCTGTAGCACGAAGTTAATATTGTTATCCCAACATATATACTGAATAGCTCCAATGATTCGGGCCGGACCTACGCTACTCCAAAGGTGGCTGTAGCCGGCCTTATTTACTGGCCTGACTTTGTAATCCTCAACTATACAGATGTCTAACTGGTAATCATATCTACTAGTTAGTCTGTCACGGAGGAAAGGATATAGTTCTTCTACGTGTTGTAAGTTTCCAAATTCTTTAGGGGTACAGTCCTCAAAGATTGCCCAACCTGTAGTTTCTCCAGGGTCAAATGATATGAGCTTCATAAGCAAAAGGTCCTTTGTTTTTTTCATACAAATTTTTTTAGTATAGGGGATGGTAAGGGGCTTGAAGGAGAATCCGCTTACAGGTCGTCGAAGTCCAAGGTTGGGGGGTCCTTCGGAGAGTCCTCTGAGACGGCCTCAGATGGGCCTACAAGCTCTGAATCGGAGCCAACAGGGTCTTCTGTGACGGCCAATCCCCCACTATTTTGCAACTCTATTTCTGATAAACTAACTAACTTGGCGGCCCTAAAAAGATGAACCATTTCTTGATAATCTAGGTGTGTGTTTAGTTGGTACGCATCAATGAAAGCATTTAGTGCTTCTACTGAGCCTAAGGATTTAGCTGCTTCTTGTAGAGTTTCTTTATTAAGCTGGCCTAATGCTAAATTGAGGTGTCTATTTACTTTTCTACCAAATCTGTTACAGAGCGCACACCTACAGCCTAACATGAATCTAGCATACGATCCGTGCTGAGCCAGCTCTTCTTTAACCAGGAGAGGTATCCTTTTCTTTCTAAGATTATATGCGTGCCACTCGCAAAATGAATCAGCTAAACTAACATACATCCTACAATCAAGATATCTGCAAATAAAATTGTACTCTGTCTCACCAGATTCTAGATAGTTTTTTCCACCAGGGACTCGTTCCATACATTGTTTATAATCAATACAGAGATATCGAGTTTTATCAAAGGACAGGACTAGAGTATCGGGACTCTGTTCTGTATCACAATATCCGCAGTTCATGTTTGCTCGGTATTCTTTTTATCTAGTTCATTAGTTTCTTTATAAGCATCAAAACATTCAGGGCTACAGAGATAAACTCTATTATCAGGTTCACCCATCTTACGAACAGGGATAACTCTAGCGAGGATAGGGTTGGCACACATATAACATTTCATTCCCACACCTTCCCCGGTCCCGCTGTAGGATTATGCTCATAGAAACAATCATGGGGTGAGCAACTATGAATTGAACACCACGCTTTAGCATGAGAGACAGGTTCTGGGTATGATTGTTCTATTGTTTTAATAGCTTCTGTGATTGAGTCTACTGTCACCACATCTTTGTCTTCAGCATACATCCACTTACGTCTATCTTCCATAGCATTACGAACAGCTATCAAGTTAGTATACATCAACTCAGCCAATATAAAATCTGGCATCTCTGTTTCATTATCCATGCTGTGTTTATTGATGAGTTTAGTTAGCTCATCTACAAAGGCTTTATGGCTGTCAAGATTCATTCTGACTCTAACTCCTCCGGCTCACCTTCCCAAGTACAGTTCTCATTCTCGCATACAATCAAATCTTGGTCTGGATACTTAGTGAGATAGTTACCTGAGTGGCAGATTGGACACTTGACTGTCATATTCCCCTCAACTTGAATATATAATACCCATCCCCCGGATAGGCATAGTCATAGTATATCTTAGGAATTCGCACAAGCTCTTGGTCAACATCTGTTGCTACCTCAGATGACGCAATACCCTTTATCTCTACTTGTGGGGTATCAGCCATGATTATTTCTTTTTCTAGTGTAGGAACATAGAGAACCTTGCCGTCATATAATCCACCAAGTAACTGCACTCTAATAGAGTGGGCATCTGGGTCTTCTTCTGATCTATAGTATGGCATCAGTCAGGAATCTTTCTATTAGCTGCTTGCCATGCAGCCGAAGCTTGCAGATGAAAGTAGTCAGCTATTTCCTGTAGCCGCTTCATATTCTCTTCTGCCCACATAGAAATAGAGGGGGGTGCCTTCTTCATTAGCTCTAATGTAGCCATGATACAGTTAGCATAAGCATCTAGTGCTGGCGCAGCGAAGCAATCTTGTCTACGAATTACTATTGCATCCTTGACTGGGGTAAGTCTTTCAGTACTGTTATCCTGAACCCAATCTTCCCGCTTGAATACTATATATTTGTCATCTTTGGGGAGTGCCATTACTCACAGTCCTTTGCTAGCAGCTTAACATCAACGGGAAAAGGTATGCGAAATCTTTCATCCCTACTAGCCCATTCAAGACAGAACTTAATACGTTCTATCTCATCTGCGAGATGTCTCTTAGGTATCTGTACCAGCAATGAGTCATGCACAGTAGATACCATCTTACTAGGTCCCTTTGAGTTATAGACATTGATAATACCGTACTTCATGATCTGATGGGCTCCACCCTGGATCAATCTGTTCCAAGCTTTCTTTGCTTCATAGAACACTTGGAATTCAGTACGGTGTCCAGTCCACAGATTAATATAACCTTGCTTTTCCGCTTTGTAGTTTACTTCGTGTGCCTTGCTATACAGCTTAGAGTACAATCGGTGATATCTGTTCTTGAAATCTTTAGCTGCATTAAATGTCAGCCCCAGTTCAGATGCAAGACGCTCCGGCCCACCCAGATACAGCAATAGGAAGTTAGTCATCTTCCCATCTTGACGAGTAATACCCAGCATGTTAGATGTTAGCTCATGGAAGTCGGCACCAGTAGAATATGCTTCTAAGATCCGCTCTTCTTTGGCGTAGACGGCGGCAAGACGGTATTCGATCTGGGAATAATCGAATTCATAGAGATAGTGATCCGGTTCAGCGCAGAAAAGTTTTCTAACGGGTGTTTCTTCAAGGTTGCGAGGAAGTTGTTGTAGATTTGGTTGAGAACTGGTAAGTCTTGTTGTAACAGTTCCGATCTGGTTGAAGTGGGTGTGAATTCTACAGTTATCGTCACAGAATTCCGGCAAGCCGACATACCACGTACTCCTAGCTTTCTGTAGCCCACGATATTCGATTACCAAGTCTACAATGGGGTGCTTGTACTTAGACAGCGCAGCTTCATCCATATCTGGCTGACCATTAGGAAATGACTTAGTTGGGGTGTACTTCTTCTTCTTTGATGCGTATGTCGGCTCAAATCCTAACTCTTCAAAGAGAACTCTCGCCAAATCAATACTTTTTGCAGGATCAAACTTTAAGGTGTCTTTTATTTCTTGCATTCGTGCATATGACTCATCATCTAGCTTGTTAGCTGCTGGAATATCGAACTGCATACCGCTATACTCTAATGTAGCCAATGCACGACAGTATAGTTCCTCTTCTTCCCACAGTTTCCAAAGATCGCTTTTTTCCAACAATTTTTTTAGCACATGGAACAGATTATACGTGAGCTTAGTATCTTTACACGCATAGGGCTCCATGACACTAGCAGGGATTTGATCCCACCGCTTATACTGCTTTTGGGCTACAGCCATCAACTTCTTTTCGTGGTCTGCATTCTTGTCGATACCGTACAGCTTTGCCAGTTCTTTCAATGCATGAGTCCCGTTAACCTGCAACAGGTGACTCATTATCATAGTATCGTAGAATGGCTGCTCTAAGACTATTTTGTCTCTTCGGAGGATGTTGAGGTCGAATTTTGCGTTGTGAAATAGGAGTTGATTAGGTCCCTTAAGTCCTGTTGCAAGCTTAGAGAGATATGCGACCGGAAGGTTATTTGTATTCCCATGCCTGAATGGGAAATAGAAATTTGCGGCCTGTCCTGACTGTAGTTTACCATAAGTACTCACCCCAAGCAGAATACGGCTTTGCCACGATGCTGTCTTGTATGTTTCTGTGTCGATAGCTAGAGTATCTATCTCGCTAAGATAGGCTAGCGCTTTGTCGAACTTATCCGCAGTAATAAGCATTAAAAATCAAGGTCCTCTATATCTGATGCCGACTCTTGAATTACAGTTTCTTCTCGCACATCAACTGTAGTTTCTTCTTCTTCGTCAATCTCAATTAATGGGTTGAATCGTTGCTTAGACTTGTCTACCTTCTTGTGAAGGTCATAGTTGAGGTTCTTGTCCTTGATAATTGAGAATGGTTGTTGAAGTGGAGCCATTCTAATCTTCAAGGGGATTACTTCTGCATCATCCTCATAGATATTACTCTTCCACAGAGTAAATACTGCTGATGCATCCGCTGTAATGAATGTGCTACCAAATACATCTGAAAGAGTAGTAGGTTTCTTGTTACCCGCTCCTGCTTTCCTGTTGTGGTGGATAAACCAAACGAATATACCATATCGTTTGGTCATCTGAGCTACCCAGTTCAAGATAGGTCTAATCTCTGTGTCCAAAGACATATCATCGACAGCAGAACTAAGTGCGTCTATCACAATCCCATCAAGTTCATACTTCTTTATATTTTCTTCGACGAACTCCTGATTTTTTTGATTGGTGAACTTCAAGTCTTCGCCGATAGCCCAATACTTTATGTGTTGATTGATCTGTTCTAGCTGCTCGGGTGTATACGCTAGGATTTGCTTCTTCCTAAAGTACTGTAGCTGAACAACACCCATCTCCAATGAGAATACACCTATCTTCAACGGGACAGGTATGTTAGCACCCAGGAAAGGTTGGCCTAATGCAGCCTTAGTAGTAAAGTCCAAACTAAAGCTAGTTTTACCTACTCCTGGCGGTCCTGTTAGGAATAGGATTCCACCCTTTTCTAATCTATTCTCCCAAGCCCAATCGAGATGAATTTCTAAGTTCTGAAGTTCTAGTTCTGATAGGGCTTCGGTGAGGGTAGGATCATAGGAT
>Ga0190275_10000750_pt1 | contig 25948 bp, 20 predicted proteins | sample Popmic550T_FD_133745 | JGI IMG/M metagenome (GOLD analysis project Ga0190275, IMG submission 133745) | Populus adjacent soil microbial communities from riparian zone of Yellowstone River, Montana, USA - 550 T | ecosystem: Environmental > Terrestrial > Soil > Riparian zone > Trees stand | place...
CCACGTCGCCAACGTGCTGCGGCGGCTGCGGCGGGTGGCGCGCGCCTACGGCTCGGAGCCGCGCTTCCTGCTCGCCTCGGCGACGATCGCCAACCCGGTCGAGCTGGCCGAGCGGCTGGTCGGGACGCCGTTCGCCCTGATCGACGACGACGGCGCGCCGCGGGCTGGGCGAGACGTGGCGATGTGGAACCCGCCGCTGCTCGACGAGGCGACGGGGGCGCGGCGCTCGGCCCTCTCGGAGGCCGCCGACCTCCTGGCCGAGCTGGTCTCCCAAGGCGTGCGGACGATCTGCTTCCTCAAAAGCCGGCGCGGGATCGAGCTGATCCAGCGCTTCGCCCGCGAGAACCTGGAGCGGCGGGGGAAGCCCGAGCTGGCCAAGCGGATCGCTCCCTACCGCGGCGGCTACACGCCGCAGCAGCGGCGCGAGATCGAGGCCCGGCTCAGCAACGGCGAGCTGCTGGCGGTGGTCGCGACCGACGCTCTGGAGCTGGGGATCGATGTCGGCGAGCTGGAGGCGGCGATCTGCGTCACCTTCCCCGGCACCGTCGCCAGCCTGCGCCAGATGTGGGGCCGGGCGGGGCGGCGCCAGCGCGGGCTCGCCGTCTACGTCGCCGGCCAGGACGCGCTCGACCAGTTCTTCTGCCGCCACCCGGAGGAGTTCCTCGAGCGGCCGGTCGAGGCGGCGATCCTCGACCACGCCAACGAGCAGATCGCCGCCCGCCATCTGGTCGCCGCCGCCTACGAGCTGCCGCTGACCGACGCCGACGAGGAGGTCTTCGGGGCGGGCTGGCGCGAGCGGGCGGAGCGGCTGCTGGCGGCGGGGGAGCTGCGCAACGCCGGGGGCCGGCTGCTGCCGCGCCGCAGCGACTTCGTCGCCAGCCGGATCGCCCTGCGCTCGGCCTCGGCCGACTCGGTCGCGGTGATCGAGCGCGAGTCGGGGGAGATGCTGGGGATGGTCGAGGCCGAGCGCGCCTTCACGACGGTCCACCCGGGGGCGATCTACCTCCACCTGGGACGCTCCTATGAGGTCGAGCGGCTCGACGTCGAGGAGCGGCGGGCGATCGTCTCCAGCTTCGACGGCGACTGGTACACGCGGCCGAAGAAGGAGACCGAGATCTACATCGAACGCACCCGTGAGCAGCGCGAGGTGGCGGGGGTGCAGCTCAACTTCGGCGACGTCTCGGTGACCGAGCAGGTGATCGCCTTCCAGCGGGTCTCGATCTCCGAGCAGGAGCCGATCGACATCGTTTCGCTGGAGCTGCCGGAGCAGAGCTTCGTCACCCAGGCGCTCTGGTACGTGCTGCCAGACAAGCTGAGCGGCGCGCTCCCGACCGACGCCCTGCTCGGCTCCCTGCACGCGACCGAGCACGGACAGATCGCGGTGCTGCCGTTGATCGCGATGTGCGACCGCTGGGACATCGGCGGCCTCTCCACCAACGTCCACTTCCAGACCGGCCGCTCGACCATCTTCATCTACGACGGCCACCCCGGCGGGGTCGGGATAACCCAGCGCGGCTACGACCAGTTCGAGCGCCTGCTCGGCGACGCCGAGCGGCTGATCGCGGAGTGCCCTTGCGAGTCCGGCTGTCCGTCGTGCGTGCAGAGTCCGAAGTGCGGGAATCTCAACGAACCGCTGCACAAGGCGGGGGCGCTGGAGCTGATGGGGCTGATGCGGGGGACGGTGCGGCGGTGAGCCGGAGGGAGCGGCGATGAGCCAGGAGAAGGGGTCTCCCCGTCACGAACTGCAGGGAGGTTCCGGGGAGACCCCTCCCCCCGGGTCCAACGGGCGCTCGCGTCAGGTTGCCGTTATCGGCGCGGGTGGCTGTGAGCAGGACTCGGAGATCGCGTTGCTGGCGGAGGAGGTTGGACGGCGGCTGGCGGAAGCGGGGGTGACGGTCGTCTGTGGTGGACTTGGCGGGGTCATGGGGGCGGTCGCGCGGGGGGCTGCGCAGGCGGGTGGAACCGTGATCGGGATCGTCCCTGGGTACTCGATCGCCGAAGCGAACTCCTACTGCACTCAGGTCGTCGCCAGTGGTGTCGGGCAGGCTCGCAATCTCGCGGTGGTCGGTTCCGGGGAGGTCGTGATCGCGATCGGCGGCGAGTGGGGGACGCTCTCGGAGATCGGCCACGCCCGCGCTGTCGGCCGCACCGTCGTGGCGCTGCACAGCTGGGCGCTGACGGGGCGGGACCGCATGGAGGGTGCGCCGGGCGTGGTCCCCGCCGAAACGGCGGCCGAAGCCGTCGCCGCGGCCCTAGCGGTCCTCGCCGCGCTCTGACGCGGGACGCGCGGGACCGAAGTTGACTTTTGTCGCCCTCTGGGCGACAAACGTCAACCGGCAAGTCCTCGATTGGGCCAGAGCTCGTGCAGGGCGAGGATCGTGAGGGCGTGGGGCCAGGCGAGCGGGGTGGTGGAGCGGGGGACGCCGGTGCGGGCGTCGACCCGCTCCGGGATCGCTCCCGCCGGCGTCGCGGCGCGGCGCACCGCGCCCAGCAGCCGCAGCGCCTGGCGACGCTCGCCGAGCGCGGCCAGGCTCCAGGCGCTCCAAGCGGTCGGGGCGGTCCAGGGGTCGGTCCCCGGCCAGTCCTCGGCCGGGGTGATCCCGAAATGGGTCTGTTTCCGAGCCAGGCGCAGCAGCGTTTCGCGGACTGCCGGGAAGAGCTCTGGCAGCGGAAACGGCCGCACCGCCCACGCCGCCGCCGAGTCGAGTCCCGACTTTGAGTCCCCGCTCTCGCGCACAAGCCCCCCCGCGCCCCCGAACGCCCGCCCAATCTCCGCCACGTGTTGATGGGCCGATTTCCCCCCATATAGGCGTATTTGAGGCCCATCAACCTGGGAGGAGGCTGCGGCGATGGCGTTGGCGAGGTAGATGCCGGGATCCCGCTCTTGGTAATCGGCCTGGTCGCGCCAGGGAAGAACGGCAGGCCGATGGGCCGATTTCCCCCTGTATGGGTGGGTTTTCGGCCCATCGACCCCGGCAGCCTGGGCGGCGACCGCAACCCAGCCGGCGGCGTCGCCCTGGGCATCGCGACCGGGCACCGGCGTGCCATCGCCATGGAAGCGGGCGGCGGCGCTGAGGTCGAGGCCGAGGAGGAAGCGAGCGACCCGGCGTGCCTCCGGCCGGTAGCCGGCTGCCGCGAAAGCGAGCGCGGCGGTGCCGGCGTCCCGCGGCCAGACGTAGGCCCAGCCGTCCCGCGCGCCCGCCGCGACCGCGCCGGTGCGGCGGTCGCTCAGCGCCCGCAGGGTCAGCAGCGAGCGTCCATGCAACTGCCGCGCCCAGGCAGGAGCTCCGGCCCCGAGCGGCCGGGCGCGAGCGAGCCAGCGCCGGTCCGCGGCGGCGGCGGCGCGGACGATGCGCCGCGCCGTCTCATCGTCGCACCGGACTCCGGTGCGCTGGCCCGGCTCCTCGATGCCGATCGCGACGCGCGGGCCGCTGCTGCGGACGAGGCAGCCGAGCCTGGCGCCGGTCGCGGCGTAGACCACGGCCACGCGGTGCGACCCGAACCGCGCCGCGGTGACCGCGACGTTGGTGCCCGCCCGGTAGTGCTGCGCCACCGCGTCGGCACGCCAGAGGGGCAGCCAGTGGCCGCCGATCCGGGCGCGCGGCACGATCCCGGAATCCGCGGCCACGGTCCCGGCCGCCTGGCGCTCCGCCGGGATCTCGATCAGCGCTCGTCCCGCCGGCCCCGGCGCCCGCAGGTCGACGACGTTCCCGTAGGCGTCGACGGCCGCGGTCAGCCCGCCGTCACCGACGACCGCCGTGCCGAGGAATGGGGGTGGCAGGCCCGGCAGTCCCGCCGGCGTTCGCGGATCCGCTTCCGAGCCGCCGGAGACGAGCACCAGCGCAGCCGCTCCGGCGACGATCGCCACCAGCGCTGCACGAGTCCAGGCCACACCCCAATGCAATCAGCCCCGATCGCCTCCCGGCCGCTAGCCTTGCCGCTGCGCAGGCCGGTTCGCGCACCCCAGGCGAGGTAGCTCAGTTGGTAGAGCACACGACTGAAAATCGTGGTGTCGCGGGTTCGAATCCCGCCCTCGCCACTGGTCCGAGAGGCTGAGCCCCTACGCCGAGCGCCTGAAGCGCGCCACCACGACTGAGACGAGGTCGCTGAGCGCGCCCCCGGTCGGCGTCGACCCCGCGTCGTGCCAGGCGTTGGGGCCCATCGCCACCAGCCGGCCCACGTCCTTCCCCGAGAACTCCAGCTGGTACTCGACCGCGGTGCTGGAGAGGGGCTCGAACCAGGGTTCGAGTCGCGCCGTCAGGCGCTCGTGCTTGTCGTCGTGCACGTCCATCAGGCCTTCGCGCTCGCGCAGCGCCTCGAGGTGGCGGGGCCCGGCAAAGGCGACGATCAGCTCGCCGCCCACCCGGATCACCCGGCTCAGCTCGGGACCGGGGCGGGGGGAGAAGACGGAGAGCACCAGGCCGGCGGCGCCATCGCGCAGGGGGATCGCGGTCTCGACGTCGGCGACGACGAAGCGCAGGCTCGGGTGACGCCGGGAGGCGTGCGCCGCGGCCGCCTTGGAGAGGTCGAAGCCGAACGCGCACTCGGGCTCCGCGCCGCGCTCGCGCAGGGCCCGGGCCACGGCATCGAGGTAGTGGCCGGTCCCCGATCCGACCTCGGCGACCAGCGCCGGCCCTGCCCCGCTCGCTCCCGCCGCCGCCGCGGCCACCGCAGCGGCGATCCGCTCGTAGTGCCCCATCGCCAGCAGCTCCGCCCGCGCCTGCACCATCGCGGCCGTGTCCCCCGTGCGCCCGCGCCCGTCGCTGCGGCGGACGAGGTTGAGGTAGCCGGAGCGGGCGTAGTCGAAGCTGTGTCCCGCCGGGCAGCGGGCGCTGCGACCCGCGTCGGCGAGTGGCTCCCCGCAGACGGGACAGGCCAGGTTTCCGCTGCAGGACACGTGCCCACTCTTACCGAGCGCGGCGGTTGGCGGCTGATATGAGCGACGCGTCTGCCGTAGGACGTCCATATGACGCCTAAGCGCAGACGCGTGAAAGTACGATGCGGGCGACCGTCCCCCTCGCAGCGCCTACCAGTGGAGGTTTTGATGGAACTCGGAATCGTCGGCCTCGGACGCATGGGCGCCAACATGGCTCGCCGCCTGATGCGCGACGGGCACAAGATCGTCGCCTACGACGTCAATCCCGACGCGGTCGCGACGCTGGCGGGCGAGGGAGCCGAGGGTGCGTCCTCGCTTGAGGACCTGGCCGCGAAGCTGAGCGCGCCGCGCTCGATCTGGGTGATGGTCCCGGCCGGGGAGATCACCGAGTCGACGGTCGACGCCGTCGCTGACGTGCTCGACGAGGGCGACGCCATCGTCGACGGCGGCAACTCCTACTACCGCGACGACATCCGCCGCGCCGCCAAGGTGGGCGAGCGGGGGATCGACTACGTCGACTGCGGCACCAGCGGCGGCGTCTTCGGCCTCGAGCGGGGCTACTGCCTGATGATCGGCGGGCCCGACCGGGCGGTCCAGCGCCTGGACCCGATCTTCGCCTCGCTGGCGCCGGGGGTCGAGCAGGCCGAGCGCACGCCGGGACGCTCCGGCGAGGTCTCGCCGTCGGAGAACGGCTACCTGCATTGCGGCCCCAACGGGGCCGGCCACTTCGTGAAGATGGTCCACAACGGGATCGAGTACGGGGTGATGGCGGCCTACGCCGAGGGCCTCAACATCCTCAAGAACGCCAACGCGGGCAAGGTCGCGCGCGAGGCCGACGCCGAGACGGCGCCGCTCGACCACCCCGAGTACTACCAGTACGACCTCGACCTGCCGGAGGTGACCGAGGTCTGGCGGCGCGGCAGCGTGATCGGCTCCTGGCTACTCGACCTGACCGCCGCCTCGATGCAGGAATCGCCCGATCTCTCCGACTTCGCCGGCCGCGTCTCCGACTCCGGCGAGGGACGCTGGACCTCGATCGCGGCGATCGACGAGGGGGTGCCGGCGCCGGTCCTGACCGCCGCGCTCTACGAGCGCTTCGCCTCGCGCGGCAACGACGAGTTCGCCGACAAGGTGCTGTCCGCCATGCGCAAGCAGTTCGGCGGCCACGACGAGAAGTCGAGCTAGGCGCGTGGCTCCGCAGCTCGAGGTCCTCGCCGACGAGAAGGCGGCGGCGCGGCGCGCGGCCGAGCTGATCGCCGCGGCCGGTGCCGCCGCCGCGGCGGCGCGCGGTCCGTTCGGGATGGCGCTGAGCGGTGGCCGCTCGCCCTGGGCGATGCTGGCGATCCTCGGCGAACTCGAGCAGATGCCCTGGGACTCGACCGAGCTGTTCCAGGTCGACGAGCGGATCGCCTCACCCGGCAGCGAGGACCGCAACCTCACCCACATGGTGCTCGGCCTCTCGATGGACCACCAGTCGGCGCTGCGGCCGATGCCGGTCACCCAGCGCGACCTCGAGCAGGCCGCCCGCGACTACGAGTCCTCGCTGCCGCAGCGCTTCGACCTCGTCCACCTCGGGCTCGGCCCCGACGGCCACACCGCCTCCCTGGTCCCCGGCGACCCGGTGTTGGAGGTGGACGACCGCCGCGTCGCCCTGACCGGCGGCGAGTACCAGGGCCATCGCCGCATGACCCTCACCTACCCGGCGATCGACGACGCCCGCCAGGTCCTCTGGCTGGTCACCGGCCCCGAGAAGCGCGAGCCGCTGGCCAAGCTGCTCGCCGCCGACCCCTCGATCCCGGCAGGCCGCGTGCGCAACGAGAACATGGTCGTGGTCGCCGACGCGGCGGCAGCTCCGGGATAAGGAAGTGTTAGCGAATCCGCTAACATACGGGAATGCTGGTTACGGTTCCCCCCGTTGCTCCGCAGGCATCGGCTGCTGCGTTGGTCGGCGAGATACAGCGCCGCAGCGGCCTCAGCCAAGCCGAGCTGGCGAGGCGGGCTGGTATTCCCCGCTCGGTCCTCAACGTCTACCTGCACGGAGGTCGTGAGCCCGGGGTCGAGACCTTGCTCCGAATCGCGTCGGCAGGAGGGCTGAGCGTCCAACTCGGGCATCGCGAGCCGCCGGTCGACGCTGAGCGCGCCAGCCAGATCCTCGTGCAGGTGCTCGAGCTGGCCGAGGCGCTGCCCTTCCGCCCACGCGCGGAGATTCAGTGCCCCCCTCTCAGAGAGAGACTGAGTGGGAGGGGCGCGATCGCATGAGCGAGCTCGTCGACAAGCTGTTCGCGGTCCATGACGCGCTCAAGGCGCAGTCGCTGCCCCACGCCTTCGGTGGTGCGATCGCCCTGGCGTACTGCGTCGAGGAGCCGCGCGGCACGCGCGATCTCGACGTCAACATCTTCTGCGACGCCGCCGATGCCAAGAAGGTGCTGGAGGCGCTGCCCGACGGTGTCGAGATGAGCGCAGGGGATGTCGCGAAAGTGGAGCGGGACGGTCAAACGCGCCTTTTCTGGGATGGGGTTCCAATCGACGTCTTCCTCAACAACCTGCCCCTCCACGAGGCGGTGGCGGCGGCGGTGGTCTGGGTGCCACTTGAGAGCAGGAAGATTCCGGTGCTCGATTGCGCCTCGCTCGTCATCTTCAAGTCTTTCTTCGCCCGCACCAAGGATTGGGCGGACATTGAGGCGGTGGCGGTGGCCACGCCCGAGGACATCGAGGCCGCGGCGCGGACGCTTGCCGACTTGGTTGGGGAAGACGACGAGGCCTTCGTCCGGCTCGACGCGATCCGCTCTGGCCGCCCGGCCTGATCGCAGCGCCGTCAGGCGGCGGGGTCGAGCGAGACGGCGTGGTTGGCGACGATCGTGCCGTCGGGGTCCCACCTGCGCTTGACCTCGGCCAGGCGGGTGCAGGTCTCGGCCGGGAGGATCGAGTCGACGTCGCAGGGGCTGTCGGCGAAGTTGAAGTAGCCGCCGGTCGCGGTCCACGGCTCCATCGCCTTGCCGATGCGCTCGAGGTCGCGGGGGACGGTCTCCGCCGCGTCCGGGGCCATCAGGGCGCCGATCGCCGACATCACGAAGGGGAAGTCGAGCTTGTCGAGGGCGCCGGCGCCCTCGGTGCGGCGGGCGAGGGCGCCGCCGAGGTGGCGCAGCTCGGCCAGCAGCAGCGTCGAGCCCGTCTCCGGCCCCGGGCCATTGGCGACGAAGGCGTCGATCGCCTCGTCGCTGAGCTCGGCGATCGGGGCGTGTTGGCCGAGGCCCGGCACCGGCTGCTCGGGATCCATGTGGATGCGGCAGAGGCCGGCGGCGGGGATCTGGTCGAAGTTGTCCATGATCGGATCGCCGATCTCGCGCAGCGGCGCGATCAGCTTCTCGCCCGCCTCGCGGCCGCCGGTGAAGGCGGCGTCGATCGTGATCAGCGGTTTGCCGCGCAGCGGCTCCGGCACGTCGGGGATCGGCGGCGGCCGCAGTAGACGGATGATCGAGGTGACCTCCTCCGGGGCCGTCTCCGCCCAGTCGCGGTAGGCGCGGAAGGCGCCCGCACCGAGCTCGGCGGGGAAGATCATGATGCCGGCGTAGATGTCGGCGATCGGCAGCAGCGCCAGGTGCAGGGCGGTGACGATCGCGTAGCCGCCGCCACCGCCGCGCAGCGCCCAGAAGAGGTCGGGGTCGTCGGCGGCGGTGACGCTCCTCTCCTCGCCGGCGGCGGTGACGAGGTCGATCCCGGCGACGCTGTTGCAGGCGAAGCCGTACTGGCGGCCGAGCCAGCTGAGGCCGCCGCCGAGCGTGTAGCCGATGACGCCGACGTCGGGCGAGGAGCCGGGCAGCGAGGTGAGCTCGTGCGCGCCCGCCGCCGCGGCCAGCTCAGCCGAGAGGACGCCGGCCCCGACCCGGGCGGTGCGCTCCTCGGTGTCGATCGAGATGCCGCGCATGCGCTCGGTCTTGAGCAGGATCGTGCCGTCGAGCGGGGGCAGCGGGGCGGCCCCGTGACCGGTGCCCTGGGCGGCGACCTTGAGGCCGTTCTCGGCCGCGAAGCGGACCGTCGCGGCGACGTCGCTGGCGCTCTCGGCGAAGACGACCGCCTCGGGGTTCTGGTCGACCGCGAGGTTCCAGGCGAGTCGCGCCTGGTCCCAGTCGGAGTCGGCCGGCACGGCGACACGACCATCGATCCTCAGTCCGCTCAGGTCACTCATGCGCGCTCCTCTCGCTCGTCAGTTGCTTGCACTGCTCAGTCCCGAAGACTCGGTCTCTCGACCTGGTCGCCGCGGCCGATGAAGAGGTCGCTGACCAGGGCCGGCGGGAAGAGGCCGTGGGCGGCGACGCCGGGGTCGGCCTCGAGCCGGGCGGCCAGCGCCGCCGGGTCGCCGATCGGGCCGCGGTAGTCGGCGATGACGCCGCCGTCGGGGCTGGGCGGGACGTCGCGCAGCTCGACCTCGGCGCCCAGCCGGGCCAGGGTCGAGGCGATGCCGAAGGCGAAGAGCTCCAGCGGCACCGGGCCGCGCAGGGCGTCGACCGGCTTGCTGGAATCGGCGATGACGACGAAACGCGCGGCCGCGGCGGCGACGATCTTCTCCCGCAGGTGGGCGGCGCCGCCGCCCTTGATCAGCCAGCCGTCCGGCGTCACCTCGTCGGTGCCGTCGATCGCGATGTCGAGCCGCCCCAGCGAGTCGAAATCCTCGACCGGGATCCCCAGTTCCCGCGCCTGTTCCTCGGTCGCGACCGAGGTGGCGACGCAGCGGATGCCGCCGACGCCGCGACGGGCCAGCGCCGGCAGCAGCTCCGCCACAGTCGACCCAGTCCCGAGCCCCACGGTCATCCCCGGCTCGACCAACTCCGCCGCAGCCTCCGCCGCCACCCGCTTCTCCACAGCCTCAGTCACCCGGGCCACTCTACAAAGCGGCCGATGGGCCTGAAACGTGTCCATATGGGACGTTTCAGGCCCATCGACCTATAGTCGCGCGGGATGGATGCGCGGATTTGGGTTTCGAGGGGTGGTGAGGCGCCGCGGTCGGTGACGTTGCGGGGCCAGGTGACGATCGTCGGGCGCTCGCCCGAGGCCGAGATCCAGCTCGACGACGAGGCGGTCTCCTGGAACCATCTGGAGATCGAGCGGCGCGGCGAGGTGTTGATGGCGACCGACCTCGACAGCCGCAACGGCACCGCCCTCAACGGCGAGCCGCTGGAGCGCCCGCGGCGGCTGCGCGACGGCGACACCCTGATCGTCGGCGTGCACCGGCTCGAAGTCTCGACCGGGCCGGCGACGCCGGTCGGGGCGACCGTCCCGAGCAGTGCTCCCTCGGTGGCGCTGAACGAGGAGGAGCGGGCGACCGCGGCGGCGCTGACCGCGCCTTACCGCAGCGAGGGTGCCTTTGCCGGCCGTCCCGCCACCCGGGCCGAGATCGCGGAGTCATTGCAGGTCAGCGAGCGCACCGCCCAGCGTCGCCTCGACGCCCTCGCGGCCAAGCTCGGCGTCCCCGGCGACGCCGGCCGCGACCGCCCCCGCCAGATCGCCGCCCGCGTCATCGAGCTCGGCCTCGATCGCTGACAGCCCGCCGATGGGCCTCAAACGTCCCCTATCTGGACGTTTGAGGCCCATCGGCCGGCCTTTGGGTGCTGGCTTGGACCGGGCCAAAGGTGGCTCGGTGGGGGGCTTGGGTGGCGTTGGCGGGTGCGCTTGTAGGGCGCAGGATCGGTTGGCAGCAACGACAACCGAAAGGAAGCCATGCACCGCACCATCCTCATCTCACTGATCGCACTCGTCAGCCTCGCCGTACCGGCCGTCGCCGCGGCGGCGCCCTCGACCGGGGCTGTCGTCTTCTCCAAATCGACCAGCGTCGAAGGCGTCGCCAAAGGCGGGCTCTTCGCCGTCCGCGACGGGCGCCTCAACCAGCTGACCGAAGACCCGCTCGACACCGAACCCGCCTTCTCCCCCGATGGCAGGACGATCGCCTATACCCGCGGCGGCGACCTCGTCTCGGTCCGCCCCGACGGCTCCGGCCAGCGGCGGCTGACCAGCGGCCCCGAGCTGGACTCGGCGCCGATCGTCTCCCCTGACGGCCGCACCGTCGTCTTCGAGCGGAGGGCCGCCGCCGGCACCGCGGCCGACCTCTACATCGTCCGGGCCAAAGGCGGCGGCGTTCGCGCCCTGACCAGCGGCGAAGCCGACGACCACGACGCCGAGCTCTCCCCCGACGGGCGGGCGATCGTCTTCGTCCGCGGCATTGCCCGCAGCGCCACCAACAGCGCCGAGGATCTCTTCTCGATCCGCCCGAGCGGCGCTGGCCTGGCCCGCCTGACCAGGACGGCCGGGGTCGACGAGTTCGAGCCCCGCTACTTCGCCGGTGGCATCGTCTACAGCCGCGGCGAGAGCAGCGAGGGCCCCGCCGCCTACGCCGACGTCTACACGATGCGGCGCAACGGGACCAAGGTCAAAGCGCAGGTCGCCGGCGTCGGCTCCGCCTACGTCGAAGACGTCGGCGCGGACGGGCGCCTGCTGCTCTTCCGGCGCGACCAGGGGCTGTGGTCGAAGCGGATCGGCCCCGGCAAAGCGCGCAAGCTCGCCCAGCTCCCAGACGGCTCGGAGACCAACGGCGTCTTCTCCTCCGACGGCAAGCGCGTCGCCGCTTTCGTCGCGGTCGAAGAGCGCCAGCAACTGGTCTCGATCGACGTCTCGACCCGCCGTCAGCGCCAGCTGGCGCAGGGGTTCGAGGTCGATTCCAAAGACGGTTCGGAGATCGGGCCGGTGATTGCATGGCAGCCGGTGCCGCAGCGCGGCAGCTGATCTCCGGCTGAGGACGATCGGGGGTCTCCCGCCGAGCGCGGGGGACCCCCGACGCCTATTTGGCGGCGCGGGCGTCGAGCTGAGCGAGCAGTTTGCCGGTCGAGGTCCAGCTGCGGATCGTCACGTCCTTGTACTCGGGCCGGCCGGCGAACTTGGAAAGGCGGCTGCTCGAGGCTCTCTCTTTAAGCCGGGCGAAATAGACGACGCCCTTGCCCTCCCAGACGCGGTCCACGCCCTCCTTCAGCTCGACCGCGGCGATCAGCTTCTTCACGGTCAGCGGCTTGCGCACGAAGAGCACGTCGCTGAGGTCGCTGGGGCCGCCGAAGCCGCGCGGGGCCGCCGCGACCACGGCCCGCAGCTCCGCATCGGTCACGACCACCACCTTCAGCTCGAAGCCGAAGCGCTCGGTCAGCGCCTCCTCGATCCCGGCCGCCAGCTCGGCTCGCTTCTGGCGCGGAGCGCGGAAGAAGACGTTGCCGCTGTTGATGTAGGAGCCGACCTCCTCGAAGCCCATCTGCTCGAACGCCTCTCGCAGCTCGGCCATCGGCACGCGGTTCTTGCCGCCGACGTTGATGCCGCGGAGGAGTGCGAGGTGCTGGATCCCGGTTGCCATCTGGTCGAACGCCCTGGGGCGACGATATAACCGCCTGGTGGCAGAACTGGGAATCGGCTCCACCGTCGCCGGCTATCGGATCGACGCCCTGATCGCCCGCGGCGGCATGGGCGTCGTCTACCGGGCCACCCACCTCGGCTTGGAACGGCCGGTGGCGCTGAAGGTGATCGCCCGCGAGCTGGCCGATCGCGAGGGCTTCCGCCAGCGCTTCCTGCGCGAGTCGCGGCTCGCCGCCAGCCTCGATCACCCCGCCGTGGTCCCGGTCTACGACTCGCGCGAGGTCGACGGCGAGCTGATCGTGGCGATGCGCCTGGTCGCCGGCGGCGACCTGCGGCGGACGCTCGACCGTGAGGGGCCGCTGGCGCCGGCGCGGGCGATCGCCCTGCTGGGCCAGGTCGCCGAAGCCCTCGATGCCGCCCACGCGGCCGGCATCGTCCACCGCGACGTCAAGCCGCACAACGTCCTGGTCGAGGGCGATCGCGCCTTCCTCTCCGATTTCGGCCTCGCCAAGGCGGTCACCGACAGCGGCGTGCACAGCGGCGCCTCGGTGGTCGGCACCGCCGAGTACATGTCGCCGGAGCAGTGGCGCGGCCGCGACGTCGGCCCGGCGGCCGACGTCTACTCGCTCGGCTGCGTCCTCTACGAGGCGCTGACCGGGGTCGTGCCCTTCTCCCGCAAGGATGCCGACAGCGAGCCGGAGATGCCGCGGGGGCTGGAGGCGGTGATCGAGCGGGCGGTGGCGAAGGACCCGGCCGACCGCTATCCCAGCGCCGGGGCGCTGATCGCGGCCGCCCGCGAGCGCGAGGGGGCGGGGATGGCGGCGACGCGAGTGCTCTCGGAGTCGGACGAGCGGCCGACGGCGGGGCTGCGGGCGGGCGGCGGGCGCTGGGGCAGGTTGCGCGGCAGGCGGCTGCAGTGGGTCGGGGCCGCAGTGGCCGTGCTCGCCGGCGCTGCGGTGCTGGGGCTGACGCTGCTCGGCGGCGACGGCGTCGAGGTCTCCGAGCCGGTCGCGGTGGGAACGCCGCCGCTGCGCCTCGCCGCCGGCGCCGACGCGGTCTGGGTGACCAGCGAGCGCGACGGCACCCTGACCCGGCTCGACCCCGAGAGCGGCGCGGTCGCCGGCCGGCCGGTCCGGCTCGGCGCCGGCGTCTCCGGAGTGGCGGTCGGCGGTCGCTGGCTCTGGGTTACCAACCAGCGCCGTGGGCAGCTGCTGCGGCTCGACCGCGGGAGCGGCCGGCGGCTGCAGACGATCGCGCTCGGCGGCGCCCCAGGGGCGATCGCGCTCGGCGGTGGCCGGGTCTGGGTCGCCGACGACGACGGCCGGGGCATCACCGCCGTCAACGCCGAGGGTGGCCGGGTCTACCGCCGCGGGCTGGCGCCGCTGGCGGCGCCGCTGCGGCTCGCGGTCGGCGCTGGCGGGCTCTGGGTCAGCAGCGCCTCGACTGGGAACGTCCGCCGCATCGACCTCGGCAGCCTCCGCGTCGACGCCCCGATCCCGGTCGGTCGCGGCCCAGCCGGCGTAACCGTCGCCGGCGGCCTGGTCTGGGTCGCCAACAGCCGCGGGGGCACCGTCTCCAGGGTCGACCCCTCGATCCACGCCGTGCTCGGCGACCCAATCGAGGCGGGAGCCCGCCCGGGCGGGATCGACGCCGGCACCAGCACCGTCTGGGTCGCCAGCGCCGCCGACGACACGGTCACCCGGATCGAGCTCGAGAGCGGCGACCGCGACGGCGACCCGATCGCGGTCGGCTCCGAACCCGGCGCCGTCGCGGTCGGCGCCGACGCGGTCTGGGTCGCCGACAACGGCGACGGCGCCGTCACCCGCATCGAGCCCTGACGCCGGTGGGCCTAAATCCCACCCCCTGAGTGGGAAATCGGCCCGTCGGCCGGTTGTGGCTAGGATCGGAGGCCGCGCATGACCCAGGACATCGACACCCTCTGCGTCGACACCATCCGCACGCTCTCCATGGACGCCGTGCAGAAGGCCAGCTCGGGGCACCCGGGGACGCCGATGTCGCTGGCGCCGGTCGCCTACGAGCTCTGGCAGAACCACCTGCGCTACGACCCGGCCGACCCGGTCTGGCCCAACCGCGACCGCTTCGTGCTCTCGGCCGGGCACGCCTCGATGCTGCTCTACTCGATGCTGTTCCTGGCCGGGGTGAAGCGGGTCGACGAGGACTACAACGTCACCGACGAGCCGGCCTGCTCGCTGCACGAGATCGAAGAATTCCGCCAGCTGCACTCGCGCACGCCGGGCCACCCCGAGTACCGCTGGACCTCGGGCGTCGAGACCACCACGGGGCCGCTGGGCCAGGGAATCGCGACCTCGGTCGGGATGGCGCTGGCCTCGAAGTGGCAGGGCGAGCAGTTCGGCACCGAGCTCTTCGACTTCGACGTCTACGCATTGGCCGGCGACGGCTGCCTGATGGAGGGCGTCTCGCACGAATCGGCCTCGCTCGCCGGCCATCTCAAGCTCGACAACCTCTGCTGGCTCTACGACAACAACCACATCACGATCGACGGCGCCACCAGCCTCGCCTACGACGACGACGTGCTGAGCCGCTTCGAGGGCTACGGCTGGAACGTGATCCGGGTCGGCGACGCCAACGACCGCGGCCTGCTCGCGCGCGCCTTCGACGCCTTCAAGGCCGAGACCGGCCGCCCGACCCTGATCGTCATCGACAGCCACATCGGCTGGGGCTCGCCGAACAAGCAGGACACCGAGTCTGCGCACGGCGAACCGCTGGGGGAGGAGGAGATCCGGCTGACCAAGAAGGCCTACGGCTGGCCCGAGGACTCGCGGTTCCTCGTCCCCGACGGTGTGCTGGAGCACTTTCAGGAGGGGCTTGGCAGGCGCGGGGCCGAGGAACGGGCCGCCTGGGGCGAGAAGCTCGACGCCTCCGGCCACGCCGAGACGATCGAGACGATGCAGCACCGCCGGCTGCCCGACGACTGGGACGCCGGCATCCCCTCCTTCGAGGCCGACGAAGAGAAGGGCCTCGCCACCCGCAAGGCCTCGAACAAGGTCGAGAACGCGATCGCCGAAAGGGTGCCGTGGCTGATCTCCGGCTCCGCCGACCTCACCGATTCCACGTCCGTCCGGCTCACCTTCGACGGGGCCGAGAACTTCGAGCCCGGCTCCTTCAACGGCCGCCAGGTCCACTACGGGATCCGCGAACACGCGGCCGTCACCGCCTGCAACGGGATGTCGCTCTGCAAGCTGCGGCCGCTGTGGTCGACCTACCTCACCTTCTCCGACTACGGCCGCCCGGGCATCCGTCTCTCGGCGCTGATGGAGATCCCGGTGATCCACCTCTTCACCCACGATTCGATCGGGCTCGGCGAGGACGGCCCGACCCACCAGCCGATCGAGCAGCTGGCCTCGCTGCGGGCGATGCCGCACCTCGACGTGATCCGGCCCGCCGACGCCAACGAGGTCGCCGAGGCCTGGCGCTGCGCGATCGAGCGCACCCACAACCCGGTGGCGCTGGTGATGACGCGGCAGACGGTGCCGGTCTTCGACCGCTCCAGGTACGCCTCGGCCGAGGGTGCGCGCCGCGGCGGCTACGTGCTGGCCGATGCGCCCTCCGACGCCGACGGAGTCGGCGATGGAGAGCCGGAGCTGATCTTGATCGCCACCGGCAGCGAGGTGCAGCTGGCCCTGGGCGCGCACGAGACGCTGATCGCCGAGGGCGTGCGCTCGCGCGTCGTCAGCCTGCCCTGCTGGGAGATCTTCGACCGCCAGGACGCCGACTACCGCGACGAGGTGCTGCCGCCGGAGGTCACCGCCCGGCTCGCGATCGAGGAGGGCTCGCCGCAGGGCTGGGAGCGCTACGTCGGCGCCCAGGGGAGGATCATGGGGATGACCACCTTCGGCCAGTCGGCGCCGTTCAAGGACGTCGAGGCCGAGTTCGGCTTCACCGCGGACAACGTGGCCCAGGTGGCGCGCGAGGTCGCCGGCGCCGCCGTCAAGTCAACGACCTGAGGAGGTCGACGTGAAGGCAACCGCACGACTGCACGAGCTGGGGCAGAGCCTCTGGCTCGACAACATCACCCGCACGATGCTGGGCGACGGCACCCTGAAGGGCTACATCGACGAGCTCTCGGTCACCGGCCTGACCTCGAACCCGACGATCTTCGACAAGGCGATCTCCGGCGGCGACACCTACGACGAGCAGATCGCCGAGGTCAGCGGCGCCGCCGACGCCGGCGAGGGCGTCGGCGCCAACGCCGACGAGCGCGTCTTCTTCGAGCTCGCGGTCGCCGACCTGCGCGATGCCACCGACCTCTTCGCCGCCGTGCACGAGCGCACCGCCGGGGTCGACGGCTTCTGCTCGCTCGAGGTCTCGCCGCTGCTCGCCGACAACGGCGGCGAGACGATCGAGCAGGCGAAGGCGCTGCATGAGAAGGCCGAGCGCGAGAACCTCTACATCAAGATCCCCGGCACCGAGGCCGGGCTGAAGGCGATCGAGGAGTCGATCTTCGCCGGGATCCCGATCAACGTGACGCTGCTGTTCGACGACCGGCAGTACCTCGGCGCCGCCGACGCCTACATGCGCGGGATCGAGCGGCGGATCGAGGCCGGGCTCGATCCCGACGTCGCCTCCGTCGCCTCGCTCTTCATCAGCCGCTGGGACGTCGCCGTCGCCGACGAGGTTCCCGGCGAGCTGCGCAACCGGCTCGGGATCGCGGTCGGCGGCCGTGCCCACCGCGCCTACCACGAGCTGCTCGACTCGCCGCGGATGCTGCGGTTGATGAACGAGGGCGCGCGGCCGCAGCGGCTGCTCTGGGCCAGCACCGGGACCAAGGACCCGGACGCCTCCGACACGATGTACATCGAGGCCTTCGCCGCGCCCTTCACGGTCAACACGATGCCGGAGCCGACCCTGCTCGCCTTCGCCGATCACGGCGAGGTCGGCGACCTCTTCCCTGCCGACGGCGGCAACGCCGAGCAGGTCCTGAAGGAGTTCGAGGGGGCCGGGATCGACGTCGCCGCGCTCGCCGCCCGGCTCCAGGTCGAGGGTAAGGAGAGCTTCAACAAGTCCTGGGAAGAGCTGCTGAAGTCGATCGCCTCCCAGCGCGGGGTCGCGGCCTAGTGCCCGAGGGGGCGCCGCTGCGGGAGCTGCCCGCCTGGGGCGAGTTGCAGCGCCACTACGAGGGGATCAAGGACCAGCACCTGCGCGACCTCTTCGCCGCCGACCCCGAGCGCGGCGAGCGCCTGGTCGCCGACGGCGCCGGCCTCCACCTCGACTTCTCCAAGAACCGGGTCACGGACGAGACGATGCTGCTGCTCGGTGAGCTGGCCCGCCAGCGCGGGGTCGAGCAGCGCCGCGAAGCAATGTTCGCGGGCGAGCACATCAACGTCTCCGAGGATCGCGCCGTGCTCCACGTGGCGCTGCGGATGCCGCGCAACCGCTCGCTCCTGGTCGACGGCGCCGACGTCGTCAAGCAGGTGCACGAGACGCTCGACCGCATGGGCGACTTCGCCGAGCGGGTCCGCTCGGGCGAGTGGCTGGGGCACACCGGCAAGCCGATCCGCAACGTCGTCAACGTCGGCATCGGCGGCTCCGACCTCGGCCCGGTAATGGCGTATGAGGCGCTCAAGCACTACTCCCGCCGCGAGATGACCTTCCGCTTCGTCTCCAACGTCGATGGCACCGACTTCGCCGAGAAGACCCGCGACCTCGATCCCGAGCAGACGCTGTTCGTGATCTCCTCGAAGACCTTCACGACCCTGGAGACGATGACCAACGCCCACACGGCTCGCGAGTGGTCGCTGGCCGGGCTCGGCGGCGACGAGTCCGCAGTCGCCAAGCACTTCGTCGCCGTCTCCACCAACGCCGGCGAGGTGGCGAAGTTCGGGATCGACACCGAGAACATGTTCGGCTTCTGGGAGTGGGTCGGGGGGCGCTACTCGATGGACTCCGCGATCGGGCTCTCGACGATGCTGGCGATCGGCCCGGCCCGCTTCGCCGAGATGCTGGCCGGCTTCCACGCCATGGACGAGCACTTCCGCGAGGCGCCGGCGGCGGCCAACCTGCCGCTGCTGATGGGGCTGCTGGCGGTCTGGTACTCGGACTTCTTCGGCGCCCAGACCTCCGGCGTCTTCCCCTACGACCAGTACCTGCACCGCTTCCCCGCCTACCTGCAGCAGCTGACGATGGAGTCCAACGGCAAGCACGTGACCGTCGACGGCGCCCGCGTCGACTACGACACCGGCGCGATCTACTGGGGCGAGCCGGGGACCAACGGCCAGCACTCCTTCTACCAGCTGATCCACCAGGGGACGCGCCTGATCCCCTGCGACTTCATCGGCTTCTTCCACTCGAACAACCCGCTCGGGCGCCACCACGACCTGCTGATGTCCAACGTCTTCGCCCAGGGCGAGGCGCTGGCCTTCGGCAAAACGGCGGAGCAGGTGCGCGCGGAGGGGACGGCGGAGGCGGTCGTGCCGCACCGGGTGATGGAGGGCAACCGGCCCTCGAACACGATCCTCGCCGAGCGCCTCGACCCGGAGACCCTGGGGGCGCTGGTGGCTCTCTACGAGCACAGCACCTTCACCCAGGGAACCGTGTGGGGGATCGACTCCTTCGACCAGTGGGGGGTCGAGCTGGGCAAGGTCCTGGCGGTGGCGATCATCCCCGAGCTGGAGGCCGAGAAGGAGCCGAAGCTGCGCCACGACAGCTCGACCAACGCGCTGATCCGCCGCTACCGCAACGCGAGGCGCGAGGAGTAAGCGGTGCTCCCGTTCGACCCGCTCCCGCTGGCGGCGTCGGCATCGAACCTGCTCGCCGCGCGCGAGCAGATGGCGTTCACGCTCGCCTTCCACATCGTTCTCTCCTGCATCGGCGTCGCCCTGCCGGCGATCATCCTCGTCGCCAACTACATCGGGCTCAAACGCGGCGACGGCGACGCGATGGAGCTGGCGCGGCGCTGGTCGAAGGCGATGGCGGTGACCTTCGCGGTCGGCGCCGTCACCGGCACCGTGCTCAGCTTCGAGTTCGGCCTGCTCTGGCCCGAGTTCATGGACCGCTGGGGGGGCGTGTTCGGGGTCGCCTTCGCGATCGAGGGGATCTTCTTCTTCATCGAGGCGATCTTCCTCGCGATCTACATCTACGGCTGGAAGCGGCTCGGCGGCTGGGCCCATTTCTGGTCGGGGGTGCCGATGGTCGTGACCGGGATCGGCGGCGCCTTCTCGGTCGTCGCCGCCAACGCCTGGATGAACCAGCCGCAGGGGTTCACCCTGAACGCGGCGGGCAAGGTGATCGACACCGACCCGCTGAAGGTGCTGTTCAACCCGGCGACCTCCTACGAGGTGCCGCACATGATCCTCGCCGCCTACATGGTCGCGTCCTTCCTCGTCGCCTCGATCTACGCGGTCGGGATGCTGAAAGGGCGGCGCGACCGCCTGCACCGGCTGGGGCTGCTGATCCCGCTGACGATCGGCTGCATCGTCACCCCGGTCCAGCTCTTCGTCGGCGACACCGCGGCGCGGGCGGTGGCCGACCACCAGCCCGCCAAGTTCGCCGGTTTCGAGTGCATCCAGGAGACCGGGCCGAACCAGACCGAGTGGGTGGGAGGCGTCTGCACCGCCGACGGGGTCAAGTGGGGGATCCCGATCCCCGACCTCGACTCCTACCTGGTCGGCTGGAGCGCCGACACCGTGGTCACCGGACTGGAGGACATCCCGCCCGACGAGCGGCCGCCGGCCAACACCCTGCTGCACCTCTCCTTCGACGCCATGGTCGGAATCGGCACCGCCCTGCTCGGGCTCGCCGGCTGGCTCGCCTTCGTCTGGTGGAAACGGCGCGACATCCCCCAGACCCGCTGGTTCCTGCGCGCGGTCTCGGTCTCCGGCGTGGCCTCGGTGATCGCGCTGTGGTGCGGCTGGATCGTCACCGAGGTCGGCCGCCAGCCCTGGATCGTCCAGGGCTACATGCGGACCTCCGAAGCGGTGACCGAGGCCGACGGGCTCTGGTTCAGCTTCGGCGCCGTGCTGGCGCTCTACACCGCCCTCGGCACCACCGCGATCCTGATCCTGCGCAACATGTCGCGCCGCTGGCGCGAGGCGGGAGCCGAGCCCGACACCGAGGGCCCCTACGCGCCACCGAAGGAGGCCCCATGAGGTCGATGGGCCTCAGATACGCCTATATGGAGGGTTTTAGGCCCATCAACCTGCAGTTGTGGGGGTGGGGCGGATGAGCAAGGCTGATGTGGCGGCGGGAATCCTTTGGGTGGGGGCTACGTTCTACGCGCTGTTCGGGGGAGCGGACTTCGGCGGGGGGTTCTGGGACCTGGTCGCCGGCGGCGCGGAGAAGGGGGAGCGGCCGCGGGGGTTGATCCAGCGCTCGCTGACGCCGGTCTGGGAGGCCAACCACGTCTGGCTGATCTTCGTCCTCGTCATCCTCTGGACCGCCTTCCCGCCCGCCTTCAGCGCCATCTTCTCGACCCTCTACGTGCCGATCGCCCTGGCCGCGCTGGGGATCGTCCTGCGCGGCGCCGGCTTCGCCTTCCGCAAGCAGATCGAGGGTCTCTCGGGACGGCGGGCGATGGGGGCGATCTTCGCCCTCTCCTCCGTGCTCACCCCGTTCTTCATGGGGGCGGTGGTCGGTGCGATCGCCTCCGGCAACGTCCCCGCCGACGGCCATGGCGACGCGTTTGCGAGCTGGCTGCAGCCGCTGCCGCTGCTGACCGGGGCGATGTTCGTCGCCACCGGCGCCTACCTCGCGGCGGTCTTCCTGGTCGGCGACGCGCGCCGGGCGGGCGAGCCGGACCTCGAGCGCTACTTCGTGCGCCGGGCGCTGGCCGCCGCCGCGGTCGCCGGCGCCGCCGCCGCGGTCGGCCTGGTCGAGCTCCACGCCGAAGCCCGCTACCTCTTCGACCGCCTCGTCGACCAGGGCCTCCCCCTGGTCATCGCCTCCGCCCTCTGCGGCCTCGGCCTCCTCGTCCTGCTGCTGCGGGGGTCGATGGGCCGAAATCCCACGCAGGAGGAGGGAAATCGGCCCATCGGCCGGGGGTTTTTGCGGCCGCTGGCGGCGGGGGCTGTGGTGAGCGTGATTTGGGGGTGGGGGGTGGCTCAGTTTCCTTACTTGCTTCCCACCTCCTTGCGGATCGATCAAGCGGCGGCGCCGGAGCCGACGCTGGTCACCGTCTTCATCGTCTTTGGCGCGGCCGCCGTCCTGGTGCTGCCGTCGCTTGGGCTGCTCTACGTGCTCAGCCAGCGCGACCTGCTCGAGCCCGAGCACTGAGCTGACGCCCTAAAACTGCGTTCGCCCCGTGCGGGCCGAGTCCCCAAAAGTGGGGTATGGGTGAAGGATCCAATCCAATGTCAAGCCCCTCTGGACGATTTTCCGATGAGGGCGACATGACCAAGCTGATCGCCGTCTCCGCATTCGTCCTCGCCCTCCTCGCCGCGCCGGCCTCGAGCCTCGCGGCTCCGCCCGAGGGCAGCGGCCCGCCGCTGGTCCTCTCGCCGTCGCCGGTCGTCTTCGCGAAGACGACCGTGGGCAACCAGACGCCGACCACGGAAGTCGTCCTCTACAACGAAAGCGAAGAAGAGGCGCCGATCGAAAAGATCGCGATCGAAGGTGCCGACCCCGGTTCCTTCTACTTCAGCGGCCACAACTGCGGCAGCCTCTTCCAGTTCCAGAACTGCTCGATGTGGATCGGCTTCCAGCCCGGCAGCGCCGGCGAGAAGCAGGCGACGGTCCACATCCTCTTCAAGAACGGCCGCGCCGAAGAGACCTTCCAGATCTCCGGCACCGCGGTCGAGCCGCAGCTCGCCTTCACCCCGGGCAGCCACGACTTCGGGATCCAGCGAGTCAACCGCGGCGAAGGGTCGACCTACTTCCAGGTGACCAACACCGGCGAGGCGATGACCCAGCTCGGTTCGATCGGGATCAACGGTAGCGATCACAACAACTTCTGGACCAACGGTGGCGACTGCTGGGGCGGCCGCCAGCTGCAGGCCGGCGAATCCTGCGGCATCCAGATCGGCTTCAACCCCTGGGACACGGTCTCCTACGCGGCCGAGCTGCAGGTCCAGGCCAATGACTCGACCTTCACCGCGGCCCTCACCGGCTTCGGCGGCCGGGCCCAGGTCGAAGCTGCCGCCAACCCGACCGATTTCGGCGCCGTCACCGCCGGTGCCGCCGGCCCGGTGGAGACGATCCTCTTCACCAACCACGGCAACCTGCCCGGCAACTTCTTCATCGGCATCGTCGCCGGCGGCGACGCCGGCAGCTTCCTCCTGCTCGACGAGAACTGCAGTCTGGCGCCGGTGCCGCCCGCCGGCACCTGCGTCGCTCACGTCCGCTTCGTCCCCCAGGGACCCGGGCCCAAGCTGGCCCGCCTGGCCCTGTTCGGCGACGACGACGGCGGTGCGATGGTGCTGCTGGGCGGCGAAGGCGTCGCCCCAGCGGTGACGTTGCTCCCCGCTGGCCATGACTTCGGCGCCCAGGCCGCCGGCAGCAAGAGCGGCGGCCATGCCTTCGCGGTCCGCAACGACGGCGACGCCCCGCTCGAGCTCGACGGCGCCGCGATCCTCGGCGCCGACCTCGGCCAGTTCGCGCTGGCCGGCGACGAGTGCGGCGGCGAGACGCTGGCGCCCGGCGCCGAGTGCCTGCTCCGCGTCCGCTTCACGCCCGACAGCGCCGGCCCCAAGCTGGCCAAGCTGCGGGTTGGCAGCGAGGCCGGCTCCTTCACCGCGGCCCTGGCCGGGACCGGCCTCGAGCCCGGCGAGCCCGGCGCTCACCCGTTTGCCCACGGCTCCCAGGAGCCCTTCCTCACGCCGCCTGCCGACCCGCGTCCGTGGCGCCGCACCCATCACCGCCGCTTCGTCCGCGGCGACGCGGTGTCCTCGCCCCGGGGCCGCGCGGCGCGCAAGGCGAGCGTCCGCGCTCGGGCGATCCCGCGCTGACGCTGCGCCCGACTAGGCTCCGCGCCGTGATCAAGACCGTCCTCTTCGACATCGACGGGACCCTGCTCGTCACCGGCGGCGCCGGGGCCGTCGCCTGGCAGCGTGCCTTCCGCGAGCTGCACGGGATCGACGCCAACATCAAGGAGCACACGCACGCCGGCATGACCGATCCCGAAATCGCGGCGATCGTCTTTCGCGAGGTGATCGGCCGCGACGGCGGTGAGGCGGAGCGGGCGGAAGCGATCGCCGGTTACCTCAGCCACCTCGAAGATGCGGTCAACGAGTCCAGCGGCTACCGGGTGATGCCGGGGATCGAGGCGCTGCTGCCACAGCTGGTCGAACGCGGCGTCCTGCTCGGGATCGTCACCGGCAACATCGAGTCGGCCGCCCACATCAAGCTCGCCCGCGGCAACCTCAACCGCTTCTTTGCCTTCGGCGGCTACGGCTCGGACTCCAGCGACCGCACCGAGCTGACCAAGAAGGCGCTCGAGCGCGGCGGCACCGTCGCCGGCGCCCCTGTCGACCTCGCTACCACGATCGCCGTCGGCGACACCCCGCGCGACGTCAAGGCCGGCCACGGCGCCGGCATCAGAGTCGTAGGGGTTGCGACGGGCGCCTACTCAGTCAAGGAACTGCGCGATGCGGATGCTGACTGGGCTTTGGAGAACGTAGAAAAAGACTTCCCCGCCTGACGCGTCTGGGCTGAGCAGATCAAGGACGCAGGGAGCGTGGCGTGCTCTGCACGCGAGCGACCGAGGACGCCGATATGCGCTAGCCCAGACGCGTCAGGGCTTGGTAGATCGAGGTGAAGCCGGATTCGAAGCCATTGCGCGCCGCCCGCAGGTAGAGGCGCCAAACGCGGACCCGCTCCGGGCCCGCCAGCCGGATCGCCTCGTCGAGGTTCTGGTCGAGGTTGCGCGCCCAGTGGCGCAGGGTCTCGGCGTAATCGGGGGCGAAGTCCTCGACGTGGTGGGTGACGAAGCCGGCCCGTTCCAGCGCCAGCAGGTTGCGCGAGAGGTGCAGCGGCGCCGCGTCGGGGAAGACGTAGCGCTCGGAGAAGGCGCCCGCCTCTCCGTCGCTATGGCGCAGGCGGGTGATGCCGTGGTTGAGCAGCCGCCCGCCCGGCTCCAGCAGGCTCGCCAGGGTGCGCGCGTAGACGTCGATCTGGGAGGCGCCGACGTGCTCGACCATGCCGATGCTGGCGATCGCGTCGAAGCGCTCGCTTGAGCCCGCGAGGTCGCGGTAGTCCATGACCCGGATCTCGACCCGGTCGGCGACCCCGGCCTCCTCAGCCCGCTGCCGCGCCTTCTCCGCTTGGGGCGGGGAGAGGGTGATGCCGACGACGCTGGCCCCGTGCTTGGTCGCGGCCCAGAGCGGGAAGGCGCCCCAGCCGCAGCCGACGTCGAGGACGCGGTCACCCGGCTTCAACTCCAGCTTGCGGGCGACCGTCTCCAGCTTCTCCTCCTGCGCCTCCTCCAGGCTCGACGCCCCGCGCGCGAAGATCGCGCAGCTGTAGACCATCGAGGGGCCGAGGAAGAGCTCGAAGAACTCGTTGGAGACGTCGTAGTGATGGCGCACGGCGCGGGCGTCGCGCTCCTTGCTGTGGCGGCGGCCGCTGGGCCGTAGCTCCGAGCGCGGGCGCGCCGGCGGCTTGGTCAGCCCGGCGGCGCGCACGGCGCCGAGCAGCAGCGCTCGCTTGTCGGCGCCGTCGAGGGCGGGCGGCTGCCAGCCGTCGAGTAGCGCTATCACCGCCTCGATGTCGTCGACCTCGAGCTCGCCGCTTACGTAGGCGCGGCCGAGGCCGAGCTGTCCCGGCGCCCGCAACACGTGGGCGGCGGCGCGGGGGGAGCGGACCGAGAAGGTGGGGCCGTCGCCGGAGGTCGAGGGGAGCCTGGTGCCGTCCCAGAACTCGACCGTGAACGGGCGCTCCGGAATGCGCGCCTCGATCTCGCGCCGCAACCGCCCGGTGTCAGCGAAGGCCATCGCGCGCACCCTAACAACCGGGCTTTCCTGCGTATCATCGAGAGCAGTGTCCTCCACCGCCGGCCCGCTCCCCTCCGACATCCAGCCCGTCGAGAACGAGACGCGCGATCGCATCATCACCGGCCTGGTGACGCTGATCCCGTTCCTCGCCATCGGCCTCGCCGCCTGGCAGGTCTGGGGCAGCGCCCTGCACTGGAGCGACGTCTTCCTCTTCCTCGGCCTCTACTTCTTCAGCGGCCTCGGGATCACGGTCGGCTTCCACCGCCACCTCACCCACCGCGCCTTCAAAGCCAAGCCCTGGCTGCACGGGCTGCTGGCGATCGCCGGCTCGGTCGCGATCGAGGGGCCGGTCATCTCCTGGGTCGCCGACCACCGCAAGCACCACGCCTTCGCCGACGTCGAGGGCGACCCGCATAGCCCCCACGTCGATCACGGCCACGGCTGGAGCGGCGCCCTCAAGGGCCTCTTCCACGCCCACATGGGCTGGCTCTTCATCCACACCCAGCGCGGCAACAAGGAGCGCTTCGCCCCGGACCTGCTCAAGGACCCGATCATCAGCTGGGTCGACCGCACCTTCATCTGGTGGGCGATCGGCGGCCTGCTGCTCCCCTTCTTCCTCGGCTGGCTGATCGGCGGCACCCTCTTCGCCGCCTTCACCGGCCTGCTCTGGGGCGGCCTCGTCCGCGTCTTCGTCCTCCACCACTTCACCTACAGCATCAACTCGCTCTGCCACGTCTTCGGCAACCGCGACTTCGAGACCGGCGACGAGTCGCGCAACCTGGCG